>Ga0233426_10000084_pt1 | contig 101647 bp, 92 predicted proteins | sample SI_118_April2016_6_FD_179875 | JGI IMG/M metagenome (GOLD analysis project Ga0233426, IMG submission 179875) | Seawater microbial communities from Saanich Inlet, British Columbia, Canada - SI_118_April2016_10_MG | ecosystem: Environmental > Aquatic > Marine > Inlet | place: Canada: British...
TGATATAAAGTCAAAAAATAGTGTTTTTATAGAGAATAAATAATTTTAAATAAATTTAGAAGGGTAGAAGGGAAGAAATGAAAAAATAAAGATTGTTTACATATTGTATAATTTTGTTACAGAGTAGATGTGTAATTTTTTGATACAAATAGGTAGTTAGGTACAATAAAAAAGCCCTGAATAATCAGGGCTTTAAAATAATATTATTGATTAATAAACTATGGTTGGTATTTTTTAAATAGCTTAGATGGATTCTCGTTATCCGCTACATATAAAATGGGCGAACATTCTAAACATTGCACGGCCACATAAGTCCCATCGCCATCAGGATCAACATAATCAACTCCACCAGGGAGAACTATGTATATATAGTGGCCATCCTGGAAGGGGCTTTTAATTGCGTTATTTGCAAATTCAGCCATGTACTCTACGTGTCCTTCTGTTCCTTGATCATCAATGACAGCACTCTCTGTTGCTTTGTTGGCCCCAGCAGCAGTTGTACCAAATATAGATCTCCATTTGGCTCCTTCACCATGGTCGTAAGTATTAAAGGCGGTTGACTCATCAGCGTCTTCACCAATAGCAGACAGAAGCATTACTTCGCTATCGTATCCACCTACTGCAATGTTATATTTTTCTTGACCTGGAAATCTTCCTCGCCCTTCAGCAGTAACTCTATTATTGAAAAAGTTTGAAGAAGCAATTACAATTTTATCAATCTCAGCTAATGTCTTCTTCTCCTTAGCGCCTTCACCAATTCCTGAGAATCTGGGAGCAGCTGTTGTAGCAAGTGTTGCCATCATCGCTGTTGTAACAGCAAACTCAGCTAGTGAGTTTCCACTGATACTTTTAAATTTTTTTTTGATATTTTTTAATTCTATCATAATTAGATTTCCTAGTTAAATATTTAATGCACTTGGCCTAATATAGCAAACTCTGTGCCAAAAGTTACTTAAAAAGATATAAATATTATTTTATCTCTAAAAATACTATTTATTTAAAAAAACAGATTTTATCACTAAAAATTTTCGACAGCAAATTAATACATATTGTAACAGTATGTTACACTTGATACAATCTTATTAATCTAGATCTGATGCTATAGTCCAGAATGATTTTAACGGTATTTCACCAATGATGTAATTATCTAAATCTTCATAATGCGATAGAACTTGATCAATTAAGTCATTTTGGTTCCATAGTCGAACTTTAAAAAACTCATTTGATCGTTCTTGTTCTACATTACTCTTAAAACCGCCCCAAGCTACCAATAGTCCGTAATTGGCTCCAACGTCATTCATCGTTCCTAAAAATTTATCAAGTGTCGCAACGGGAACGTCATCTGCTCTAACTTGAATGCATATCCTTGCATCATCATCAAATCCCATTCCCCCTTTAGCAGCAAGAATATCTAAATCAGAGCCTGATTCATCTGATGAGCCCATATGAGTGGTGTAGCCTTTTGCTTCCATGACAGCTTTTACAAGTTTAGCAAGTCTATGACCTTTAAACTTTGTTCTAATTAGTTGAGCAATTTGATCTCTTGAAATTTCTTGGAGTAACGCCACAAGTTCATTCATTTGATCGTAACTAGTATCATCGTCTTTTGTTGGTGCCCAATCGTTATCCGCCATGGTATGAAAAACCTTTTCTACACCATCAGCATTAAACACATCTTTAAATCCACCTAATTGATAAAGAATATCTGTTGGGAAATATCCTCTGGGGATATCTTTTTCTATCCATTTAATTTCTCTAGAATGATAATAAGGGTCTACGCCACCCTTTTCATAAACGTATCCACCTATAACCTCGCCAACATGCAATACGGGGCTTAGTTTACTTGGAACTATAACCCAATCTTTTTGTTGTACTTCATGGGCAAATGACCATATTTGATCAGACCAACTTGAAAGTTTTGAGGATGGTTGCGTAGGGTAAAATTCATCTAGAGAAATACGAAGCGCTGCTTGCTCAGCAATTTTATTAAGGTCAGTTTTAAAACCATCTCTTGTTAAATATACTTTGCTCTCTTGAAGAAAACGATTTTCATATTCTCCAAACTTTCCACCTCTTACAACCCAAATTGACATACTTATTCCTTTTAATCTCTAGATACTATCTTAAAATAATTTAATACAAAACTTTGTTATCTATAAAGTTTATTTAATTTGGTAGTATTACTCTTTAGTTATTGGCCAAGGATTCATACATATCCCATATTGGTAAAAATATAGAAAGAGCCAATACTAAAATCATTGCGCCCATTATTACAGTAATAATAGGCTCTAAAGTAGAGGTAAGAGTACGAACTCTTGTCTGAGTTTCGTTATCAACCATTAATGCAATTTCGACTAACATATCATCCAAGGAAGCTGCTTCTTCTCCAACTTGTATCATTTTTATTTGTTGTGCTTCAAAAATGTCTGAACCATATTTATCTAGGGACTTAGCAATTTTATGACCAAGCCCAACATCTGATTTAGTATTTGCGAGCTTGTGCTGTACATAACTATTGCCTGTGCTTCTTGAAGAAATTGTTAAAGATTCTAAAATTGGGACACCTGTTCTATTGAGTGTTTCAAGTACATGACAAAATCTTGAAATAGCCATGTTCTTAAAGATTCTTCCAAAAACAGGAGCATTAATTTTAAACCTATCCCAAGCAATTGCGCCCTTTTTAGTTCGTTTAAAATGAAAAAATAATCCTGCGAGTATTGCGATACCTCCAATTAGATAAAAAGAATAATTTTGTAAAAAAGTATCAATCCCAAGTAAAATTCTTGTTGGTAGTGGCAATTCAATACCCGTTTGACTAAAAAGGACAGAAAACCGAGGTAAAATAAATGCAACAGCATAAAAACCAACTGTCACAGTTATTCCGATAACAATCATTGGATATCTTATCGCTTGCTTGATGCCATTGGTTAATTGTAAATCGTAACTGATAAAATCTGCAAGTTTAAAAAGAACAGTTTCTAAAACGCCTGAGCTTTCTCCAGCTCTGATAATATTTATATACATTGTGTCAAAGACTTTTGGATGTTTTTCCAATGAATTTGATAGGGTGGCTCCGGCAGAAATATCTTCAATAATCTTTTTAATGGTTTTATTTAAAAGCGGGTTAATTGTTTTTGAAAGCATTGATTCTAAAGCATCAATCAGGGGTACACCTGCCTTTAGCATTACGGATAGTTGTCTAGAAAAATTATATATTGAATCAGGTGGAACACTGTCAAATACATTTACATCCAGTTTCTCAAAGATGGAAACTTTTTTAACTGTGATTGATATTGGGTCCAGCCCCATTTTTTTGAGCTGCTCTAAAACAATTCTTTCTTCGATTGCTTTAATTTCACCTTTCACCACAGATGATTTTTGATCTCTTGCGATGTAGGAAAATATTTCTACAGCATTTTTACTCTTTGCCGCGGAGGCCATATTGTTCCAATTTTCTATATAGTGTCATTCTACTAATACCTAATTCTTCTGCTGTTGTAGTCATGTTCCATTTATTTCTTTCAACGCTTGATTTTATTGCGTCCATTTCAATTTCTTTGAGAGTTGCAATTTTAAGTATAGGATTTGAATCTGTTATTGTTTCTACAACTGCATCGCTATTTAATGGAGGATTTTTTTCTGGTTCTTCTTCTAGACCAGGTTTAATTGTGTCTCGTTCTTTTTGAGCGTCAATAATTGTTTCTTTTTCATCCAATACTGCACCTAAATCTTCTTCGGTTAAGTATTTATTATTGCAAATCAAAAGAGCTCTCTCTAAAGTATTTTCAAGCTCTCTAACATTTCCTGGCCATGAATAGTCAATTAATCTATCAATTGCTTTTGGTGCGATGTAGGCAACATTTAGACTATGCTTCTTTTTAAGAGATTTAAAAATAGCATAAGTTAAGAGAGGAATATCCACTTTTCTGTCTCTAAGTGGAGGAAGCGTGACAGGGAAAACATTTATACGATGAAATAAGTCTTCTCTAAATTCTCCTTCTTTAATCTTCTCATTTAGGTCCTGGTTTGTTGCAGAAATAACTCGCACATCCACTGTATGAGTTTCTGCTCCGCCAACTCTTTCTATTTCACCGCTTTCCAAAACTCTTAGTATCTTTGCCTGCAGAGAAGTGCTCATGTCTCCTATCTCATCTAAAAAAATAGTTCCACCATTAGCAACCAAAAATTTTCCATCTTTTTTCTCATCTGCTCCAGTGAAAGAACCTTTTTCATGTCCGAACAATTCACTTTCAAGAAGTTCTGAAGGAATGGCTGGACAGTTGACCGACACCAATGGTTTTTTACTTCTTTTGCTTGTATCATGCATAAATTTTGCAGTTAAATTTTTTCCTGTTCCACTTTCACCATAAAGAATTGTTATAACATCTTTTTCTTGAATTTGAAGAAGTAGTGTATAAATTTTTTGCATGGAATCTGAAACACCCAAAATAGTGCTTAAGCCATGCGAATTTATTTGTCGTCGCTGATTTTTATTTAATCCTCTGCTAAAATTGATGAACGTGGAGCAACTATCAATGAGTTCGTTAAAGTGTTCAACGGAAGAACCTTTTGGTTCAAACCAGCCGGATAAACCATTATCAAAATCAGTTAAAATTTCAGACCTTCTTTTATCTGACCTTACGATTGCGATAATAGGTGTTTTGCTATAATGCTCTAATTGTTTAATCAAATTACTTGGGTCCATTAAAGGTAATTGATCTTCAATAATTACAGCGCTGTATCTGTTTTCGCTATCAGCCAATGCATTTAATGCAATCATTCCATTTTGTACTGCATCGATTCTTTTACCAGATTCATTCAATATTTGTTTAACATCAAATGAGTCACCTACATATAAAATCGGATCTATCATTATATCGTATCTGTCCCGAGTGTTTCTACAATTTCTTGTAACGATGTTTCTCCACGTTGTGCTTTTATTAAGCCATCATGTAGTAGTGAAAACATTCCATACTCTATTGCTTTTTGCCTTATAACATGGCCTGGTTTTTGTTCCATTACTAGATCAGCAATATCATTATTCATTCTAATGAGTTCAAAAAGCCCAACTCTGCCTTGATATCCTGTATTCCTACAGCTCAAACAACCAACGCCTTTATAAAACTCAATTGGCTCATCGACTTCAAGTCCAAATTTTATGAGCTCCGAAGGTTCGACCATATGTTTTTCGCGACACTCTTTGCATAGTTTTCTAACCAGCCTTTGGGATAATATTCCTTTTACTGTAGAGGTAATTAAAAAGGGTTCCATTCCCCAGTTTAAAAGCCTTGTGAATCCCGAGGCTGAATCATTTGTGTGTATTGTACTAAATACTAGATGACCAGTTAATGCCGCTCTAATAGCAAGCTCTACTGTTTCTTCATCTCTGACCTCCCCTACCATTATTATGTCAGGATCTTGTCTCAAAATTGCTCTCAATGCCGAGGCAAAAGTGACACCTGACCTTCGGTTGACTTGTGCCTGATTTATGTTATCTAAATCATATTCAATAGGATCTTCGATTGTTACAATATTTACATCTGGATTATCCATTTTATTTAAGGTGGAATAAAGAGTCGTCGTTTTTCCACTACCTGTTGGTCCTGAAACTAGAATAATCCCTTCTCCTCCAATAAGCATATCTTCAAATCGATTAAGGATGTCTTTTTCAAATCCTAAGCCATCAAGGTCGTGCATCGCGTCGGATATGTTTAATAATCGAAGTACTGACTTTTCTCCATAAAGAGTTGGATATGTTGAAACACGAAGGTCTAGCCTATCATTATTCATATCGAATAATATTCGACCATCCTGTGGTCTTCTAGATTCTGCAATATCCATATTGCCCATGATTTTAATTCTCGATGTTAATGGCGTGGCAATAGAGACAGGGAGTGTTTGGAAGTCTACTAGTTTTCCATCTATCCTGAATCTCACTCGAATATCCGTTTCTCTAGTTTCTATATGTATATCACTAGCTCGGTATTTCGCACTGTTTTCAATGATACTGTCAACTAGTTGAACAATTCGTGTATCATCAATATCATCAATACTAATATTTTCATCTTCAAAACCACTCATGGTTGACATGCCATAATAAATATCTATAGCAGCCTGCAGTTCGTTTGCAGTCACTATTATTGGTTCAGCTTTAAGGCCAGATGCATTTCTAGCCGCATTTATTGGGTCAGGGTCTATTGGGTCGAGAATAGCAACATTTATCGTATTATTAAGATTAAAGATTGGTAAAACATTGTATTCCCTTACTATTCTTTCAGGTATCATGCCTAAGACTGATTTATCAACTTCAAAATGCCCAAGATCAACAGCGGGGATATGAAGTTGTTGGCTTAAAAATCGATTTCTTGTTTTTTCATCAATAAGTCCAGAACTGATTAAAACTTCACCAATGTAGCCACTATTTACTTCTTTAGCTTGTTTAAGTAAGGCTTGTTCAAGCTGTTCAGGTTCAATTATACCTGCTTCAATCAACAAGAGCCCTAGATTCTTTTTTCTAGTAATCGCCATTAAAAGAAGTATTCTCCATTCCACATATTTGTGAAATACCAATTAATAATATAATTCCCGCCACCAATAGTTTTTGTGAGGATTGTTAGGAGAGTCCCCGCGGCGATTGCTGGACCAAATGGAACCATGTGATCATCGCTTACTTCTTTTGCAATTAATAGAATTAAGCTCATGGAACCACCAAAAATAAAACTAAGAAACAAGGCTAAAAGAGAGAGTTCTGAACCAAGAAAAGAACCTAATACAAATCCAAGTTTTACATCCCCAAAACCCATTGCTTCTTTTTTAAAAATAAAGGTACCCATTGCACCCATTATGAATAAAGTACCCCCAAAAGTAAGGAAACCATATATGCCATCCATTATTGATATAGTTAATAAATTAAATGTGTGAGAGATTATAGAAATTATAAATCCAAAAATGATAAACTCATTTGGAATAACGAAGTGATCTACGTCAATGAATGTTATAGCGATTAACATGAAACACAACAACACAACTACCAAAAATTCATACGATGGGCCATAAATATTTAACAACATTAATGCCATCATACCACAAATGAATTCTACTAAAGGGTATCTAATACTGATTGGTGACTTACAATTTCTACATTTAGCTAAAAGTGCTATATAGCTCAATACTGGAATATTATCGTACCAGGCAATCTGTTTTCCGCATCCATTACATTTGGAGCGGGGTTTAATAATAGACTTATTATTAGGTAAACGATAAATAATTACGTTTAAAAAACTACCAACCACTAGGCCAATAATAACTGCATATAATTGCATGAATGGATAAAGTTCCTTAGCTATCATGTTCGATATCCTCATTGTTTTTTTCCAGTAATGTAATTATATCTTTAAGCTGAAAAGGTTTTTCAATCATATCATCTGCATTGCTTTGCTTAAACATTTTATCAATAGCTGGTCCAGTAGTATTACTCATTATGATAATTTTTGTATCGGTATGTCTGTCATCACTTTTGATTAATTTAGATAGCTTAAATCCGCTCACGTAAGGAAGAAGGTCATTAACAATTATGACTTTAGGAGCTTCATTTCTTGCTCGAACGTATCCGTCGTAACCATCTGGTGCTGTTATGACTAAAAAGCCCTTATCCTTCAGCCCAGAAGATATATGGTTGATCGACTGCTCGTCACTATCAACAATCAAGATTGGTTGTGGCAATGATTCAGGCATAATAACTTAACCCGTTTTTATTTTATTTTGTTTTTACGCATAGTTCCGCTACTATGCTACTTACCTCGGTTGCCTTGAATATAATCACAAAATGATACATGGCAACAATGAAATGTATCAATTTATTACACCCTTAATTTTGTAACATAATTATATGTTTCATAATGTTACATTCAACATTTAATCGATATAAAACCATAATAAAATTTTATGAATTTTATTTTATGATAAATAAATTTGTTACAAATAAACTATGTATAAATATTTAAAAACAGCCCCTGATTTAAATAAGAAAGTTTTAAAGAATACAATTTTAAAGTTATATAAAAAGAACATAAGTGTAACGTTTTTGTACAATGATATAAATCAATTTCAAATAATAGTGATAGTGCCAAATACGATAACATTCGATAATGTGTTAGATGACTGATTTAATAGATTATTAGAACATGCGAAAAATTAGTAACATACTTAAAAAAAGAAGTAAATACTTGGCTCCATCTTTTAGTTTATCATATGATGAACCACTTTTTATTGAACGAGGTGAAGGTCAGTATCTTTTTGATCATGAGGGTAATAAATATTTAGATGCTATTAATAATATTTCTCATGTTGGCCACTGTCACCCAAAGGTTGTTGAGGCTGCTTACCAACAAAGTAAACTATTAAACACGAATACTAGATACTTACATGAATCGATACTGGATTATGCTTCTAATTTAATTGATAAACTACCTGAGAAACTGACTACATGCTTCTTCACAAATTCTGGAAGTGAGTCGAATGACCTGGCTTTGCGTATTGCTAGGTTATATAACAACAGTAAAGAGTCAATAGTAATGTCTGGAGCATATCACGGCCATACGAACTCTTTAATAGATATTAGCCCTTATAAGTTTTTTGGTTCAGGCGGAGGAGGTAAAAAAGATTTTGTTCATGTAGTACCTATGCCCGATGAATTTGCAGGGGAGCATTTGGATGCTGAAAGTAATTTTGGTGATTATTACATAACGGTTTTAAAGAATAAAATAGATAAAATAAAAAAAGATGGGAAAAAATTAGCTTTTTTTATGATAGAGCCAATTATGGGCTGTGGTGGACAAGTCATCATTCCAAGTGATTTTATGAAAGAAGCTTTTGTTTTAGTTAAAGAAGCAGGAGGTTTATTTATCGTTGATGAAGTCCAAATTGGATTTGGCAGGATTGGAACACATTTTTGGGGCTTTGAGATGAGTAGTGTGCAGCCAGATATAGTAACTCTAGGAAAATCAATTGGCAATGGGCACCCCTTGTCAGCGGTTATAACGACAAAGCACATCGCAGAAACTTTTAATAATGGAATGGAATATTTTAATTCTTTCGGTGGAAACCCTGTTTCATGTAAGATAGGGCAATCAGTATTGGATATTATTAAAGAGGAAGGATTACAAAATAATGCTCAAGAATCAGGAAAGTATTTATTGAATGGTTTAAATTTGTTACAACAAAAAAATAGTTTAATTGGCGATGTTAGGGGTAGAGGTTTGTTTATCGGTGTCGAGATCATTAAAAATAATAATAAATTAAGTCCTGATGCTATAGTAACTGATAAAATTGTTAATGCACTTAGGCAGAAAAGAGTTTTGATAAGTTCAGATGGTCCAAACCATAATGTTTTAAAAATAAAGCCACCAATGGTATTTAATATTCAAGATGCCGATTATTTATTGGAATCATTGGAGGCTGTCTTGAAAAAAATAATGAGATGAAACATTAATGAATAAACAATATTTATTTGTTTTTGGTATTTTGGTGCTAATTGGAACTCTAATTTTTTTGAAAAAAAACAAAAAAGAACCAATACTTGATTGGGAAAACCAATCTATTTTTCAATCAAATAGACAGCAACCCCGTGCGCATTTTTTCCCGTTTGAATCAAAAAAATATGCCCTTCTAAATAACCCTGAGAAGTCAAAATATTTTGAATCATTAAATGGTGATTGGAAGTTTTCTTTTTCAAAAAACCCTAAGGAGAGACCAAAAGACTTTTATCGAGAAGATTATGATGATTCTAAATGGTCTTCGATTAATGTTCCGGGGCATTGGGAATTGCAAGGGTGGTCAAAACCCATCTATCTTGATGAGGAGTATCCATTTCCGCCAGACCCTCCAAATATACCACATGATAGGAATGAGGTTGGTTCTTACCGAAAGTCTTTTCAGTATCCTGTTTTTTGGAGAGGCCGTGATGTTTTTATTAGATTTTCAGGTGTTAGGTCTGCTTTTTATATTTGGATAAATGGAGAAAAAGTAGGTTATAGCCAGGGCTCAAAAACGCCAGCCGAGTTTGATATAACGCCTTATATAAAAAACGGACAAAATAATGTGTCGGTGGAGGTATATAGGTTTTCCGATGGAAGTTATCTTGAAGGACAAGACACATGGCGATTAAGTGGGATTGAGAGGGATGTCCATGTATATTCAGTTCCAAAAACAAGAATTACCGATTTTAATGTATTATCCGGTTTAGATAGTTCGTATTTAAATGGAGAATTAAAACTTGGTATAAGTCTAGCTAGTGATGAACTAAATAAAGGGAAACATGTTATTTCTGCTATACTATCCAAAATTGGAGGCAACGGGAAAATTGTAATGGACTCCACGGTTAAAACTAAGGTCTCGAACGAAAAAACTATATGGTTTGAAAAAACAATTAAAAATGTTGACAATTGGAATGCTGAAAATCCCAGCTTATACCTACTACAAATAACTTTAGCAGACCCTTTTGGGAAAATACTGCAAAGCTTTACGCAGCAAGTAGGGTTTAGAGAAATAGAAATATTAGATGGCATATTAAAAGTGAATGGTAAATCAATTACACTTCGTGGAGTAAACAGACATGAATGGAGTCCTTTAAATGGAAGAGTAGTTGATGAAAAAAGTATGATTGAAGATATCAAAATAATGAAACAAAATAACATAAATTCTGTTCGTTGTAGTCATTACCCTAACCAAGAAAAATGGTATGAGCTTTGTAATGAATATGGTTTATACGTCATAAATGAAGCGAACATTGAAGCTCATGGCATGCGCTTTCACAATGAAGGGTATGAAAAACTCACGAATGATAGTTCTTGGGCTAATCAATGGATTGACAGAGGAATGCGTATGGTTGAGAGAGATAAGAACCAGCCTTCTATTATAATGTGGTCCATGGGGAATGAGGCTGGAGATGGAACAAATTTTAAAAAATTATATAAATGGATAACGGAAAAAGATCAAACAAGGCCTGTAGTTTATGAGCCTGCAAGCAGAGAAAATCACTCTGACATGATGTTCCCAATGTATAAAAATATTGATTACATTGAAAAATATGCTCAAAGTAACCCCTCTAAGCCACTTGTGCTTTGTGAATATGCTCATGCAATGGGTAATAGTGTCGGAAATTTAAAAGATTACTGGGATGTGATTGATAAGTATAAATCGCTACAAGGTGGATTTATATGGGATTTTGTTGACCAAACAATTTTAAAAGAAAATGAAAATAGCAAAGAATTTTGGGCCTATGGCGGAGATTTTAATGACGTATTCTATGATAATGATTCAAATTTTTGTGCTAACGGACTAGTGGCAGCGGATAGGTCTCCTAATCCGCATCTAGCAGAAGTTAAAAAAGTATATCAGCCAGTAGGTTTTAAAGAAGTTGACTTGTCAAATGGGAAAATAAAAATTGTTAATAAATACGATTTTACTAATCTAGACAATTTAGAGTTTAGTTACAGTATACGCGGAAATGGTAAAATGGAAATTTCTGGTTCTTTGGGGAAATTAGATTTAGAGCCTGGAGAGTCTAGGGTCTTAACTTTTAATCTATTTTCAATTATTCCAAGACCAGGAGTAGAATATTTTTTACTTGTTGAAGCAAAACTAAAAAGAGCAACAAAGTCGATCTCTAAAGGGGCACTAATTGCTTGGGGGCAATTTAGGTTTCCTATTACTAGGCTAAGCTTACCAGTTGATTCCAATCAATTTTTTAATACTTCCTTTGAGGTGGAGCAAAATGAAATTTTCATTAAAGGAGACGAATTCCATCTCTCTTTTAACCTAGAGAATGGTTTTCTTAATAAGTATAATTATAGAAATATTGACATTTTAAGTAATGAACTAACCCCATTCTTTTGGCGTGCTCCCACCGATAATGATTTAGGAAATGACATGCCTGAAAGATGTGCTATTTGGAAGAATGCTCATAATGAATTATTAATGCAATCTATAGACACATCTTCTTCTGGAAACATTAAAAATGTTAAAGTTGATTATTTTCATGAATTAAGTAATTGTAGATTGCAATTATCTTATAATATTTATGGTAATGGAATGGTCAAATTAAAGCAGACACTTTATCCTTCTGGTTCTAATCTACCAGAGCTGCCTAGGTTTGGAATGAAAACAACAATACCAAGCTCATTTAATAGCTTAGAATGGTTTGGAAGAGGCCCGCATGAAAGTTATTGGGATCGAAAATCATCTGCTAGAATAGATAGATTTGCAGGGAAAGTATGGGATCAAACATTTAAATATGTTCGTCCTCAAGAAACAGGTAATAAAACAGATGTAAGGTGGATGGCAATGTATAATGGTAGCGTTGGAATTATGGCAAAAGGAATTCCATTTTTTGATGGCAGCGTTCATCATTATAACTATGCCAATTTATATCATGCAAAAGGCAGTCAGCTCCACGGAGCAATTGATATAAAAAAAGAAAATCAAATTGATTGGTTAATCGATTTTAAACAAATGGGCGTTGGGGGCGATAATAGTTGGGGGGCTAAACCTCATAAAAAATATACGTTGCCGATGGATACAAGTACATATAGTCTAGAATATGTGCTAATCCCTTTTAGTCAAAAAAATCAATTAGAAGAGTTAGCAAGAATTAATTTAGATGATTAAAAAGAGGAATTTGCATTAATACAATTTCAATAATTTCATTTTGTGTAGCAACAATAGCTGTAGCATTTTTCACATATTATATAGTTTCAAAAATGAAAAAATCGGACAGTGCTACTGAGGAATATTTTACTGGTGGAAGATCTTTTGCCTGGCCTGTTGTTGCTGGCTCATTACTGTTAACAAATCTTTCCACAGAACAATTAGTGGGTTTAAACGGTGACGTTTTTGGAGATAAAGCGTTAGTCGGAATTGCATGGGAAGCTTTGGCCGCATTTGCGATGATTGCTACCGCACTATTATTCTTGCCTATTTATATGGCTAGTGGCTTTACAACTACACCAGCATTTTTAGAAAAGCGATTTGATAAAATGACTAGAAGTATAGTCTCTGGGTTATTTTTGTTCGGTTATGTGACAGTTTTATTGCCTGTGGTTTTGTATACTGGTTCTCTTGCATTAATAACAATGTTTGACTTAAATATTTCTATGTGGATTGTAGTTGCAGCAATAGGTTTATTAGGGAGTTCATATGCAATAGTTGGGGGTTTGAAATCTGTAGCTGTCAGTGATACTTTAAATGGGATAGGATTATTAATAGGTGGCCTAATGATTCCAGTACTAGCATTAGTATCGTTAGGGGGTGGTTCTTTTTTTGAAGGAATATCTATTCTTGGAACTGAAAAACCAGAGTATCTAAGAGTTCTGGCTCAGCAAAATTTGGAGGGAAAACAAGTATCAGTTCCCTGGCCAACCCTTTTAACAGGTATGATGTTTATACAGCTATTTTATTGGTCAACGAATCAGGTGATCGTGCAGAGAGCAATGGCGGCAAAAAGTCTAGCAGAGGGCCAAAAAGGTGTTCTTTTTGCATCCGCAATGAAATTAGGAGGGCCACTTATGCTATGTTTACCAGGGATAATTGCTCTGCATATGCCTGATTTATTAATTGATAAGCAAGATCAGGTGTATGGTGCAGTAGTGAGGCATGTCCTTCCAGATTGGTCACTTGGTCTTTTTGCTGCGGTACTTATGGGTTCTATTTTGAGCTCTTTTAATAGTGCCTTGAATAGTGCTTCGACTTTGTTTTCTTTACAGTTTTATAAAGGGTATATTAATAAAAAAGCAAATGGATCAATGATTGTTTCTGCAGGAAAAAAGTTTGGTATGGCTCTTGCGTTGACATCAATGCTAATTGCGCCTCTTCTTTCGCAATTAGATTCTATTTTTCAATATCTTCAAAAAGTAAATGGTATCTATAGCGTTCCAATTATTGCTATCTTTTTACTAGGGATATTAACAAAGCATATTCCATCCTTAGGAGCAAAGGTTGGTATGCTTGTTGGATTTGTTTCATATGCTTATTTCGTATTTTTCCCGGTAGATGGTTTGCACTGGCTTCACATGTACTTTATTAGTTTTACATGGTCCGTTATGGTGATGCTTTTAATTGGTTATTTAAAACCTAAAACTCAAGAAGAAATTGAAAAAAGTGATGAGCGCAATCCCGCACCAGTAGATATGGAACCTTGGCCAAAAGCAAAAGAGGCTTCTTTTGGAATATTATCAACTACTGTGATTATTTACTTACTTCTATCATTAGCATCTACTTAATTATATAATGATTAATTTCACAAAAATATCAAATTGGAAACCTTTAAAAAATGCTCTAGAAATCGAGACAATTGATGCGCATACTGAAGGAGAACCACTTAGAGTCGTAATTAAGGGTTTCCCAAGTTTAAAAGGAAATACAATTTTAGAGAAACGTAATTATATTATAAAAAATTATGATCATATTAGAAAAGCAATAATGTTAGAACCTCGTGGCCATGCTGATATGTATGGAGCTGTAATAACAGAACCTGAAAAAAAGAGTTCTGACTTTGGGGTTATTTTTATGCACAATGATGGTTATTCTACAGGTTGTGGGCACGCAGTTATAGCTATCTCAAAAATTCTTGCAGAAACTGGCGCTATTAAAATTACTGAACCTGAAACTGAAATAAATATGGATGTTCCTTCTGGAACAATTAAGTCTTTCGTAGAAGTAAAAAACAAGGTTGCTCATTCGGTTAGGTTCATCAATGTTCCTTCATTCGTTGAAAAAATGGATGCAAAAATTATAATTCCTGACTTAGGTGATATTAATTATGATTTGGCATTTGGGGGTGCGTATTACGCTATTGTTAACGCTGATGAAGTTGGTTTAGATAGCCAAGATTTAAAAACTAGTAGTGTAATTGATTTAGGAATGAAAATAAAAAATGCAATAACTAAGGAAGTAAAAATTAAACATCCAAACATAGTCGAAATGAGTTTTTTATATGGAACCATATTTACGTTTCCTCCAAGTAATAAAAATAATCATAGTAAAAATATTTGTGTGTTTGCTAATGGCGAAGTTGATAGAAGTCCAACTGGAACTGGAGTAAGTGCTCGGGCCGCTGTACATTTTGCGAGAAATGAAATAAAGCTTAATGAGACAATTAAAATTGAGAGTATTATTGGTTCTACTTTTCAGGTTAAGGTAATTGAAAAAATAAAAATTGGTCCATTGAATGGAGTCATACCAGAAGTAAAAGGAACCGCGAATATCACTGGTAAAAATACTTTTTGGATTGATTCCTCAGATACTATTGGAGAAGGGTTTATGTTGAGGTAATTATTTTGTCTGCAAAAAAAATAAATCGTAGAAATTTTATTAAAAAATCAGCTTTGGTAGGGGCATCAACTGCTTTTCTTTCTTCCCGGAAACTTGGTGCTAGTCAAAAGACTTCAAACTTAAGATTAGGCATTATTGGAACAGGTTTAAGAGGGCAATGGATTTCAAATTTATGTTTAAAGAGAAGAGATGTTGATATAAAAGCTATTTGTGATATTGATTCTGGAATGATTAATAACACGCTAAACATAATTAAAAAAGCAGGTGGTAAGCCTCCAGACGTTTATAAAAATGGGCAGCATGATTTCTTAAATTTGCTTCAGAGAGATGATTTAGATGCTGTTTATATTGCTACTCCTTGGGAATGGCATCACCCAATGGCAGTCGAGGCGATGAAGCAAGGCATGCATGTAGGTGTTGAATGTCCTGCTGCTTTAAAAGTCTCCGAACTCTGGGATTTAGTAAACACCAGTGAAAAAACAAATAAGCACTGCATGCTTATGGAGAATGTTTGCTATCGACGAGACATGATGGCTGTTTTAAATATGGTTCGGAAAGGTTTATTTGGAGAACTCTTACACTGTCAAGGTGGTTATCAACATGACCTGCGAGATGTAAAGTTTAATAATGGACGGCAACCATATGGAGGGGGAGTTGAATTTAATAATAAGGGCTTCAGTGAAGCTAAATGGAGAACGCAACATTCTGTTGACAGAAACGGAGATTTGTATCCAACGCATGGAGTAGGCCCAATAAGTGCTATGTTAAATATAAATAGAGGAAATAGATTCCTTCATATGACTTCTACGTCTTCTCAATCAAGGGGCTTGCATAAGCATATTGTTGATCAAGGAGGCATACATCACCAAAATGCTGACATAAACTTTAATCTTGGCGACATTGTAACATCTGTTATTAAATGTTCTAACGGTCAAACTATAGTATTGAGTCACGATACGAGCTCGCCTCGTCCTTACAGTTTGAATTTTCGTGTTCAAGGGACAGAGGGTTTATGGATGGTTGATAATAATTCTATATATATACAAGGTTTAAGTAAGGAAGAACATCAATGGGAGTCCGATGCAGAGTACTTAAAAAAATATGATCATCCAATATGGAAAAAATATGAAAATCAAGCAGCTGGCTCTGGGCATGGAGGTATGGATTTTTTCATTTTAAATGCTTTCATTGAGCCTTTAAAAAAGGGCCTTGCTCCTCCAATAGATGTTTACGATGCGGCCAGCATGAGTGTTATTAGTCCCCTTTCTGAAAAATCAATCAAACTTGGAAGTGCTCCTGTTAAATTTCCGGACTTTACTAGAGGGAAATGGAAAAAGAACCAACCGGTTTTTGGTTTAAATGAAAACTATTAAAAAATGATTAATCGTGATTTTGTTTTACCTCTTTTAGGTCTTTTTACTAAAAATTTATAAAATAAATAATTATAAAAAATAAATGGAAATAAAAACGCCAGGAAGAATTTGTCTTTTTGGTGAGCATCAAGACTACCTTGGGCTTCCAGTAATCGCTCTTGCGATTTCTAGGTATTCAAAAATAGTTGGATTTGCCAGATCAGATGCCATGATTGTTATAAATAAACCCGACTTAAATGAAGTTGAAAAATTTCACATAAACGATAATCAATACACTTCAAATTTTGATTTATTTAAAAGCGGGTTAAATGTTTGTAAACATTATGGCTTTAAATTTACTAGGGGCTTTGATGTCGTTTTGTCTAGCAATATCCCAATAAAAGCGGGTGCAAGTAGCTCTTCTTCAATTTTAGTAGGATGGATTAATTTTTTAAGCAATAATGCTGAAAATCCAAAACAGTTGTCGAACCAAAAATTAGCTAGATTAGCTTTTGAGGCAGAGGTTTTAGAATTTAATTCACCTGGAGGAATGATGGATCAATACTCTACTGCAATAGGAGGGTTAATTTATTTAGAAACTTCGCCAGAATTATCAATAAATAAAATAAATCATGATTTAGGTACTTTTGTTATTGGTGATTCAATGAATCAAAAAGATACAGTTGGAATTTTATCAAGATGTAAAAATCAGCGTATAGCTATTTTAAATAAAATTAAAAATCATGGTTCAGATATTAACTTCAGTTCAATTTCAGAAAATCAGGTGAAAAATTTTAAAATCACTGATCATGAAAGAGCTCTATTAATAGGCACTATTAAAAATCGAGACATTTTAATTAAAGGTAGAAAAGAATTAATTAAAAAACACATTGATAAACATTACTTAGGTCAATTGATGATTGAGCACCATAAAATTTTAAGTAAAGTTTTAAAAGTAAGTACATCTAAGATTGATTTAATGTTAAAATCTGCACTTGACGCAGGCGCATATGGCGGTAAAATAAATGGATCTGGCGGCGGCGGGTGTATGTTCGCCTATTGCCCTGAAAACCCATTGAAAATTAAACGCGCTATCGAGGATGTGGGAGGGCAAGCTTATGTCGTTCAATCCTCATTGGGTACAACGATAAATAGTAAGGGAAAACATTTATGAAAAATATTACACTTCTTGTTATGGCTGCTGGTATGGGCTCAAGATATGGAGGGCTTAAACAACTTGATGAGGTTGGACCTAACGGACAGACAATTATTGATTTTTCCGTTTTTGATGCAATACGCGCTGGGTTTAGCAAAGTTGTTTTTATTATTAGAGAAGACTTTAAGGATCAATTTAAAGAAAAAGTCTCAGATAAATATGCCAATATGATTGAGGTAGAAATTGTATACCAAGATCTGAAAGATTTACCTTCTGGATATAGTAATCCTGAAAAAAGATCAAAACCTTGGGGTACAGGACATGCTATTTTATCTGCTAGAGATGCTATAACTGGCCCTTTTGCTGCAATTAACGGAGATGATTTCTATGGTAAGGATTCCTTTAAAATTATTGCAGATTATTATTCTGGTGGGGGAAATCAATTCACAATGGCGGCCTTTCAACTGGATAAAACCTTATCAGACTATGGATCAGTATCTCGTGGAATTTGCGAACAGAAACGAGATGAATTAATTACAGTAATTGAAACTCATGATATAAAAAGAAATCGAGATGAAATAACATGTGACCGTGATATTAATCTTTCTGGAAAGGAGTTGGTCAGTATGAATATGTGGGGTTTTACACCATTAATATTTAGTCATCTAGAAAGTATGTTCAGCAAGTTTTTAAATGATAATATCCATGATTTAAAGAGTGAATTTTTGATTCCTTCCGTTGTGAATACTTTGATAAAAAAGGAAATTGAAGTTGTCAATGTTTTGAAAACTGATTCTAAGTGGTTTGGTGTCACTTATATAGAAGACAAGCCTTTTGTGAAAACTCAAATCAAAAATTTGTTAGAAAGAGACGAATATCCAAAAAAATTATTTTAAAAAAGTAAGAAAAATAATATGGCTGAAAATAATAGTTTTAAAAAGATTGAATTAAAAGAAGCAAAAAATCTAATTAAAGATGAAAATCCTTTATTATTTGATATAAGAGATAAAAACTCTTTTGATCAGTCCCACATTAAAAATGCTATAAATTTAAACAATCATAATATCGATGATATAGTTAAAAAAACTGAGCACACAAAAAGCATCCTTATTTACTGCTACAAAGGAATAAGTAGTCAAAATGTAGCTCAGCATTTTTGTAATCTTGGGTTTGAGAATGTTTATAGTCTTAATGGTGGCTATGAGAGTTTTTTTGAAGACAAATAAGGATAATTTTATTTTTAATGCTATCGGTTAAGGACCATGAAATAAGGTCACTTATTTCGATGAGTGATGTTATTAATTGTATAGAGCAGGGTTTTTCAGATTTCTACGATGGTCTTTTTACAATGCCTCAACGTTCTACAATGGAAGTTGAGGGGGGTACAGTTTTATCCATGCCTTGTTACAGAAAGAAGGGCGAGTACTTCACAATAAAAGTTGTTTCTGTTTTTCAACCATCAACAAAAATTCAATCTAAAATGATTCAATCATCAATATTAATCTTTAATTCAAAGGATGGTAGTTTAAAAGCATGCTTCGATGGTGATGAAATCACATCAATGAGAACTGGCGCAGCCTCTGGAGTAGCTACAAAGTTTTTTGCTTCTCCAAAAAGTAAGTCCCTTGCAATTTTTGGAACAGGGGCTCAAGCTTTTACTCAAGTTGAAGCAATGATGTGTGTACGACCAATAGAAAAAATCTTTGTTTTTAGTAGAAACTTAAAGTCATCAAAAACTTTTTCAAATTCTGTATCAGAAATTTTAACAATTAATGCAATCCCTGGGATACTTGAAAACTTGAAAGAAGCAGATATTATTTGTACCGCAACACCTTCAAAAAAAGAATTATTTAATCTAAGTAATTTAAAAGAAGGCGTTCATATCAACGCAATTGGCTCATTCAAGTCAGATATGATAGAAATTTCAAGTGATATTATTAAAAATTCAAAAACAATTGTTGATTCATTAGTATCTTCAAAAAAAGAGGCAGGAGATTTAATTCAAGCTGAGAAAAATTCTAGCTGGGATTATGAAAATATTTTTGCAGAGCTTGGCAGCATTACTAAAAACAAAAAATACCATAAAGAGTACATTCAACAAAACTCGCTTTTTAAGTCTGTAGGTTTAGGTTTTCAAGATTTGGTGTTGACTGAACTTCTTTTAAAAAAAATAGGTAAATGATTATTGCTCGTTCTTAATTATGAAGATATCTGTAATTATTCCGACCTATAATAGAATTCTTTTTTTAAAGAGATCTATTGATTCTGTTTTAGCGCAAACTCTACAACCTTATGAGATTATTATTGTTGATGATGGGTCTTATGACGGGACATCGGCAATGATAAAAAAAAACTATCCTAATCTCAAATTAATTTGCCAAGAAAACAAAGGTGTCAGTGCAGCTAGAAACATCGGGGTTAAAGCTTCTTCTGGTGATTGGGTTTGTTTTCTAGACTCTGATGATGAATGGAAAAAAAACAAACTAAGTGAGCAGAATATAGCACTTGAAAAAAATGCTACGTATTCATTTTGCCATTCAAATGAAGAATGGATAAAAAATGGCAAAAAAATCAATCAAAAGAAAAAACATAAAAAGTACGGTGGAAATATTTTTAAACAGTGTCTTGATATGTGTAGGGTTTCTCCTTCTTCTGTTATGATAAATAAAAACGTATTTAAAGATGTTGGTTTATTTAACGAAGATCTTATTATTTGCGAGGATTATGAATTATGGCTTAGAATTTGCTCTAATTATAAAGTCCTATTTATTGACGAGCCACTGATTATCAAGTATGGTGGGCACGAAGGCCAGCTTTCTAGTTCATTTGAATCTATTGAGTATTATAGAATTAAGGCATTAGAATATTTATTATTAACAAGAATGACAAATAATAACAGGAAGGAAACTGTAAAAATGTTGCTTTTTAAGCTCAATATTTATCTAAATGGTCTTAAAAAAAGGGATAAAAAATCGGACATTATTAAATATGATAAAAAAATAAAGCTTTGGAATAAGGTTATATTTGAGTAGTAAGTTGTTAGTTAACGTATATATTAATATGATAAAAAACTTCTTAATTATAGTTACCTTACTTGTTTCAAGCATACTTTCTGCAAAACAATGGGTTGAAGTCTATTCTGATAGTCCGGTCGAGTCATCTTTTTCATATGAATCAGAAGGTTTAGCCTCAACTAGAATTACATTTAAACTTTCTGGTTATTTTACAGATAATTCAAAAAGTGGTTTGAAGGTTACATCGCCTGGTGGAGTTTCTCTCCTTGAAAAAGGAGCACCAGACCTTCCAATATTTTCCACATCAATTCAGGTGCCAGATTTAGCTGAAATGGAACTTGAAATTATTGAAAGTGAATTTGTTGAACTCAATATAAATAATATTGCTCCATCTAAAGGTAACGTTACCAGAGATGTTAACATAAGTAGTCTACCTTTTGAAAAAGGATATAGATATAGACAGAATAGTTTATACCCAGCAGAAATTTCATTCCTGAGGCGCCCTCATATTATTAGATCAGTAAGAGGACAGGCAGTTGTTTTCCAGCCTTTTCAATATAATCCGGTGCTAGGCGTTTTAAGAATTTATACAGATATTGTATTAGCGATTAAGCAAAACGGTTTAAGCGTTGATAATCCTTTGACCAGGTACCCGTCAAAGAAAAGAGGCGTTAAAGAAATGGAAAATATTTACAAAAACCATTTCCCTAATTATATGCCGATTAATGATCGTTATACTCCTTTAGATGAAAATGGTTCTATGCTCATAATATGTCATGCTCCATTTATCGAAGCAATGCAGCCATTTATTGATTGGAAAGTCAAAAAAGGGATTGAAACAACTTTAATTGATGTTAGCACTTTAGGTGATGCTGATGACATAAAGGCATTTGTTGAAGAATATTATTATAATCATGGGATTAATTTTTTACTTCTTGTTGGAGATATAGATCAGATTCCATCGCCTCGTTTTTCTGAAGGCGCTGGTTCTAATAGTCCTTCAGATACATATTACGGCTTCATACCGGCTGAAGATTACTACCCTGATGTATTTGTTGGGAGATTCTCGGCTGAAACGGAGGAGCACGTCAACACTATGGTTAATCGAACTATCTCATATGAAAGGTATCCTGATACTGATGATGGTTCTTGGTACGTTGAAGGTGCGGGTTTTGCTTCAAATGAAGGTCCCGGAGATGATGGTGAATATGATTATGAGCATATGGATATTATCAGGCAAAAACTCCTTGATTACAATTATAATGATGTTGAACAAGTTTACGACCCTAGCGGGACAGTTGCTGAGGGTGAATTCGCTATTAATGATGGTTTATCCATTATTAATTATACTGGGCATGGCTCTAATGGTTCATGGGGTAATGGTTGTCCAATGAATAATACAGATGTAAATAGCTTAACAAACACTGGTATGTGGCCGTGGATTTGGTCTGTTGCCTGTGTGAATGGTGAGTTTCACATTGGGACCTGTTTTGCTGAGACCTGGCTTAGGGCAACAGATGCTTCTGGTAATCCCACCGGAGCAATTGCTACCTTAATGTCTACCGTAAACCAAGCCTGGAATCCTCCAATGAATGGCCAAGACGAGATGGTAGATATTTTCATTGAATCCTATGAAGATAATGTTAAACGTACTTTTGGTGGTTTATCCTACAATGGTTGTATGGAGATGAATGATAATTATGGAAGTGAAGGTGAGGCAGAAACCTTGTATTGGACAACATTTGGAGATCCTTCTTTTGTTGTTAGGTCGAGCTCTCCTGAAGAAATTGTTGCAATGCATAGTGGGGTAATAATTCTTGGAGGCTCTCAACTTAATGTCCAAACAAATAGTAATGGTTCAGTTGCTGCTTTGAGTAAAAATGGTGTGATATTAAGTGTTGCAACAGCAAACGAAGATGGTCTTTGTCAATTAAACCTTGATACACCAATTGATACGCCTGGCACTCTAGATTTAGTAGTTACTTCATATAATCATGTTCCGTATGAAACTGAAATAAATGTGATTGCGCCAGAAGGCTCTTATATGCTGTTGAATCATTTTTCGCTCTCATCAGAAAATAGTGAAACAGTTGATTTTTCTCAGCCAGGGTTTTTATCTGTTTCTTTAGAAAATGTTGGGACTGAAAGTTCTGGCCCAGTTTATGTTTCAGTAACTCCGCAAACAAATAACGTAAATATTTTAACTGCTCCGATGTACTCCGATTCTGTTTTTGCCGGAGGTTTAATTGAAGTAGGTCCGTTTGAGTTTGATGTTTTTATCAATTCACTGAACCAAGATGAAGTATTGCTTAATTTGGTCTTAGTGGATGGTATCAACTCGTGGCAGTATCCGATATCATTGAGAATAAATGCTCCAGCATATAATATTGTTTCTTCAGATATTTTTGATAGTGGCAATAACGCTTTAGACCCAGGAGAAAATGTCACTATGAGAATAGTAGTTGAGAATAGTGGGAGTGCTCCGTTGAACTATCCAACTTTTGATACTTTTGAGAATGACAATCATATTATAATTGAAGAACTTAGTGCAGATAATGCTTACTATTGGGATGTCGGTTCTTCAGTTGTCTTAAATGCTGTGGTTTCAATTTCTGAGGATGCTCCTATTGGGCACACTGCAATTGCGTGGATTGATATAGGAAGTTTGAATACTAATTATGAATCCATGATTTCAATGCCACTAAACATTGGTATGTTGATGGATAATTTTGAAACGGAAGACTTTTCAAATCATGATTGGAACTTCGACGGTCAGAGTGAATGGTTCATTCAAAGTGAACAAGTGTTTGATGGTAATTATGCTGTCAGAAGTGGTTCTATTACTAATAACCAGTTCTCAGAATTATCCGTTGAATATAATATATTGGACCAAGGATATATTAATTTTAATGCAAAAGTTTCTAGTGAGCAAGGCAGCTCTGGAACTATCTATGATTATCTAAGTTTTTATATAGATGATGAACAAGTAGTCTCGGTCGGTGGAGAGTCTGATTGGACTGAATATTCATATTTAGTCAATCCGGGGCAACATACTTTTAAATGGGTCTATGAAAAAGACAATGCAGGATTATCTGGAGACGACTGCGCCTGGATCGACAATGTTATTTTCCCTCCCGGGTCTATACCTCCTTTAAACATTGATTTTGGAGATTTAAATCAAGATGAAAATATTAATGTTCTTGATGTTGTTTTGACTGTTTCATCTGTTTTAGGATATGGAGTACTGAGCGATGATCAGAAATTAGCAGCCGATATTAATATGGATGGTGTAGTAAATATTGTAGATGTTACGCTAATCATTGATATGTTGTTTGCTAATTAATTAGCAGGACCTTTACTATTTAATTAAAATATTATTTAGCTAAGCTAGCTGCCTGAGATCTTTACTCTTTCTAATGAAATTTTTTTCCATAATTCTAGATCACCCCAAAAAAGTAATTTTCTTCATTATTATAATCACTTTTATGATGAGTTACTCTATTCTCAACCTATCATACGATTTTACTATTGAGCAGCTTTTTGCAAAAAACAAACAAGAGACCGAACAGTATTTTGAATTTCAAAAAGAATTTTCAAGAGAAGATAATGTTTTTTTATTGGTTCATAAAAATGCATCGGATTTTAATCCTCAGTTTTTGGACTCTCTAGAAAATTTAGTAACTCAAATTAAAGATAGTCCTTACTTTCTAGATGCAATTTCATTAGTAGACATAAAAAGCAGTTTTTATGGTGACGAAGAGGGAAAAGAATCCAATCAGATTTCGTCAAGATTGTTAAATATGGTTTCTTCAGACTCTACATATGGTGCAATCTGGCTAAAGTTAAAAGATAGTCACAATACTTTTGATAAACGATCAATCGTTATCAAATTTTTAAAAACAATCACCAAAAAATATGATTGGGATTGGACATTCTCAGGTCTACCTATTGTTCGTAATACCTATGTTGATTATATGATTCAGGATAATATAAAATTTATTCCCCCGGTTGGACTGATTTTAATAATAGCATTAGCCTTTTTATTTCGGAGATGGGTGTATGTTGTGCTCCCATTAATAACCGTTTTAATAACTGCTATTTGGATTCTTGGGATTATGTCAATTAGTGGCAAGGGATTAAATGTAATGACTTATATGGTCCCAACTTTATTATTTATTATTGGAGTTAGTGATTCAATACATTTTCTTTCCAGATTCAACATTTACTTTGATAAAGGAATTGAGTTGAAAAAATCTTTGCGTCTATCAATGGATGATATGGGGATTGCTTTATTTTTAACTAGTTTGACAACAGCAATAGGGTTCTTGGCCTTGTTGTATTCTTCAATTGCAATAGTGCAAGAATTTGGAGTTTTTATTGCAAGTGGTGTTTTTATTGCATATTTATTGACACTGACCTTTATCCCAAGTATGATGATGATTTTAAAGAGCAGTATAAAGAGTGTAGATAAATCAGAAGAAACTAAAAGATTTAAGCTATTGAAAAAGTTCTCGATGATTGTGAAGAATAGACCAAAACAAGTTGTGATATTTTCTTTAATGCTTACAACACTATTTTTAGGTGGTGCCCTGAAAGTAAATACGGGTAGTTCTTTATTGTCCGATTTGCATCCTCAAAGTTCACTATACATAGATTTAAAAAATGTTGAAAATTGGTTTGGTGGTATTTTGCCAATGGAAATTATCATTTCAAAGAACGACTCTATTGAGAAACCCATGCATGATAAAGGCATAATGCATCATGTAAAAGATCTTCAAAATAAGCTAACAAATATGTTTCCACAATCAAATTGGATATCTATGCAGAGAGTGTTGGAAGAAGTTCTATATGAAATGAATCCAACATTAGACTTTCCTCCAGATCAAGAGACTCTTGATCAATTATATATGATTACGCAAGATCAGATAGAAACATTAATTAATTTTGAAGAAAATAAGATTAGAATATCAGGTATGTTACCTGATTTGACTTCTGAAGAACTAGAGGTTGTTGAAGACACACTAGAAACATTTATAAAAAATAAATTCCCCAAATGGCTTTCGGTTGTTATAACCGGGACTATGCCGGTGGCTTTAAATACAAATAATTATCTAGTTTTAGATCTTTTTAGCGGTTTTGGCTTGGCGTTTATTTTTATAAGTATCATAATGAGTTTGTTGTTTTTATCGTTTCGTATTGGGTTGATAAGTATGTTACCAAACCTAATACCCATAATTTTTGCGGCTGGTTATCTTGGTTTTATGGGAATACCTATAAGGCCACCAATCGCCATAACTTTTTCGATTTGCTTGGGTATCGCTGTGGATGATTCATTGCATTTCCTCTTTAGGTTTTGGCAAGAGCGTAAAAATAATTCTAATTTAGAAACAGCGATATCAAACACTATAGAAACGACGGGTCTCGCAATGCTGACTTCTACAATTGTGCTTGTATCTGGATTCTTGGTTATAACTGTATCTAATTTTATACCGACTTCTCAATTTGGAGTTATTTCTGCGATTACTTTAACTGTCGCTTTTATTACGGATGTAACTCTTTTGCCTTCACTATTATATTTGTTCCCTATCAAATCATCGAAAAAAAATATTAATGATTAGGTGGCTCAAAGGGCTATATCATCCCGAAGCTTTTCATGGGGTTCGGTCGCGTTCGCCATATTTTGAAGGTTGGTATCATAAAATTGTTTCAAAAGATAGAAGGTCCATTGTTATTATACCTGGCATGTACAGAAGTGGAGTCGTTAAAAACGAATTTTCTTTTATTATGGTTTTTGAAGGTGCTACTGGTCATGTGCACTTTGAGAAGTTCCCAATTTCTGAATTTTTCTCAGAAATTGATAGATATGATACTAGGATTGGGAAAAACCATTTCTTTGAAAATGGAATTGACATAAATATCAAAACCTCGAATTTTTCATTAAAGGGCTCTATCAATTTTGAAAATCAAAATCCTTGGCCTGTAACATTTAAAGAGCCAGGTTGTATGGGATGGTATAATTATATGCCAATTATGGAGTGCTATCATGGAATACTTAGTATGCATCATTCATTATCTGGTAGTCTTTCTTTAAATAATCAGCAAGTAGATTTTAATGATGGCATTGGCTACACAGAAAAAGATTGGGGAAAAAACTTTCCTCAGAGTTGGATTTGGGTACAAGCAAATCATTTTAGAAAAAATAAAATAAGTTTATCTGCTTCCATAGCTAGAATACCATTACTTGGAACACAATTTGCAGGTTTTATTATCGGCCTGTTAATTGAAGACAGGTTTTATCGATTTACTACATATCGTTCTTCAAAGATTAATCACTTATCATTACAAAAGGATAAAATAGAATGGGTAGTAAAGCAAAAAGAGTTAACTCTTAAAATTTTTATATTACTTGGAAAAAAAACTGGTCTCCTTTTTGCTCCTGATTCAGAAGACATGATTGAAAAAGTTGAAGAGCATTTAGATTCAAAAGTTAGGTTCGTATTAGAAAAAAATAGTAAAATTATTTTCGAAGATGAATCAGATTTTGCAGCAAGTGAAGTGGTTGGTGATATTGAAGCTTTGCTTAAATTGGCTAACAGTAATTAGATTAGGAATATATGAATAAAACAGTAATAATTTTTGTTGTAGTAATTCTAGGAATAATTTGCTTCAACATGGTTTGGGGTTTATCAAATTCAATGTTAGAAACACCTAAATATAAATTAATTAAAAAATCTGGATCTTTTGAAATAAGGCAGTATGACCCGGTGGTAATTGCGAAAACGCAAGTGCAATCAGCTTACAAAGAAGCTACTTCAACAGGTTTTCGAAGAATCGCAAATTACATTTTTGGCGGGAATGACAAAAATGTTGAAATTGCAATGACTGCCCCAGTAATAACAGATAGTCCAGAAGATGCGAATGGTTCTTTTGAGGTTCTTTTTGTTATGCCTAGTGCTTATGATACAAATAAGTTGCCAAGACCAAATAGTCCGAATGTCGAAATCCTTGAAAGAGAATTGGGCCGGATAGCTTCTATATCTTTTGGAGGTTGGGCAACGAGTGCAAAAATAAAAACCTACCAGCAAAAGCTTAGCAAGTGGATATCTAATCAACAGTTGCAAACTCTAGGGAAATTTAAGGTTGCTCAGTATAATTCCCCCTGGGCTTTACCGCCATTTAGGCATAATGAAATTTTGATTAAGATTGCTCAATGATTAGAGGTCTTCTGAACGTTATAGAAGGTGTTGAGACATCTGATGGCGCTGGAGTAAAGCTGAGAAGAATCATTGGTGGCCCCGAGCTAAATATGTTTGACCCTTTTTTACTTTTTGATGAATTTGGAAGTGACAACCCAGATGATTACATGGCCGGATTCCCTTCTCACCCGCACCGCGGATTTGAAACAGTTACTTATATGTTAAATGGTAAATTTAAACATAAAGATTCCTCCGGGAACGAAGGCGTCCTAATTGATGGGTCAGTGCAGTGGATGACTGCTGGGAGGGGGGTTATACATAGCGAAATGCCTGAAAAAACAGATGGTTTAGCCAGAGGATTTCAATTATGGTTAAATCTCCCAAAAAATTTAAAAATGATAGATCCAGCATATAATGATATTCATCCTAACGATATCCCTTGCGTATTAATTAAGCAAGGTGAAGTAAAAGTAATTTCAGGTACTTTCAATGGTGTTGAGGGTCCTGGTCGGCCTCATACTGGAATGTTTTACTTCGATATAAAACTTAATGCAGGCGGCTTTATTGAGTTCCCGGTAGAGGACTTTTGGAATACCTTTATTTATGTTTATTCTGGCAGTGCAAATATTGAAAATAGAAAAGTTTACAAAGGTCAGTTAGGTCTTTTTAAAGATAGTGGAATGATTAAATTCAGCGCCGAAGATTCATCGAATTTACGATGTGTTGTTATCGGTGGTGAGCCTCTCAATGAGCCGGTGGCAAGAGGGGGTCCATTTGTCATGAATACTAAGGCTGAAATAATGAAGGCATTTAGTGATTATCAAGAAGGAGTATTAACAAAATAATATGAATGAAATTTATAGATACAGTTATTTAATCTTAGTTACTGCTTCGTTTTTAGTGCTGTTTAATTGTTCTGGTAAAAAAAAACTGGATGATAGCTATAAGAAACCTATTAATGCTCAATCTGAAAAATCTATAAGCTTAGCTTCTGGACCATATGAATTTGCCAAAATTTCTAGTGAAGTGCTCTGGGAATGTATGTGGCTAGGGGGAGCAAAGCACAATGGCAGTGTTCAACTTATTGAGGGAGCTTTAGATATTTCTAAGAGTGGTCAAATAAGTGGTGCTTTTGTTGTTAGTTTAGACTCTATTAAGTGTTTTGATTTAAAAAATGAAGGTACAAATCAAAAACTTATCAACCACCTTAAAAGTGATGATTTTTTTGATGTTGAAAACTATCCAGAAGCGACTATTCAATTATTAAAGGCTGAGCCTACAGGCGGTAATAATTTTAGATTTGAGGGTGACCTTATGATAAAGGGGAAAACTCACTCAATAGTATTTAATGGTCAAGTAACAGATCATAAAACTTATTATGCAGCTAGTTTAGATCTGGTTTTTGATAGATCAAAATATGATGTCAGGTACCGATCTGCTAGCCTATTTTCTGACCTCGGGGATAGAATAATCGCAGATGATGTCAAATTAAGCATAAATGTGAACCTCAACAGATTAGAAAGATAAAAGATGATGAATGCCAAAATTAAAATGATCATCAATATCGTGGGCTTTTATATTGGATGGTGGGGTTGTATTCTTGGGTCTTCGAACGGGTATCCATACATAGGTCCGCTTTTAACACTTGTCTTTATAATCATTCATGGAAAATATTTTATTGGTAATGCAAAAGAATTACAATTAATTGTCATAGTGGGTTTAGTTGGTACTATTGTTGACAGCTGTCTTTTCTTTTCACAATCTTTTGTATATGCGGGAGCTTATTCAGAAAATCTATTTATTGCGCCTTTATGGATTACGGCAATGTGGGCAGGTTTTGCCGCCACGGTTAATCATTCAATGACTTTTTTTAAAGGTAAATGGATCTTTATGATTGTCGCTGGTGCAATATTTGGGCCAGCAGCCTACTACACAGGCGAAGGCTTTGGCGCTATAACATTTCAATTGTCTCCTCTGTTATCAACTTTAATTATTGGTGCTGTTTGGGCTGTTGCTATGCCATTGGTCTTTTTTATAAATGAGAAGCTAGGATTAGGCGGTTAATATTTTGAAAAAGTACACACTCACGCTGATTCTTTCTCTGTTAATTTATTCTAATTGTGAGGGTTTTATGAGCGATAATAAGAAATTTGGAGAGTTAGAGACAGTTGACTATGTTGATTTAAAAAGATTTATGGGAGATTGGTATGTAATTGCAAATATACCTACCTTCATTGAAAAAGGAGCTGTAAACGCTATTGAGTCGTACAGGCTTGACTCTAAAGGTAGAGTTCAAACTACGTTCACCTTCAGAAAAGACTCCTTAACTGGTCCTCAAAAAAAGTATAATCCAACTGGTTTCATTTACAATAAAGAAACAAACTCTGAATGGAGAATGCAGTTCCTATGGCCATTTAAATCACCTTTTTTGATTATTGACCTTGATGAAAAATACAACTACACTGTTATAGGTGTACCGAATAGAAAGTATGTTTGGATAATGGCGAGAGACCATGTTTTAGATGATAAGGTTTATAATAAAATAATTTCTAAACTTGAAAAAGTTGGTTATGACATTTCCCAAATTCAAAAAATTGAGCAGAATTGGGACTAATCTCTTCTGTGCCTAAAGTCTAGTCCATCTAATGAAATTAGCAATAATAGGTTCTGGTATCTCTGGATTGACAGCTGGTCATTTGTTAAATAGAAAACATGACATATCTATTTTTGAAGCAAATGATTACATCGGTGGACACACACATACTCATAATTTAAAGGTTAGAAATAGAGACTATTTAATTGACACTGGTTTTATTGTATATAATGAAAGAACATATCCTAGTTTTATAAAATTATTAGACCAGTTGGGTGTCGAGCGACAACTTTCTACGATGGGCTTTAGCGTGAAGTCTACTAGCGAAGATTATGAATATTCAGGTGAGTCAATAAATAGCCTGTTTGCGAAAAGATCAAATATTTTTCGATTAAGCTTTTTAAAGATGCTTTATGAAATGTATAAATTTGGTAAGGAAGCAGATTCAAGTGGTTTAGGCTTAAATGCTTCGACTACTCTAGGCGAATATTTAAAAGAAAAAAAGTATTCAAAAGAGTTTATTCATTATTTTATTACGCCAATGGGTGCGGCAATCTGGTCAACACCAGCAAACAAAGTGCTAGAGATGCCTGCATATTTTTTCATTAAATTTTTTTACAACCATGGCATGCTTGAAATATCTAATCGGCCTAATTGGTGGGTTATAAAAAATGGTTCTTCTCAGTATATAAGTAAAATCATTAAAGGTTTTGAAGAAAAAATTTATTTATCATCTCCAATCAAAAAGGTTATAAGAACAGGTGATGGCGTTGAATTATTTTTTGTTAAAAATGATAAAAAATTAAACTTTGATGCTGTTATTTTTGCCACCCATAGTGACCAAGCCCTTAGTCTGTTAGAGTCTCCATCTGATTTAGAAGAGGAAATACTTAAATCATTTCCTTATCAAAAAAATGAAGTTCTCTTGCATACAGATGCTACAGTTTTACCTAAGAGGAAATTAGCTTGGGCCAGTTGGAATTATCAGCTTGATGCTGATCCAGGTGCGCCAGTAGTTTTAACATATAATATGAATATTCTTCAATCAATTCAAAGTGACCAAACTTTTTGCGTGACTCTTAATGATCATGATTCAGTCGATCAAAGTAAAGTAATCAAGAAATTAAGCTATGATCACCCCTTGTTTACGGTGGACGCAATAGCAGCGCAAAAAAGGAAACATGAAATTAGCGGTATAAATAACACCTACTATTGCGGGGCATATTGGAGAAATGGTTTTCATGAAGACGGTGTAGTTAGTGCATTGGATGTTTGTAAGCAGTTTGGGGAAATATTATGAATTTATCAACGGAACATTTTCTTTATACGGGTATTGTTAAGCATCGTAGATATACCCCATTTATTAGAGAGTTTTCCTATCCTATTTTTATGCTTTATCTAGATATAAACGATTTAAATAATGTAATGAAAAAATCAATTTTGTGGAATGTTAATAAAGCAGCAATGGTGTCATTTAATAGGAATGATTATCATAATGCAAAGACAAGATCTCTAGACCAGGCTGTTCGAGATACAGTGCAAAAAAAAGTTGGAGAAAGACCTAGCGGTAAAATCAGAATGTTGGCCCACCTTCGATATTTTGGTTATTGTTTTAATCCTGTAACTTTTTATTATTGTTTTAATCACGAAGATAACAAGGTCGATTTTATTTTAGCTGAGGTAACAAACACACCGTGGGGAGAGAGGTACTCATACGTTTTAAGTGCTTCAAAAGATTCAAAGGAAAAAATCAAATCGACAATGAAGAAAGAACTTCATGTATCGCCTTTTTGGGACATGGATCATTTGTATGACTGGAGTTTTAGCAGTCCGACAGAAAAGCTAGGTGTTTATATGAAAAATTTTAAAGAAGGGAAAAAAGTTTTTGATGCTACGCTTAGCTTGAAGAGACTTATTTTAAGTAAGAAGAGTTTATTATTTACGATTTTTAAATTTCCATTTATGACCATAAAAGTCGTCTTTTGGATACATCTTCAAGCTTTTTTTTTGTGGCTTCGTGGCGCAACCTTTTTTATCCATCCAAGCAAAACTAACAACTAATTTATAGAGAGATTTTAAATGGGAAAAAAATTTTCAATTGAACAAGCTGCGTCTAGTACAGCAATACAAAGTAAGCCGAGTATTTTGGCGAAGATTTTTAAAAATTTAGTATTATCACAATTTAGAAAAATTAATCATGGATGCATTATCTTAAACGAAGGTAATGAAAATATTATATTTGGTGACCAAGGTTCATCTTTAAAAGCAGAGGTAAATGTATATTCAGATGAATTTTATATTTTGGCTGGTAGCGGCGGTGATCTTGGAATTGCAGAGGCTTATGCTGCGGGTTATTGGGATGCAGATGATATGGTAAAACTAATTCAAATTGTAATTAAAAATCAGGAAGTACAAAAAAGCTTAGAAGGCGGGCTAGCAAAATTAATTAGTCCAATTAATAGGTATATCCATAGGTCTCGCAGAAATACAGTTTCAGGTAGTAAAGAAAATATCGTAGCGCATTATGATTTAAGCAATGAGTTTTTTCAGACATGGTTAGACAAAAGCATGACATACTCATGTGCTATTTTTGAACCAGAAGATTTATCCTTATTTGATGCTTCAAAAGAAAAGTTAGATCGTATTTGCCGAAAATTAAATATACAAGCTGATGATCATGTTGTTGAAATAGGAACCGGTTGGGGTAGCTTTGCTGTACATGCTGCGAAAGAATATGGTTGTCGAGTAACAACAACTACGATTTCTAATGAGCAGCACGCTTATGTTTCTGATTTAATTGAAAAGGAAGATCTGAAAGATAAGATAACATTGCTAAAAAATGATTATAGAGAGCTTAAAGGACAATACGATAAACTTGTTTCTATTGAAATGATTGAGGCCGTTGGTTATAATTTTATACAGCAATTTTTTCAAACATGTTCAGATTTGCTTAAACCCAATGGTTTGATGGCAATACAAGGGATTACTTATCATGAGCAGGGATTTGATAATCATCTAAATTCTGTTGATTTTATCAAAAAATATATTTTCCCTGGTTCAAATCTCATTTCAGTTAATCATGTTCTTTCAGTTATTAAAAATTTTACTGACCTTTCTTTAGTGCATTTAGAGGATATAACAAAATATTATGCTGAGACCTTAAAATTATGGCGGGAAAAATATAAAGAGGATATGAGTAAAATAAAAAAAATGGGATATAGTGATGAGTTTTTGAGAATGTGGGATTACTATTTTATTTATTGTGAGGCTGGGTTTAGGGAAAGATTTATTGGTGATGTTCAGCTTGTTATGGCGAAGCCAAAAAACAAAAATATTCAAATAAACTATTAAGAAAAACTATGATAAAAAATTTAATTGATTTAGCAGAGCAAGGCATTTTACCAGACTTTTTAATTCGTAGCGGAATTAGAAGAATGCAAAAAGAAAGAATTTTATGGTCGAAGTCTAAGACTGTTTCTGAGGTTGAAAAGCATCATCAGAATTGGGTTGATGAAATGAAAAAAAGCTCAATTGCTTATGTTCCTGAGAAAGCAAATGCGCAGCATTATGAAGTACCTCCAGCTTTTTTTGAAAATGCTCTAGGTACCCATCTTAAGTACAGTTCTGGTTATTGGCCAGAGGGTATTAGTACGCTTGATGATTCTGAGTTAGCGATGTTAGAGTTAAGCGCTGAACGCGCAGAAATTTCAAATGGGGATCAAATTCTTGAATTGGGTTGTGGCTGGGGTTCTTTGACTATGTATATGGCAAAAAAATATCCTGACAGCTCAATTACGGCTGTGAGCAATTCTAAAGATCAAAGAAAATTTATAGAGATGAAGTGTAAAGAGAGATCTATAAATAATGTAAAAGTAATTACAAAAGACATGAATGACTTCACAATCGAAGAAAAATTTAATAGAATTGTTTCAATCGAAATGTTTGAGCACATGAGAAATTATGAGCAATTACTTGATAAGGTTGCTAGTTGGTTAAAACCAGGTGGAAAATTATTCATTCATATTTTTACTCATAAAACATTAGTGTATCCTTTCACTGAAGACGGTGATGGTGATTGGATGGGGAGAAATTTTTTCAGTGGGGGCATTATGCCATCGCATCAGCTTCTTTTATATTTTCAAAATAAATTAAATATTGAAGAGAGCTGGCGTTTTAATGGTTCACATTATGAGCAGACATCACTTGCATGGCTTAAAAAAATGGATAGGAATAAAAAAGAAATTATGAGCATTTTTGAAAATACTTATGGAGCAGGAGATGCTAAAATATGGTTTCAAAGATGGAGGATTTTCTTTATGGCTTGCGAAGTCTTGTTTGGTTATGATGGTGGCAGAGAATGGGGCGTTTCACATTACAGGTTTGTAAAATCTGGCAAATAGCTTGTATAATTAATCATGACTATTATAATATTATTTATTCTACATTGGTATTCCTCGCTGTTCTTTCAAACAGTGTTCTTACACCGTTACGCATCACATCAAATGTTTACTATGTCAAAAACATGGGAGCGAATATTTTTTTTCTGTACGTTTTTAACGCAAGGGGCCTCTTTTCTAAATCCTCGGGCATATGCAATACTTCATAGACTCCATCATAAATATAGTGACACAAAAAAAGATCCACATTCCCCTATATTTTCAAAAAATATTATAAAATTAAATCTTAATACCGTAAAGCACTATGAGTCCGTAAGGCTCAATAAAAAAGACTATTCAAAATATGACACTGATGTTCCGAGATGGCCATCTTTAGAAAAAATATCTGACCACTGGATGACAAGATTGTCTTTTGTGATTGGTTATAGTCTAATCTACTTAAAGTTTACTACGGCAAATTGGCAGTATGCTCTATTGCCTATCCATTTTGTGATGGGGCCTCTTCATGGTTCTATTGTTAATTGGTGCGGGCATCGATACGGCTACACTAATGATAAAAAAACAAGAGATAATTCAAAAAATACATTGCCTGTTGACTTGTTAATGATGGGTGAGCTTTTTCAAAATAATCATCACAGTAATCCATCTAATATGAAATTTTCGCGACGATGGTTTGAGTTAGACCCCGGATACATTGCCGCGAAAATACTTTCAAAAATAAATATCCTCAGAATAAAAAACGCTTAAAACGCTCAAAAGTACTTGACATTTACCATTTAGGCTTAATAATATATGCCATGGCAAATAATGAAAATAGTATTGAAAATAATATAATTGTAAAAAAGCATGGTGATCATGTTAAGATTAGCATGGGTTCTACGTATTGTATCATATCATGTTCTATACACAAGCTATCTGAATTTGTCAAAGTTGTAGATAGTATGTGCTCAGACGGTTGGGTTGCTACATCTGGTATTACATCAGATGATGGTATGGTTTTTCAATCAATGTCAAGAATGTCATTTAATAATAACCAATCAAACAGTAATTAAGGAGTTTCGTTATGACAATATTACAAGCTGTCGCTGCTGGTTTAGAAAACACAGAAAAGCGTAAAGAGCCGAAGAAAAAAGCAGATAGGTATTTTTTAGACGGTAAAGTTGCTGATAGAGAATTAAAAGCCTGCAACCTATGTAAGATCGTATGGCAAAAGCACGTTTTCAATGGAAAAACAACAATCAAGTATTATGATGAGGTTCCAAGATATGGAAAATCTCAGCAAATATGCCCAAGTTGTAGTCAATAATTGAATATTTTAATTGTAAATGGTTCTGGTGCTATTGGATCTTCAATTATTAAAGGCTTGAATAATGAGTCTGTAAATCTAATCATCACTTCAAGCACTGGCGAAGATGTGCATGGTAACAAAACAGTGCAGTGGAAATATTCAGGCAGTGATTCTGTTGAATCTCTCTTCGAATCCATCAAAAACGAGCATAATCAACTTGATTCAGTTGTAAACTGTCTAGGATCAATTTTCCTGAAGCCAGCTCATTTAACGAGTGAACAAGATTTTGATGCTGTTTTGGATATAAATTTGAAGTCTTCCTTTCTTATTATGAAAAACTCAGTACCAATGATGAGGAAAAATGGTGGTAATCTTCTTTTTTTCTCATCGGCAGCATCGAGCATAGGAATGGCTAATCATGAGGCCATCTCTGCAGCCAAAGGAGGTATAGAAGCAATGGTAAGGTCGGCGGCGGCAACATATGCTAAGAATAATATCAAAGTAAATGCTATTGCCCCAGGACTAGTTGATTCTAATTTATCAAAAAATATAGTTTCTAATGAAGTGGCATTAAATGTATCAAAGAAAATGCACAGTGTTGGGAGAATTGGGACGCCTGATGACATTTCTAAATTTGCTATTCCATTAATTGCTGATAATAGTAGTTGGTTAACCGGTTCAGTCATTAATATTGATGGAGGACTTTCAACTACTAAAATAGCGAGTTAACAAATGGATAGAATAGATCATATTGCAGTGCAGACAGAATCAATAACTGATTCTGTAAAATGGTATAAAAAGATGTTTTCATGTGAAGTTGAGTATGAAGATGCTTCATGGGCATTATTAAAATTTGAAAATACAAAACTCGCCCTTGTCGTCCCGAATCAACATCCGCCACACATTGCGGTCAAAAGGGATAACTTAGAGAGCTTTGGCTCTCCAGTCAAACATCGAGATGGTTCAGAATCAGTGTATGTTAAATCTCCAGATAATAATACATTCGAGTTAATTAGATATCCTAAATAAATGAAGCATTACACAGTAATATTTCTAATCTTTATTGCAAACTTAATTCTAGCGGGTAGTCAAAATATGACGGGAAACATTTATAATATTAAAATAAAAAATGTTTATGGGGAAGAAACATCATTAAAAGTTTATCAGGGAAAGAAAATTCTAATTGTTAACGTTGCTTCAAATTGCGGATATACTAATCAATATAAAGACCTTCAACAGTTACAAGATCAGTACGGAGATAAGCTTCAAGTTATTGCTTTTCCTTGTAATGATTTCGGGTCGCAAGAACCTGGAACGGATAAACAAATTGCTCAGTTCTGCGAATCGAATTATAATGTAAAATTTCCAGTAATGAGCAAAATAAACATTAGAAGCAAACCTATTCATCCAATTTACAAATGGTTGTCAACCAGCGAGTTGAATGGGTGGAATGATTCCAAACCTAGGTGGAACTTTTACAAGTACCTTATTGATGAAAATGGAAATTTAGTTAAATCCTTTGGAAGCAGTACTAGTCCCCTCAGTTCTGAAATTATCCAAAGTTTGTAGTAATTATTACTTAAAGGGACTGAATTTTGGATGCTACAATTATTTTTCCTCACCAGTTGTTCTCGACCTCAAGTGCATTAAAAAGAAGTCGTAAGACTTTTATTATTAGAGATCCTTTATTTTTTAATGATAAAGAATATCCGGTTAGGTTTCATAAAAATAAAATTCTTCTTCATCTTCTTTCCACAGATCACTACGGAAGTGAGTTAATTGATAGGGGATATGATGTCGAATTAGTTACTGAAAAAGAATTAACTGGAAAGAACTATTTTGATTCACTTTTTAAAAAAAACAATATAAATGAAGTTCATTATTGTGACCCAGTCGATTACACAATAACCAAAAGACTAGACCATTCAATTAATAGTCTATCAATTAAATCATATAAATATGATACACCAGGTTTTATGCTAGAAGAATCAGACGTCTTTGACCATTTTACCAATAAGAAGTCACATTTTATGGCTGCCTTTTATAAAAAACAGCGTAAAAGATATAACATTCTAATGAATGATGATGGAACTCCTGTTGGTGGAAAGTGGAGTTTTGATCATGAGAACAGAAAGCGTTTCCCAAAAACAATGGAATCACCAAAAATTTCCCAGATTATGTATCAAAATGATAAGTTTGTGCAGGCTAAAGACTCGGTCAGTAAATTTTATAATGACAATCTTGGTAATATGGATAATTTTAACTATCCTGTTACAAGAAATCAGGCATTGAATTCTTTTCATTCATTCCTGGAAGAGCGGTTAATTAATTTTGGCGCTTATGAAGATGCTATTGTCAAAGATGAATCGACCCTATTTCATAGTATTATTACTCCTTATTTAAATATTGGATTGATAACTCCAAATGAGATTATACAACAAGTTTTAGATTTTTCATCCAATAATTCTATTCCACTGAACTCTCTAGAAGGTTTCATTAGGCAAATAATTGGTTGGAGAGAATTTATGAGAGGTATATATGTTGCTGATGGTGTCAAGCAGCGGAATTCAAACTTTTGGAATTACAATAGAGCAATGCCAAAGTCATTTTATGATGGAACAACAGGCATAGAGCCCTTAGATGACACTATCAAGAAATGTTTAAACAGTGGTTATGCTCATCATATTGAGCGGTTAATGATTTTAGGTAATATGATGCTATTAATAGGTATTAAGCCAAATGCTGTGTACAAATGGTTTATGGAAATGTTTGTTGATTCTTATGATTGGGTTATGGTCCCCAATGTATATGGGATGAGTCAATTTGCTGATGGTGGTTTATTAGCCACAAAACCATATATAAGTGGAAGTAATTACATTTTAAAAATGAGTGATTATAAAAAAGGCGACTGGTGTCCCATTTGGGATTCTCTTTATTGGGGGTTTGTTGATCGCAATAGAGAATTTTTTAGAAAAAACCCTCGCATGAGTATGATGGTTTCAATGTTTGATAAAAAAGATGATGCCTCAAAAAAGAAGCTATTTGAAACATCTGAAAATTTTATTGAAAAATTATTTTAACAATACTGTAAAAAGATAAAAGGGTATAACAATCACCCCAATTAAAATAAGTGAAACTACAGACCATTTAAAAAACGTTATAAAAAAGTATTTAATAGCAAAATAAATTTTATTTTTTATTTTCACTTATACTTTCTATATCCAGAAATAATGTCGATTATAACTTTATCATAGTTTTTAATCGTCAAGTGCAATTTGCCTTTAACCATTTTAGCTGTGCCACTTAGGTCCATATCTTTATAAGTCCAATTCTGATCTCTGTCTACAGCCCAATTAAAAAGATTAATACTATTATCTGACCAATCTTGTTCATTAGTCCATTCAATATTTCCAAGTAGCTGTATGAAAGTAGGCTTAGTTATCTCCTTAGCGTTTAAGTACTCTGTCTCAAAATCAGTTTTGGCATATGGGTGCTTCTCTATTAATTCCGAACCATTAGTAGATTTAATAAATAATCTTGTATAGTCCGTCCAATCTTGAAACCAGATTACAGCTGGTCCTATGTTTGATGAATCAGAATCCCACACATAGTGAGGAATGTTTTTGGGGTCAATATTTTCCTCTGAATAGCAGAATGACACTAGGCAGAGCGTTATAATAATTATTTTATTTTTCATATTAAAAATTAAGATGACGTTAAGCAACTATTCAAATATTTTATAATAAAAAAAAAGTTCAAAACGCTCAAAAAATACTTTATTTAATGTACAGTTTGTTATTACACTTCATTATGAAATATTTAAATTCTAAAGAAGTATCAGATATAATTGGCGTTAACATTTCTACCCTCAAAAGATGGACCGATAATGGGACCATCAATTGTCACAAGACAGCAGGTGGTCATAGAAAGTTTACTATGCAAAATGTTAGAGATTATTACAACTCGAACAAAAAAGCATCGAAGAGTGATAATGTCTCGCTTGAAAATTTTGAGCACAAAAAGATATTTGAACTTATCAAAAAAGGTAATTTCTCAGAACTTAGTTATAAACTAGCTGATGCTAGTATAGAATCTGATGAGTCTACAGTAAAAACAATTATATCCGGTTCTTACATGAATAATATCGATGTTGAAACTTTATTCGATGAAATCGTTGACCCTGGAAGTATGATTGTAGAAAAAGCCTTACATAAAGGTTATCTATCACACACTGAAGCTTTTATCAGTAGAAAAATTATAACGCGCGCTACAGAATCACTTAATGATAACAAACCTAATGGTTCATTCAACGGTAAGTTTGCACTTTGTGTTAATTTTGAAGACAACCTGCCTGATTTGGGAGTAGTTATGTCAGAAGTAGTATTAAGACATAAAGGATATAATGTTTTCAATACAGGTTCGCATGCTGAACTTGGAGACCTTGAAAAAGTGATTAAAAATAAAAAAATTGATCTCGTTGTTTTTTATCTATGCAACATGCAGTGCTGTATGTCAATTGTTGGGGACAACATAAATAAGACTGCGAAACAAGTGACTTCTATTTTTGAAATATCTGAAAAAATGAAAGTTGATGTAATATTTGGTGGTCTAGGTATAGAGCTTTTGCCTAATATTTCTGATACAATATCTCAAACCTTTATTACGTTCAAAGAGCTAAATAAGCTAGTTTAATTCGCTTCCTTAATTAACTATGGGTGAAAATATGGGAAGAATGCGTCATTTTAGAACTGGGTCATTTAGTGGTATGTGTGTTCTATATTGGATGGTTAGAGATAAGAGAGTTCGTGATAATTGGGCTCTATTAGAAGCTCAAAAAAAAGCAATTGAGAACAAAGTTCCCTTGATAGTGGTTTTTAATTATCACAATTCATATCAAGATGCGAATGTAAGGCAATATAGTTTTTCATTTTATGGGCTTCAAGAAGTTGATAAAGATTTGAAAAAACTCAATATCCAATTTTTTTTATTGAGGGGGCCAGCTAAAGAGACTATTTCTAAGTTTATTGAGGATTATAAAGCAGGTCTTTTAATTACAGATTTTAGTCCACTTAAAGTCTATACCAAAAGATTAAGAACTGTGGTTAAGAATACAACTATTCCCATTACCCAGGTTGATACCCATAATATAATTCCAGTTTGGAATGCATCTCCAAAAAAAGAATATGCAGCTTATACAATAAGGCCCAAAATAAAAAAATTACTGCCGAAATATTTAACAGATATCCCTCAATTAAAAAGACATCCTGTACAAAGTAATTTTTCAAGCGTTGAAATAAATTGGAAGAAAATTGTAGAGTCAATGAACATAGACAAAAGCGTGAAATCTGTAGACTGGATAGATCCGGGTGAGAAAAATGCAAGAAACCTTCTAGGAAAATTGAAGACACAATTAATTGATTATAATGAAAAAAGAAACAATCCAAATCTGTACAAATTGTCAAACATGAGTCCGTATTTTCATTTTGGCCAAATTTCGCCTCAGCGTGTAGCTTTTGAAATAAAAAATTCAAACCTCCCTGAAGTTGATAAAGAAGCTTTTTTGGAGGAGATGATTGTTAGAAGAGAATTAGCGGACAACTTTTGTTTTTATGAAGAAAATTATGACTTTTTTGAGGGCTTTCATGCATGGTCACAAAAGACATTAAATGAACATAGAAATGATGAAAGAGAATATGTTTATTCTCCGCAAGAGTTTGAGGCATCAACAACGCATGATGAATTATGGAATGCAGCACAAGATGAAATGAAGACAAGAGGTAAAATGCATGGTTTTATGCGGATGTATTGGGCAAAAAAAATTCTGGAGTGGAGCCCGAGTCCTGAGTTAGCGCAGCAAACGGCAATAGATCTAAACGATAAATACCAACTTGATGGAAGAGACCCTAATGGTTACACCGGCATAGCATGGAGCATTGGAGGCATTCATGATAGAGCCTGGTTTGAAAGACCTGTCTTTGGAAAAGTTCGATACATGAATTATAATGGATGCAAAAGAAAGTTCAATGTGGATCAATACATAGAAAGCAATAAAATAATTAGTTGAATGTGCAACAATTTTATATTTAATTTTATGATATGTCTAATAATCAAAAATTGAAAAGTGATATCGATATAGGCATGTTGATGTCTCAAGTTGATAGGCTTTGCACTAAGCACTTTAGTCAAAATGCTCAAAATGCTGGTATAAATATCTCTCAAGACCAGTGGTTGGTTCTAGGTCCAGTTTGGAAGGTTGAGGGTATAGCACAGAAAGATATTGCTGAATATTGTGGTAAGGACAAAACAAGTGTAACGAAGATAATTGACACGCTTGAGAAGAGAAATTTAATGGTGCGAGTTCCTGATCAGTTAGATCAGAGAATAAAGAGGGTATTTCTCAGTAACAAGGGCAAAGAGCTGATGGAAAGTACAATGCCCATAATGGAACAGACTCGAAATGAAGTGCGTGAAGGTATTCCTGATGAAGAAATTGATTTATTTAAAACTGTATTAATTAAAATATATAAAAACCTAACAGCGAATAAAAATTCCAACTAGTTGAATCAGCAACTAATAATCTATGAAAATATACGTTATTATTATATCTATCTTCCTGTCATCATGTGCAGAAAAATTCTCCTCGAATGATTTATTGATTTCAAAATCCATTCCTAGCGTATGGAATCATCCTTTTCCAGATACATCTAAAGTCATTGGAAATTGGTGGGAATCATTTCAAGACACATCACTCAATAAAATCTTATCCGATTTTGATAAAAATAGTCCTGATTTAAAAACTGTAGCATCAAGACTTAAGATCGCAAAGCAGGTATTGAGAATTAACAATGCGGTTCGCTTACCATCTGCATCACTTAGTTTGAATGGTTCAAGCAGGCAACAGAATTTGACGGCTTTTGGGTTATCTGGTGATTTTTTTGGCGGAGGGCAAGATTCAAGTCAATCTAATACTGATAATAGTGGTGTTACTAGCTTTGCTTCTAACAACTTTGGTATGAATTTATCGATGCAGTGGGAATTAGATTTATGGGGTAAAGTTTTTAATCGTTCTAAAGCAGCCTTCAAAGATTATGAGTCTATATCCTATGATTTATCTTTCTTAAATTTTTCATTAAGAGTTCAACTGGCAAAACTATATTTTTCCACTTTAGAAGCTTCAAAGCAATTTGACCTGTCAAAAGAGACTTTTGATAGTGTGAATGAGTTAGCAAGCATGGTATCTGCCAGATATGATAAAGGACTGCGTTCATCATTAGATGTTAGGCTTACCCAATCATCTGTTTCATCTTCGCGCGCTACAATGGAAACTCGAAAGCAAATTTATGTTAATTTAGTCAGAAGGCTAGAGTCAATGCTTGGTAAGTACCCTAGTGGTACATATAACATTACAAATGATATATCTTCCAATCTTCCCATTATTAATTCAGGATTGCCTTCAGCTATTTTAACCAGAAGACCCGATATAAAATCTGCATTATCTAAAGTAGAGGCGGCTTCTCATAGAAAATCTGAATCTTTTAGTTCCTTTTTGCCAAGTTTCATTTTAACTAGCTCATTAGGAACTTCATCTAGCGAGCTTAGTGACATTCTAAACGATGACTACCAGGTTTGGTCACAAGGATTAGCAATAGGGTTACCAGTTTTTCAAGGTGGTAGCGTTAGGGCAAATAAAATTATTGCTCAGGAAAATTTGGAAATTGCGAAGCAGGATTTAATTAAAGTTATTCTGAACGCATTTTCAGAAGTTGAACAAACGCTTTTTGCTGAAAACTCAAATGATGTTCTGCTAGACTCCTATACGGACGCAGCAGAACAAGCTGAGGCAGCTTATAAATTATCAAGAGAAAGATATGATTCTGGTTTGGTTAGCCTTATCGCGGTTATGGATAGTCAACAGCGGTGGTTTTTAGCAAGGTCACAAGTATTAACGGCAAAAAAAAGTAAAATAGATACGCGTCTAAACTTGCTACTAGCATTCGGGGGTAATTTTTAACATGAAGCGAGAAAAAAATGAAAATTAATTTTAAAAAACTTAGTCCATTCATCATCGTTATTACGAGTATTGTTGTAGTTAATCTAATGATAAAACTAAAGCCTGAAGCTGAGTTTCAAAAGCCCAAAATCATACCGCAAGTCGTAGAAACTTTGGCGGCTTATCCAACTGAAGTGCAAGCTAAAATTAATTCACAAGGAACAATTAGGCCACAGCATGAGATTTTTGTGACATCTGAAGTGAGTGGAAAAGTAGAATGGGTCTCTTCAAATTTCCTGGATGGTGCGGGATTTAATTTGGGCGATACTCTAATGAAAATTGAAAAAAGAGATTATGAGCTTGCTTTAATATCAACAGAATCTAACTTATTCCAAGCAAGGCTTGCTCTGCAAAGAGAAGATGCTGAGTCGAAGCTAGCTAATATAGAATGGAAGAGAGTCGGTAAAGGTGATGCTTCGAGTTTGACGTTGAGAGAGCCTCAGCTTGCACAGGCTAGAGCAGTTTTAGCTGCAGCAGAGGCAGCGTATGAGCAGGCAAAACGAAATTTAAAAAGAACTTATATTGTTGCTCCATTTGACGGAAGAGTTAGAAAAAAAATGGTTGATATTGGAGCTAATCTGATTCCGGGCTCTCGAATAGCAGATATTTATAATACAATGAACTATGAAGTAAGGTTACCGATTGCAGATAAAGACATCCCTTTTCTTGGTGTGCCATTAGATGGTACGACTATCAATAAGAATAATAGACCTAGCGTCAGACTTACAACTAGTTATGGTGGTGACACATTTCAAGCGAATGGTTTCATTGTAAGGTCAGAATCTCAAATTGACCCCAAGACTAGGATGATTTCAGTTATTGCTACAATCCCAGTTAAAAATGAAAACCAAAAATTAAAAGTTGGTATGTTTGTTAATGCTGAAATTGATGGTCTTAAATATAATAATATTACCATAGTCCCTCGAAGTTCAGTCAAAAATGATATGATTTGGGTCGTCGAGAAATTTGTCCTTCGTAAAAAATCAGTTGAAGTTATTAGACTTGAAAACGATTTCGCTTTTATAGCAGATGGCTTAGAAAAAAACGATCGAATACTTATCACTAGATTAGACTCGTATGTTGATGGTATGCCTGTAAGAGAGAACTAGATTTATGAAAAACATCATTCGTTGGTTCATTCTAAACACCGTAGCGGCAAATCTGTTGATGATATTTATTATTATTGCAGGGCTTTTTACTTTGTCGAGGTTAAGAATGGAAGTCTTTCCAGATATAACAATACCTATTATAAATGTATCTGTTTTATATCCGGGTGCTTCCCCTGAAGATATTGAAGAATCTATCTGTGTAAAAGTTGAGGAGCAAGTCCAGGGAATTAATGGATTAAAACGCATTACTAGCTCATCTAATGAAAGTTATGGCTCAATTAATATCGAAGTTGAAAATGGTTATGACATAGATGAAGTGAAAGATGAAGTCCAATCCTTAGTTGATGCGATTACATCTTTTCCTGATGATGCAGAAAAGCCTACCGTGAAGAGTTTTGATGGACAGCCTGAGGTAATAACAATTGCGGTTCATGGAAATGTTGATGAAGTAAGCTTGTTAAATATTGCAGAAAAAGTTCGAGATGAAGTAAGTGATTTGCCAAGCATAACCCAAACGAGGTTAGGGAAAAAGCCCAGAGAAATATCTATTGAAATATCGGAGAACACGCTTCAAAAATATGGTCTTTCTTTTGATTATGTAGCCAGTAAGATTCGATCTTCTTCAATGGATGTCCCAGGCGGAGCGATTGAAACATACGATGGTGAAATTTTAATACGTTCGAAAGGGCAGGCATATTCAGGAGATGAATTTGGGGCTATCCCAGTATTATCATTACCGGACGGATCAACTGTTTTGCTCAGAGATATAGCAAATATCGTTGATGGATTCCAAGATGTAGAATATGATATTAAGTTTAATAGTGAGCCTGCTTTATTGATTAGAGTATATAGGACAGGGGAACAAAATGCTTTAAATATAGCTGATGAAGTTCATAAGTATATAAAAAAGAAAAACCCTACTATGCCGCCTGGTATTTCTTTGACTACAATGAAAGATGAGTCTGTTATCTTGCGGGGTCGAATCGAGCTCTTAACTGAAAACGCATACTTGGGCTTAGTTCTTGTCTTAATTGTTCTAGCTTTATTTCTTAAGCCTAAATTAGCCGCTTGGGTTTCCTTAGGTATTCCAATTTCTTTTATGGGTGGTTTCTGGCTTCTCCCCCTTTTTGACGTCTCAATAAATATGATTTCTCTTTTTACTTTTATACTTGTGCTTGGAATTGTTGTCGATGATGCTGTCGTCGTTGGTGAAAATATCCATATTTTTAGGAAAAGGGGTTTGAGTGCTGTCGATGCGGCTCTTGAGGGCGCTTATCAAGTTGCAAAACCTGTAATATTTGCAGTTTTAACTACAATGGTTACATTCTCCCCGATGATTCTCGTAGAGGGTGCGATGGGGAAAATATGGAGAATTATTCCGGTTGTAACAATTGTTGTTTTATTATTTTCATTAATTGAGTCTTTAACTATACTACCTGCTCATTTAGCACATATGAAAGATGATGATGAAGAAGAACAAAATAGATTTTTAGCATGGTGGTCAAAAGTTCAACTTGTTATCCATAATGGATTGCAAAGCTTTATAAAGAATCAATATAACCCCCTTCTGAGGTTAGCATTAAAAAACAGAGGGAATACAATCGCAATTTCTATTTCCATCCTTATTTTTACAATTGGTTTAGTAGCTAGTGGTTTTATAAAATTTAATTTTTTTCCTCCGCTCGAAGCTGATATCGTTATCGCTGGTGTAGAATACCCTGAGGGTACTCCTGTTCAAATAACAAAAGTTGGTCTAGAGCAAGTTGAAAAATCAGCTTATAGACTCAAAGATTCATTGGAGGTGCTTTATCCGGACAAAGAAATATTTATTAACATGGTCTCTACAGCGGGGGACCAGCCGATAAAAACTCAATCAGCTAGAGGTCCTGGTAATCTTGATGCCAATTTCTTCGGCTCTCACTTGGCAGAATGTGTTATTGAGCTTGCTCCTGGCGAAGAAAGACCAGTAAGTACAATTGAAATTTCAAAAATATGGAGAGAGTTGACAGGGCCCATAGCAGGAGTGAAGCAAGTTACATTCGATTCAGATCTTTTTAGTTCTGGGGCACCTATTGAAATACAGCTTTCAAGCATCAGTAGGGAAGATTTAAAGGCAGTTACTTCTATTCTTAAGGATAAGTTGCAGACATATGCTGGGGTTTTTGATATCAAAGATTCTTTTAGTGCTGGAAAAGATGAGATTAAACTTAGTCTTCGCCCTGAAGCTCAAAATTATGGGATAACCATGGCATCGCTTGCGCGCCAAGTAAGGCAAGCTTTCTATGGCGACGAGGTGCAAAGAGTTCAACGAGGCAGAGACGAAATCAAAGTTTTTTTAAGGTATCCAAAAGAGGAAAGAGCTAGTCTAAATAATTTAGAGCAAATGAATGTAAGAGTGGGTAATGATATTGAAGTGCCTCTGGGGCAAGTTGCTAGCAGCGAATTATCTAGCGGTTATTCAACTATTACAAGAACAGATCGAAAAAGGTCAATTAGTGTTACTGCAGATGTAGACCTTAGTGAAGCAAATGCTAATGAAATATTGGCTAAGTTTGAGAAAGAGCATATTCTTCCGATATTGAAGAATTATCCTAATGTTATTTACAGTTTTGAAGGAGAGCAAAGAGAGCAAAGAGATACACTGGGTTCGCTATTTAAAAATTTTGCACTAGCATTGTTTATTGTTTATGTGCTACTTGCAATTCCTTTTAAATCTTATTCGCAACCACTTATAATAATGTCGGCAATACCCTTTGGTTTTACCGGAGCAGTTATAGGTCATATTATTATGGGTATGAACTTGGCGGTGTTATCAATAATTGGAATTGTCGCACTTTCAGGAGTAGTGGTCAATGACAGCTTAGTGATGGTAGACTTTATTAATAGATATCGCCAAGAAGATGGGAAGTCTTGCTTAGAAGCCGCATTAGCTGCAGGTCCTCGCAGGTTTAGGCCAATACTACTTACTTCGGTTACCACGTTTGTGGGTTTATTCCCGTTATTAATCGAAAAGAGCGTGCAAGCACAGTTTCTAGTTCCGATGGCGGTTTCACTAGCTTTTGGTGTGTTATTTGCAACTTTTATTACACTGATTTTGGTGCCAACTAGTTATTTAATTATTGAGGACATGAAAGATTTTTCCGCAAAACTATTTAATAAAAACGCTTAAAACGCTCATTATTGATTGACAAGGTCAGATTGTTTCAATTAAATTTATTACATATTATTTCTCACAATAAAATGATAAGGTACACAAAATGAAAATCGCAGTTTTTGGTGGAACAGGGTTTGTAGGTTCATACATAATTGACAATCTCATTGAAGAAAACCACCATCCAAAATTATTAGTCCGCAAAGGTTCAGAAAGCAAAGTGGCTTTATCAGAAAAATGTGAAATAATAGATGGCGACATTAATAATGTAAGTGCTATTAAAGAAACCATTGCTGATTCGGATGCTGTTATCTACACAATAGGAATTATTAGAGAGTTTAAATCAAAGAGTATCACTTATGAAAATTTGCATTTTGATGGTGCTGTAAAGTGCATTGATGCCGCACAAGAAGCTGGTGTAAAAAGATTTATTTTGATGAGTGCTAATGGAGTGTGTCCTGATGGAACAGGTTATCAAAAAACAAAATGGATGTCTGAACAGTATCTTAAGAATACCAAATTAGATTGGACGATTTTTAGGCCATCCACGATCTTTGGTGACCCAAGAGGTAGCGGTCGTCCTGAGTTTTGTTCTCAGCTAAAAAAAGACATGATTGCCTTGCCGTTTCCAGCGCCTCTTTTTCATGACGGTCTCAATCCTTTTGATGCAGGAAATTTTTCTATGTCTCCAATTCATATTAAGGATGTTGCAAAGAGTTTTGTTAGTGCGCTAGATAATAAAAATATGGTAAATAAAACAATAGAGCTTGGGGGTGAGTCTTTCACTTGGAAAGAAATAATTAAAAAAATCGGATCTGCGTCTGGGAAAAATAAATTTATGGTTCCTGCTCCTGTCTTTGCCGTCAAGTCCATTGCCGCAATATTAGATAGATTTAGTTGGTTTCCCGTCACAGCTGACCAGTTAACTATGCTGGTTGAAGGTAATACTTGTGACTCTTCAAAGTTTTTTTCAGAAAATAAATTAGTACCGATTCCTTTTAATAAAGAAAATCTTTCCTACCTAGGTAAAGATTAATATTGAAATATTTAATTGGATTAAGTGTACTAGCTATGTTTTCTTTAACAATAAATACTTTATTTTCACAAAAAATTTCTTTAGCTGAAGGTGAACTGGCTCCCCATTTTGAGTTGTTAGATCAGGACAAAAACATGATTTCATCAACAGATTTTAAGGGTAGAAGAAGTGTCATATATTTTTTCCCCTATGCTGATACCCCTGGCTGAGTAAAAGAAGCTTGCGGGTTCCGCAATATTTTTGAAGAATTTGAAAAAAATAATATTTTAGTTTTTGGAATTAGTTACAACAATCCAAGTGCTTTAAAAAAGTTTAAAGTGAGGTATAACCTGCCTTTTAGCTTTCTTTCAGACGCAAAAAAAGTTGTTGCAAAAAGTTTTGGAGCGGATGGCTTATTTACTCCAAAAAGAATGACTTTTGTCATTGATGAGAACGGTAAAGTTGAAAAAATATATAAGAAAGTGAATATTAACACACATGCAGAAACTATACTCAAAGATCTTACTAGTTAAGATAATTACTATAACAGCTTTACAGCTAAATATTGTCAGTGCGCAACAAGATGGCTCTGTATACGGTTTTGTTACTGATAGTTCAAGTGGCGAAGCTTTAATTGGAGCGAATGTATTTATTAATGAACTTGGACTTGGAATGGCAACTGATGTTAATGGTTATTATGTGTTGCAGGAAATACCGCCTGGAGCGCATAATATTTTAGTTTCGTACGTTGGATATAAAATTCTGTCTAAGAGAATTGAAATAGTTGATGGTGAGGCTCTAAAACTTGATTTGGTTTTAAGCGAAGAAGTTGTTTCAATTAGTGAGGTCGAGGTGACTGCGGAAAAAATAAAGAGGAAAAACAATATTCAGCCAAGCACGGTAAACCTTTCGCCCAGAATGCTTAGGTCTGCACCTGCTCTTGCAGAACCCGATTTATTTAGAACAATCCAAGCTTTACCGGGGGTACTGACTACATCGGAATTTAGCACCGGTCTAGTCATTAGAGGTGGTAATACAGATCAAAACCTCATCCTTCTTGATGGTGTGACAGTGTATAACCCCTCACATTTGGGAGGGATTTTTTCTAATTTTATTGTCGATGGTGTAAAAGAAGCAGAGTTAATTAAAGGTGCCTACAATGCTGAATATGGTGGTCGTTTATCTGCAGTATTGAATATTATTAGTAGAGAAGGAAATAAAAAAAAGATTGAAGGTAAAGCGAATCTTTCATTGCTTTCTGCTCAAGCAACTTTAGAAGGTCCTTTCTACAAAGGTGCTTGGGTTTTTTCTGGCAGAAGAACATACTTTGATAAAATTTTTCAAAATGTCCCTACCATACCCCCATATTATTTTTACGATGTTCAGAGCCATATATACTCTGATTTAACTCCTAAAGATAGAATCTCGTTAAGTTTTTACAATGGCGTTGATGATCTCCTTTTTGACACCTTCGGTCTTGCGGGTAGATGGGGAAATCGAACAATAAGTGCTCAATACCGTAGAGTTTTTTCTGAAAAGCTTATTGGAAACTTTTTGCTAGCAAATAGTCTGTTTTTTACAGAGTTTGGTTTAGGAGGATCTAATGGTTTAAATAGTGATAATCAGATAGACGATGCAACTATGGCCGCAAATTTTTCATGGTTTAAATCATCTTCAAGTACGATAAAATTTGGAGCTCAAATCAAAAATTTAGGCTTTTTGTACACCAATTCATTTAATGACTCACTACAATTTGAAATTGACACAAAACCAAAAGAATACGCTAGTTTTGTAAAATTAAAATACTCTCCTTCAGAAAAATTCATTTTAGAACCAGGTATAAGAATAAACTTATATAATGTATATAGTGACTCTATTTTTCCTGATTTACGTTTTGGAACGAAATATTTATTAACAGATGATAGATACATTAATTTTTCTGTAGGTAATTATCATCAATTTATTGCCACTTTTCAAGACGATTATAACCCAACTATTCTTGATCAATGGATAGCAGTTGATAATACCGTAGCTCCAGCTAAGTCATCGCAGATTGTTCTTGGTTATGAAGAATACATAAATGATTTGTATAAACTTCAAGTTGAAGGATATTACAAAGATATTAAAAATTTATTCACTTTTGAAGAATCCAGATCAACCACAGATGAGGCTATTTCTGATACTGCTCTTTCTGATATTGTAACACCATCGAATGGTTACGCTTATGGCTTAGAGTTGTTTGCACAAAAAATGAGCGGAAGGTTAAGTGGTTGGTTAGCATATACTTACTCTGTTTCCAGAAAATCAATGAATAGCATCTTTTATGATCAAAATGAAGAATATTATAATAGTTGGGATAGAACTCACTCTTTTAGCGCGCTGGGTAATTATCAAATAAACCAAAAATTGGATATGAATTGGAAATTATCGCTGCAATCTGGTCAAGCATATACGCCAATAATAGGTTATTATAATCAAATTTTGCCCGAAAGTCCTGATGAGGTTTACCGGACAATTCCGGGGACAAGAAACTCAGCAAGATATTCGCCATATAGCAGGATGGATCTAGGGCTTGTATACCATACTAAATTATTCGGAACAAAAATGGACGTCTATCTACAAGTAATTAATCTTTTTAATAGAAAAAATACTTTTAGAAAGTCTTACAGCGTAGGAAGCATCTACAATGGCGTTGATGATGATGGAGATTGGGATGAAGAAAAGGATGATGCTAATGGGAATGGAAAGCCGGATGTCGGTGAATTCAATGTCGATGAACAAGATGAGGGAAGGCTTCAAGTCAATGATATCAGCCTATTCCCAATTATTCCTACCATCGGCTTTAGTTGGGAGTTTTAAATGAGAAATAATATGAAATTAATAATTCAAATCTTTTTTGTATCAATCTTTTTTCAATCATGTTCTTTTGATGATAATAATATTGAATATGAGGAACAGCTTGTAGTATTTGCATCAATAAATGCTGGGTTCCCTGTGTTTGACACTGTATTTGTCTCTAGAACGGCAGGTGTTGAAGAGTCAGTAGATGCGGCAAATCTATATATTGAAAACGCAAATGTAAAATTGATAAATCTGTCAGATAGTACAGAATTAAATTTTTATTCAATAGGTAACGGAAGATACTATCCAGTAGATATTTCAATGCAAAACGTAGACTCAATTTCGAGGTACTGGCTTGATTACATTATTAAATCTGGAACTTCCTATCGTTTAGTTGTGAGTAGCGGCCAAGATTCTGTAATTGCTCAAACTAATGTACCTGAAAAAATAGTCATCACACCAGCGAATATGCCTGACTACAATTGTCCTGATGGTAGTAATCAACCAGTAAGCACTATTGATGTAAACAATTTAGACAATTTGACATTTGATCAAATGCTTTCTCTTTACCTAGACCCGATAGATTATATTGAAAGTAATAGTATCAATGTAGATTCTGTTGAATTTAAAATTGGAGACTGTTACACCAAAAGCTTCGCAAGTATTCCCATGTTTGCAGTTGACTTCAACGAAGATGATTACAATACAATACAAATTATATCAAATGCTCTAGAGACTGACGCAGTTGGTCTTGAGCCGTTTAATGATGAAAATAGTAATGGTACTTTTGATGAAGGGGAAATTTTTTCAGATAGAAACAGTAACGGTGTTCGAGACAGTTGTTACATTAATCTAATTTATAGTGACGAAAAGGGTCTTTTTGATAATGATAGTTTAGAGTATAACAGATTAGCAAATATTTGGAAAAACCCTCTGAAAAAAGGTGGAGCAGATGGTACATGGCGTGAAAACAGCCCATATAGAAATAATCCATGGTTGTGGAATGCAGATAGAGCTCCATCCCCAATTATGTGGCTTTATTTTGATTATTATGGTCACTACATGATGACATATAAATCGACTAGTGATTCATATTTTAATTATTTCAAAGGAGACCCTGTCGGGCAAAATATATACTTACTTCCAGAATCAAATTTTGAAGGTGGTCTTGGCGTATTTTATAGCTCTTCTTCTGCCTCCTTTCTTGTTAAAATAACTAAACCAGAATAAAAAATATTTCTTTAAACTTGTTAAAATAAAATGATGAATAATCTGAGTTTTATTTAACAAAAAAATGAATATTTTTAAAAATCTTACTTTTATAATTTTTTGTTTAGCAATATTTAACGCGTGCGAAAAAGAAGATCCTGAAGTTGAAGATTGTGCAGGAATCCTCAGTGGGGATAGCGTTTGTGGTTGTATGGACATAGAGGCAATGAATTATGATAGTACCGCTACCTATGATGATGGTACATGTGAGTACAATCAAAATGTAGATTGTGCTGGTGTAACTGGTGGTGACAATATTTGTGGGTGTACGGATGAATCAGCTGTTAATTTTAATTCTCAAGCAACACATGATGATGAAAGTTGTCAATATTATAGTGGGCAGATGAATGTGGTTTGGTCAAAGTCGTATGAAGAAATAGATGGTGAAATGTGGTCTTTACGAACTGTTTCTGATGGAGGGTTTATTATGTCGCTTGGTAATTCTAGTGATTGTGTTGATTCTCAATGTGATTACCAAGGTCAGTTAATAAGACTTGATTTAAATGGAGATATCATGTGGGAGAAGAAATACCCAGGGTCTTCAGCATTATACAGTACCATAGAAACTTCTGACGGGGGTTTCATATCAGCAGGATATTATGAATGTAATTCATCTGCAGATTGTTATCCCGACATGTATATTCTAAAAACTGATTCAGATGGAGTTTTGGAGTGGTCAAGTACTGAATCTTCTGAAGGGAATAATAATGATTGGGCAAGAGATGTTATTCAGACTTCAGATGGTAACTATGTTATTGCGGGGACTTGGAATGATGATGGTTGGAATAGTAAAGCCTGTTTAAGAAAATATGATATAAATGGCGAATTGATATGGGCTAATATTTATAATAATTCAGTTGCTAACGAAGCATATGAGGTCATTGAGACGGATGAAGGTGATATAGTCTTTGCCGGATATTCAGGCACTCAGCACGGTGCATATAAGTTTTTTGTTGTTAAAACAGACCATGATGGAAATCAGATATGGACAAAAGCTAAAAACTCTACTGGGGATGCAATCCTTTACTCTTTATGTCTAGCTCCGGATGGGAATTATGTTGCAGCTGGGTTTTGTAATAGTTGGCGAAGTAATTTGATTGTGAAAAGAAATTTGAACAATGGAAATAATATATGGAATGAATGTATAATTGGTGAATTTAATGTTGGAGGTGTCTACGATATAACCCCTGCATTAGGTGGAGGCTATTACTTTATAGATGAAAGAAGTTATTTGACTAAAATAAGTGAGGATGGTGATATTATTTTCACTGAGCAGACCCTCGGCAATCAAGCTATAATTGAACTAGAGAATGGAGATTTAATTGTAGGTGGTAAAAATGCTTTTTTAGATGGTGGGTATGGCGGAGCAGCTAGTATTGTAAAATTATCATTTCAATAGCCAATAATTTAAACTACTGCAAAAATTTGTAGCCCGTAGGAGAATCGAACTCCTGTTGCCAGGATGAAAACCTGGAGTCCTAACCACTAGACGAACGGGCCAAATTTTGTAATAGCTTTAAAAATCTAAGGCCTAAATTTATTGAAACAACGAACTGAGGCCAACTACTTTTAGCAGTAGATGCTAACTATTTGCTTTATCAAGAATATCAAGTAATTGACCATTCTGATGAAGCTCATTAGTGATATCAGCTCCTCCAACTAGTTCTCCTTTTACAAATAATTGAGGAATGGTTGGCCAACCAGAATGCTCACTTAATTTTATACGAATGTTTGGATCTGTTAAAACATTTACATCCTTATAATCTATTCCATAATGATTGAGAATTTGTACTACATTGTTAGAAAAACCACATTGAGGCATCTCTTTTGTCCCCTTCATGTAAAGAATGATTGAGTTACTACTTATATCATCAACTATTTGTTCTTTTAAATCCATATTATAACCTTATTTATGATTTTTTTTGATAGAGGAAATTAAGAATATTTTATGATAAACATAAAAACCTATCATAATTTATTTTTTATTAATTAAGTAAACAGCAACGACTGATAAAATACCGCCTAAGATAGTTGTGAATAAAATCTCTTCACTGAGAATTATTTTTGAAAAAACAATGGCTGTTAATGGAACAATAAAAATAAATGAACTAGCTTTAACAGCTCCAATTTTTGATGAAGCAAAGAAATACATTGTATTTGCAAATGACATTACAACTATTGAAAGCAGAAAAATATTTATCCAAAAAGGCGAGTCGTAGTTTGTGACTTGGGAAATAGAATCTAATTCACAAAAAGATAATGAAATTATTGAAGCAAATAAAAAGCTCCAAAAACTGAAAGCAAGAAAATGAATACGGTTTTTAGATTTTTGAGATGCAATTGTAACAGAAACCCATGAACAAGATGCTAATATATAAAATAGATTTCCAGAACGAATCATTAAATCCAAGTCCATTTCCCACAATCGCATTATAATAGCTCCACCAATAAGACCTAAAATTAGGCCCAGTAGTTCTTTTGACTTTGCTGATGATCTATCTAAGAATGAAAAAACAAACAAAGATGTAAGAATTGGATTTAAAGTTGTTACTAGTACTCCTCCAACACCTGCAAGTCCCATATGTGTTGATCTAAAATAAAAATAATTGTAAGAACATAATGAAACTGCATTCCATAAAATGAACATAAAACCTTTTTTGTCCACTTTAAATGGGATGTGATACTTTATTAAAATTGGGATTAAGGCAATTGAAGCAAAAAAGAAGCGTAAGAATATTTTATCAGCAACATTTCCATAGGGTCCAAGTATTTTTGCGCCTACCCAAGAATAACCCCATGTTATCATTGCAAAAATCATAAGCAATGTGAATTTTTTTTCTTCGTTTTTCAAAATATGACTATAAAATAGATTACAAGATACTAGGAAATAAATATGTTCTCCATGTAAAATAAATCATGGAAACTAAATATCCACTAATAAAAAGAGGTTGGTTAAGGGCACTTTTGTTCTTCTTTACTTTTTTTATATTCATAACGTTATTTGATTTAGTAGGTATAGCTATTGTCGCATATTATAGTGAATATGGTTTTGAGGAGTTCATTTCAGATCCAGAATTAATAATGGAAAATAAAATGATGTTATTGATGATGGTCTGTCAACTTATTGGCACTATTTTCACTGTTGGTCTTTTTCAAAAATTTATTAGTAGAGAAGATTTTGTTTCCATTGGTTTGAATTTTGTTGGTTTTAAAATTGACTTTTATAAAGGGCTCTTGGCAGGAACTGTTTTAATTTGCTCTGGTTTCATATTGCTAACAGTTTTAAACCTTACGTTAATAGATTTAACTTATTTTTCTTTCTATGATCAAATATTTTATTTTTTCCTTTTTACGATTGTATCGTTAAATGAGGAAATAGCAATAAGAGGATACATTTTACATAATTTGAGTAGCTCCTTTAATAAGTATGTTGCTTTGATTATATCTTCCTTGGTTTTTATGATTATGCATCTTGGAAATCCAAATATTGGAATTTTGCCTTTAGTAAATTTATTTCTTGCTGGAATATTTTTAGGAATTTATACGATACATAAAAACAATTTATGGTTTCCAATAGGTGCACATTTAACTTGGAATTATCTGCAAGGCCCAATATTTGGTTTTGAAGTGAGTGGAAATAAAATTAATAGTTTATTTGAACAAAAACCAAATGGCCATGAACTATTAACAGGTGGAAACTTTGGATTTGAAGGTTCTATTATTTTGACTCTTTTTCTAATGATAAGTATTTTTTATATGGATGGATATTTTCAGAAGCCTAATATATTTAAGCCAAGTACTTTATAATTCAAACGTTCGCTCAACTACTTATAATTAATTAAATTTTCTCATGGCGGAGACATTTACAAGCACCTTTATAAATAATTTCATATTGATTTTTGTAGCAATAGATCCCTTTGCTCTTATTCCTATTTTTGCAGGTATAACCCACGGTCTAAAAAAAAATGAAATAAAACGCATCTATTTAAGAGCTACTGTCATTTCATTCGTGATCTTATTTTTCTTCTCTATTCTTGGGCATTCTTTATTGAGTGTTATGGGCATCAATATAAATTCTTTTAAAATAATTGGTGGACTATTTCTCATTTTTATTGCATTTGAAATGGTCTTTGAAAAAAGAGACGAAAGACGTCAAAATTTAGCAGATACGGCTCTCGATGAAGTTTCAGTTATTTCATTGGCAACATTTCCTTTAGCGATTCCGCTTATTGCTGGCCCTGGTTCAATTACGATAACGATGCTCATTGCAGAAAACTCGGGACCAGATATAGTAAGCAAAATGATTAATTTTTTTCCAGTTACTCTTTCTGTGTTTTTAGCAGGAATATGTATGTGGCTATCATCTAAACTTACTGAAATTATAAGCATGTCTTTATTAAGTGTAATTCAAAGAGTGTTTGGATTGCTTCTTGGAGCGCTTGCAATAGAATATGTCATTTCAGGGATTAAGAACACATTTGGTCTATCTTAGTTTGAGGTTATTTAAGCTGCGTTTATTATTAATGAAAAAGTATTTTATAATTATCATAACTATTTTTATCTATAGTTGTGAACGAGATAGTAGTTCTCAAAGTTCAGGCGAGCAATTAATTCCAGGAAGAAAAATTTACATTGCTGGGAGCTCTTATAATTCTTCTGGCGATATGACAGCATGTTATTGGGTTGATGGAGTTAGAAACGAATTATCTGGAGGAGCTTGGGCTACAGATATTACTGTATCAAATGGAGATGTCTATATTTCTGGTACAAGCGAAAATTACGATGCATGCTATTGGATTAATCAAAAAAGATATGATTTGCCTGGTCAAGGTGGAGAAGCTGAAGCTATAGCTGTTTATGAAGATGATATCTATGTGGCAGGATGGTATAATAATGGCTCGTGCTATTGGAAAAATGGACAAAGGATTGATCTGACAATAAGTAGAGATTCTCAAGCATTTGCGATAGGAGTTCGTAATAATGGTAGTGTATATATTGGGGGTTATTACATGAATAATGATCATTATATCATACCCTGTTTTTGGAAAGATGGTAATAGCCGAACAAATCTTCCTGTCCCGAATGGGGGTGATGGGGAAGTATATGACATTGCATTTATGGATGGAAATATGAGATACTATGGAGGTTATGTTTTAAAGACTTCTAATTTTGCTGGATATACACCGACTGCCGCATATTGGAGACATACAACTAGAACAAATCTTCCTTTAGCAGGTTCAACAATGGATATTTATGGTGCTATTGGTCAATCTATTACAATTAATGGCGAGGATATATATGTCGCTGGATATAGAGACTGGTTTGGTGATACTGGGCAAGAAGGGCCTTCAGGCGGATACACTCCACAATATTGGAAAAATGGAGAGATTCATGATCTTGAAGAAGGTATGAGAACTGATTTTGGGACGGGTGCTGCCTATGATATAAAAATATCAAATGCAGATATTGTAGTTGTTGGTGTAGCACCAAGAGATACAATAAATAATATTAGTTTAGAGAGTGCATGTGTTTGGTTTAATGGTGAATTGAAATATCTATTAGACCAAGATAATATCCCTGAAGATCTAGATGATTGGATGGTAAGTACGGCTAAAGGATTATATATAGATTAAGGTAACTTATAAGTAGTATTAAAAAATGGAGAAGAAAATGTCAAATTTTAGAAAATTGAAAAATGGTGATGAAGCTGAGGAATTAAATTCTTCTGTTCAGCTTATAATTAAAACTAAATGTCCAAAAAAATGGATTATTGAAGATCTTGAAACTGGACAAAGGTATAGGGCAAATGGGACTACTGAAATCGGTACAATGTTTGATCCCATTGATTATTGATTTAAAAAGTTTATTAGTTGACAAATAGAAACTTTAATTATTGTCTAGTTTTTTTAATCCTCTGCCTTGAAACGAGTGGTTTATTTTCACAAAATAGAAAACCTTATTTTGATTGTCCCTGCCCACAAATAATTGCTCACCAGGGATCATCTCTAGAACTACCTCCAAACACAGTTGAAGCTTTTGAGTTAGCACTAAACCAGGGTGCAGATATAATTGAACTAGATATTTGGCTAACTAAAGATGAAGAATGGGTAGTAGTACATGATGAACACTTATTAAAAATCACGGGAATTAATAAAAATGTTGGTGAATTGACTTTGTTGGAGATGAATTTTTTAGATGCCGGATATGGTTTTTATAAAAACAATACAGGACGTACAAACCTCAGTGTTAAGCAATATAAAATTCCATCATTAGAAAAAATTTTTCAAACTTTTTCAGATGAAAGAATTAATATTGAAATTAAAGATTCAAAATTGAGTGGTCTTGTAGGTCTTATTGATTTAATAAATGAATATAAAATGAGTGATAATATTCTTATTGTATCATCACACTATAGCGTAATTAAAAAATTTAGAAAGATGGCTTCTCGTCAAATAGTTACAGCAGCTTCGAGACGTGATATAATAGGTAGTATGTATTGGAGTTGGTTACCTTTATATGAATTTAAATTTGATGCTTTTCAATTACCATTTTATTCTAAAACTGTGGAAAAATATAAAATGAATCATGCTTCATGGCTAAAAGACAAACAAGAAAAGCAATTAGAAGTTCATTATTATACTTTAGATGAAACGGCAGATATCAAGCAGGCAATTTTAATCGGGGCTAATGGGATTATTACGAATAAACCAAAGGTGGTTTATGATGTTCTTAAAAATTTAGGTATGCGTTAGTTAAGTCTATGAATATTAAGTCTAAACCTTCTGATTCTTACGTTTTCCCTAGAACAAAAAAGAAAATTAGAAATAGATCTGTTTTAGCTGCTATGACAAACAAACAAAGTCACCGCGACGGAACATTGTCAGATGAAGAAATTAATTGGCTTACAAGACGAGCAAAAGATGGGTTTGGAATTATAACTACTGCGGCTACGCATGTTTCTAAGAACGGTCAAGGATGGGAAGGTGAATTTGGAGTTTATGAAGATTCCTTTATTAATAGATTAAAAGTATTAACAGATAGTATTCACGAACAAGATAGTTTGGTTTTTGCTCAACTGTTTCATGGGGGAATGAGAGCACCAGAAAAATTAACAGGTAATATTCCAATTTCAGCTAGTAAAATTCCTTGTAAGGAATCCTCAACAGGTTCTACAAAAGCTGCTAATCAAAAAGATATAGAAGGTATTATATTTGATTTTAAATCTGCTGCAACTAGGTGTGTGGAAGCAGGCTTTGATGGAATCGAGCTTCATGGAGCTCATGGGTATTTGATATCTCAGTTTCTTGGTAAAAAAACTAATCACCGAAAAGATATTTGGGGAGGCGACATCCATAATAGGTCAAAATTTTTAATTAAAATTATAAATGAAATTAAAAAATCTGTTCCAGAATCTTTTATTGTCGGAGTCAGGATTTCGCCAGAAATAAATGATATGGGAATATTTTTAGATGACAGTTTAGAGCTTGCGAAAATATTAACAAAGATTGGAATTGATTTTATTCATTTATCTTGCTGGGATTGTTTTAAAATATCTGAAGAATATTCAAAAGACAAGAAAACAATAACTGAATGGTTTACTCATACCATCCCGAACTTGCCTACTATAATAAGTACAGGAGGAATTTGGTCATCAAAAGATGCAACTGATGTTATGATGCAAGGAGCTGACTTGATTGGTGTAGGTAGAGTAGCTATACCTTATCCTGATTGGAGTCTAAACCTTAAAGATGATAACTATAATCCTCCAAGGATGCCATTTACATCAACGCAGCTGACTAAAGCGGGGTTAAGTGATGTGTTTATTGCTTATATGAGAAATTGGAAAGGATTCGTTGAAGATGAAAAGTAAGAATAATAATCCATATGCAGATGCATTAAATGGACTTGATCTAAAAGACCCTGTATCAGCATTCTTTAAATTTTGTAAAGAACGTGAACAAATCAGAATAAAAAGAGAACAAGGAGAGTCATTTCCTTGGTCAGAGGATCCAATATTCCAAAAGGGTAGATTTTTAAATGTGTTTAGAGAAGACGACCGTGTAAGTAAATCTATTATAAAGTTTGCTGAGGGTCTCGAACAAGATCTGCCAGATTTAGTTCAAGCATTATTTTTTGCAAGATGGTGCAATAAAGGAGTAGTCCTTGATGCTATTTCTAAAGATGTTTTAGCTGATAAAGCACTAATAAAAAATAAAATGATTGCTTTTGACTCCTGGTCAAATAAAACAGCTTATCCAGTAGAAGAAATAGAATGGAATGGTATAAAGTACTCTAGGCTAGAAGCTGCAACAACATTATTTCATGATATTAAAGATTCTTTATGTGAAATAATAAGAGGATCTGCCGGTGATGTAATAGTTGCTACTCAAGCTGTAAATCATGAGTTTAAAATGAAGAATGATTTTCCAATATTTATGGCAGTCATTGACATTGCTTGGTTTCGACCAGATATTATCAAGCCAACTAGCCCTGTGCCTACAGGTATTGGGGCGGTCGCATTTTTAGATAGACTTCAAAAATTTCTTGGTATTAAAAATCATCAGGCAACATGTGATGAGATGATTAAACTTCAAAAGAGATATTGGCCAAATGCAAAACGGGAGTTTTTACCGATTGATATTGAATACCTCTCTTGCGAATGCAGAAAGTATTACAGCTATGTAAATGGTACTAAAGAGTTTAAAGGGAAAAATGTATTTACGCCTTCATCAAAGTGAAACGACTAAATGATTATTTAGTCTGATTGAATTGACTGAATGAAATCAACGGCTCTTTGTGTGCTTTTTCCATCATTAAAATAAAAACAATTATTAAGCATTTCATTATACAGGTTTACCAGGTTGGGATTATTTAAATCCTCTGCTACCATATCACAAATATCAGATTTCTCACCGTCATAATTTTTTGCTATAGACAGAACGCTCATTTCATCTGGCATATTATGAAGCTGGTCATAGTCATTGTTTGCAATGATTATAGGTTTTTTTGTAACTAAATATTCATAAATGATTGAGGACGTATCACTAATCATCAAATCTGATATGGCAAAGTCGTTCATTGTGCTATTTTCAATTATTTTTGCTGGATTAGAAAAATAAACATTTTTATAGCCATTATATGTTGCCCAAAGCTTTAACAGCTTAATCTTCCCTCTATCATGAAAATGAGGTCTTATAATAAGATTATAACTTTTATCGAGCTCTTTGATAAATCTCTTCCCATATTTTTCTAACGTGCCGTTGCCCCACTTCCATGTTGGGGCATATAATATATTTCTTCTCTCTTTATCTTTTATATTCAAAAAATCATAATATTTTTCTTTATCAATTCGACCATTGATATAGTCGTCAAATTTTGGGTAACCAATTTTGATTAACTTTTCTTCTGGAATATGAATACCCATATCTTTTTGTTTGTGTATGTGTTTAGGTCCTGACACAAAATGGTAATCATATGTTTCTAAAGTATTTCCAGATCCTCCAAATTTTTTATCTCCTGCTCCATGGCCAATAAATATTGAAATGGACTTATTTTTATCATGTTTAATTTCTGAATTTGAACCTGATATTATTACTCCCTCTAAATCATAAACTTCATTTTTAGGTTTTTTCAATACTTTCGGTGCTTTAAATATTCCACCGCCAGTTATTTCTGTATTTCGGAGATAGTACTTAAATCTTAGAGCTCTATTTAATTTATTTACAACAAAAACCCCTCCAGTCTTATCGTAAATTGGTTTTGCATGACCATACTGATACACTTGATTGGCAAAGAAATATATATTATTCATCTCTGGCAAAATTACGTTTAATTGATATTAAATAAACTTTTTAGGATTTTGATTAATAAAATCAAGTGCCTCGGGAGTATCAATATCTATCCAAGGGTAACTTTTTATATCTACACTACTCATTAGGCCTTTATTCATCAGTAGATTGCATGCATCGGACAATGAACACTCATCTTTTTCTTTAGCTTTTTTTAAATAATCAAAGAATTCGTATTTGCATTTAAAAATACCACAATCAATTGCATTGTATTTTGATAATGTTTTAGACATAGAACGTATTAAGTTTGAATCCTCATCAATCTTTAATTTCATCCCGTCATCAATATCGTGAATCTCATCAATTTTATAGTCGGCCCCCACGCTTGCAATAGTATTACTATCTGACTTGTCTTTTATGATTTTTAAAATATCACTCGTATAATAATGATCACTCATTGATATCATAAAATCTTCTCCAGTAGGTATATGCTTTTGAGCAGATAAAACGCTTACACCATTTGCAAGTTTCCAGTCTGGATTATATGCTACTTCGATTTGGATTGGGGTTTGAAGCGTTTTTAAATGAGCTTCAATAATATGATTATTGAAGCCAGTTACCACTACAATATTTTTAATACCAGCATCTATACAATTAGATAATAATTTATTTATAAGAGGTTGCCCCATTACAGGCACCAGAAGTTTAGGTGTATTATTTGATACGGATGATAGCCTTGAGCCTAAACCTGCAGCTATGATTACTAATTTCAATTAATACTTTTCTTATTAATCTTGGTCTAAATGTGTGATAAGCTCTTCCCCCATAATATGACGGAGGGTATTTTTCAGCTTTGCAAGCTGAACAAATATATCATGTTCAGGACCAACATTAGGCCTAGTCATTGGACTTTTGAAGTAAAAGGATAGCCATTCTTGTACACCAAACATATTAGATTTTTTAGCTAAATCAAGAAATAAAACTAAATCTAAAACTATTGGAGCCGCTAAAATACTATCGCGACATAGAAAATCAACTTTGATTTGCATAGGGTATCCTAGCCAGCCAAATATATCAATATTGTCCCAACCTTCTTTATCGTCTCCTCTTGGAGGGTAATAATTAATTCTCACTTTATGATAAAGGTCACTATAAAGATCTGGATTTTTTTCTGGTTCTAGAATTGTGTCTAGTACACCCAGTTTACTTTCTTCTTTTGTTTTGAAAGCATCGGGGTCATCCAAGACTTCACCATCCCTGTTACCAAGAATATTAGTTGAGAACCAGCCATTTATTCCAAGTTGTCTAGCTTTTAAGCCTGGTGCTAATATGGTTTTCATTAGCGTTTGGCCTGTCTTAAAGTCTTTTCCCGCAATTGGCGTTTTTGTGGTTTCAGCTAATTCGACTAATGCTGGGATATCTGCAGATAAATTTGGAGCGCCATTTGCAAATGGAATACCTAGCTTGATAGCAGCATATGCATATATCATGCTTGGAGAAATAGCCGGACTATCATTTCGAAGTCCCTCCTCAAATTTATCAATGGATGAGTGGACATCAGATGGCTCAAAATATATTTCTGTGCTTCCACACCAAATCATCACGTTAGATGTAATATTATTCTTTTCATTAAATGATTTTATATCATTCATTACTTGTTCAGCTAAGTCCATTTTGGAAGTTCCTGTTTTTATCCAGTTTCCATCTAAACGGCGAACATACTCTTTATCGAAAACAGCTTTAAAAACATTGATATCTTCAAGCTCTGGCTTTAATTGATCTAAAAGAGTTTTGTCTAATACTTTAGAGCGGATGCTAACATCATAAACATTCTCGTTACTTATATCCCAACCGCCAAAAACTAGATTATCCATATCAGCAACAGGTGCAAAATCTTTAATAATTGGAGAGCGTTTTTCAGATCTTTTTCCTAAACGGATTGATCCCATTTGGGTCATACTTCCGATTGGTTTTGATAATCCTTTATTACATGCTAAAACACCACAGATAAATGTGCTGGCGACTGCTCCCATTCCGGGAATTAGTACTCCGACTTTTGAATTTTCATTGTTCATATTTCACTTCTTTATTTGTCAATTATGATTAATTATTAAGTACGTAAGTTAGTAAAAAAAGGAAGGTTGTTTTTAAACTATTAAAATCACTATTTAAACCTATTTGCCCATGTTTTTGTTCTTAAAAGGTAATAGTTATTATCGTGAGGTAGATAATTTTCATAACTATAGTCATTTATATTTTTTGGCTTTGCCGGTTCAATTTGCGACCCTTCATGCCACTCATTAAATGAAGTTATACCTATGATGTCAGGTTTTGATTTTATCGCCGCATTAAACATGGTATCATAGTATTCCCCCGAATTTCTATCTTTATAATTTTGAGCATTCCAAGGCCTTATCCTAGTGTCAGAATATCCAGGGCCAACGCAAGGGATAAATATTTTATTATTGGTTTTAGCCCAATTTGATAAAAATTGCCAATTTTTGCTACTAGATCCGAATGTGAATCCATCACTGGCAAAATAAGTATAAATCCCATCAAAACCTCCATCGATGAAAAAATCACTTTCTTTTTCGTGTACCCATAGACCTATTACATACGAATCTATTTCAGTGCCTCTTATTGTATTTAAGCCTTTGGGTTTCAGTATGGATGCCCAATCATATTTTGATATATGATAGGAATCATATACATAGAATAATGGCTTACCTTCAAAACGATAAAACGCACGATGCTTCCCATGCATGTTTATTATATAATTCATCATTTCTACTACCATTTCGGAAGATCTGTTATTTATTGGCTCAAGGTGAAAATTGACTTTAATATTTCTAGAGTCTGCTATATCCATAATGAGTCTTACATTTTTATCTTCAAATGAGTTTTTACCCCACCAAGATAAAGTAACAACTCCAATACCTGCTTGCTCAATCATTTGTATATGCTTGGATATAATAGATGTGTCGTTACTACTGTAACAACCTAGTTCAGGATAAAAGTTTGCTCCGATATCTTCATGACCTAAAAATTTAGGATAATTATCCCAAGTGGTATCAGACCAATGAGGCAGTACTTCATGGTCCCAATGCCTTTGTGTACCATCAATTTCATCATTCCCATACCAGGCATAGTAAAACGTATGTAAATTGTAGTTTAAATTCTTTTTTTGCCGTGGCATCATGTTTTTACAACCAAAAAGAGTGATTAAAAATATAGTAGCAATCTTTAACGAATTGTTTTTTTTTATATATTTAATCATTATTGTTTAAATAGATTTAATTATCATATGAATAATAATTAAATAATATAAAAGAAATATTTTTATATACATATTAGCAATGAAAAAAAGAGTATTGTCACTATTGTCATCTACCACAGAAATTGTTTATGCATTAGGCTGTGAAAATCTTTTGGTCGGTAGATCACATGAATGCGATTATCCGAAGTCGGCTTTGAAATTGCCTATATGCACTCAACCTAAATTTAATGTTAATGGCTCTAGTCGAGGAGTCGATGGTGAGGTAAAGTCAATTCTTCAAAATGCTCTTTCACTTTACGACATTGATGAAAATCTACTAAAAAAGTTAAAACCAGATATTATTCTTACACAATCTCAATGCGAAGTATGTGCCGTTAGTGAAAAAGATGTAATAGCTGTTGTTGAAAATATTACGGGGATTTCACCATTAATTATTTCCGTAAAGCCAAATTGTTTAGAGGATGTTTACAATGATATAATCACAATTGCAGAAGTGTTAGAAGTAAAAAATATAGGTATGGACCTAGTCTATTCTCTTAAAAATAGGATGAAAAGAACTATAAATTTTATCAATCATGAAGTGTCATTGAGTGTTGCTACTATTGAGTGGATTGATCCATTGATGGCTGCGGGGAATTGGGTACCCGAATTGATAAAAATGACTGGTGCAAAAAATCTTTTTGGGGAGCCTGGGAAGCATTCCCCCTGGATGGAATATGAAGATCTATTAAAAAAAGACCCTGAGGTTATCATTATCATGCCTTGTGGATATGACATCCAAAAATCTATTATTGAAATAAAGATGCTGCCTAAGAAAAAAGATTGGCAAAAAATCAGAGCAGTAAAAAATGACAAGGTTTTTATCACAGATGGAAATCAGTATTTTAATAGACCCGGGCCAAGGTTAGTGGAGAGTCTTGAAATATTAGTAGAAATTTTGAATTTTAAAGAAAGTAATTTTAAACATAATAAAACCGGCTGGATCAAATTCAACACTGTCAACTAATTATATGGGCATAGAAAAAAAAATATCGTCAAAAGAAGTAGGTCTAGAGATTGGGCTAGTTTTAAGTAAATTCTTTTTTAAGACTGAACATCTACATTTTGGTTTTTGGCCTGATGATTTAGAAATATCTATAGATAATCTTAAAAAATCTCAAGATTACCACTCCGCAAAAATAATAGATTCAATTCCAAATGGCATTCAAACTATTCTTGATGTTGGAAGTGGCTCTGGTGGACTTGCAAAAAAATTAGTTAATAGAGGCTATGAGGTAGATTGTGTCAGCCCAAGTGATTACCTATCAGAAGCTATTGAAAAAAAACTTAAATCAAGTGTTAAAGTTCATAGAAATACTTTTGAAAATTTAGAAGTTAAAAAATCGTTTGACTTAATTCTTTTTAGTGAAAGTTTTCAATATGTTAATATTGAAAAAGCGCTCAATAAAATCCCCGGATTAGTAAATGAAAATGGACATCTTTTAATTTGTGATTTTTTTCGGCAGCCGGGCACTGGTACAAAGCCATTAGGCGGAGGGCATGATTGGAAAGTTTTTCTGGAACACTTAAGCAACCATTCTTTTCTTAATTCCCTTGATCTTGATATAACAAAAGAAACAGCTCGAACTTTTGATTTAATTAATAAAATAGTTCAGGAGGTGGCAAACCCGATTCGTGAACTTTCTTCAAATTATTTAGGTAGTCAATATCCAAGAGGGATGAAAATTTTAAATTGGTATTTTGACAAAAAAATAAAAAGATTGAACCGAATTTATTTTTCAGGAAATATGACAGGCGAAATGTTTAACAAATTAAAAACATATCGAATTTTACTTTATAAAATATGATAGCTCATTTCTTAAAAAATAGTTTTTTTCGACAAATTATTTTTTATGGAGTATTAATAATAATATCCACGTATAATAATTTATTTTCTCAATCCGTCAACGGGTTTGTCAGAGAATCTTCTTCTGGTGAACCAATTTCTTATGCGAATGTTTTTTTAAGTAATACTGTATTAGGGGCAGCGACCAGCAGAGATGGATATTTTGTATTATCAGATATCCCACCTGGGAAATATGTAATAAATGTTACAATGATTGGTTACAGCATTTTTAAAGAAGACATTGAAATTAATGACTCAACTTCTATCAGGTTAGATATTCGATTGAAAGAAGAAGTGATTGAGGCATCAGAGGTCGTTGTAACTGCTGAAAGGCAAAAGTTTGAAAGAGCTATTGAAAGTAGTCAAATATCATTAGACCTGAGAGAAATAAATTCAGCCCCCGCATTTATAGAACCTGATGTCTTTAGAACTTTACAGATGCTTCCAGGGGTGCAATCTTCAAGTGATTTTTCTAGTGCATTATATGTTAGAGGTAGTACTCCAGATCAAAATTTAATTATGTTAGATGGAATAGCGATTTACAACCCTTATCATTTAGGAGGTATTTTTTCTACGTTTAATACAGATGCAATTAAGGAAGCGGATTTTCATGCTGGTGGTTTCCCTGCTCGCTATGGAGGAAGAATGGGCGCTATTTTAAACATTATAAACAGGGAAGGTAATGTAAATGAAATTAAAGGTGCGGCAAATATCTCTCTAATCTCCAGTAAAATCTTATTGGAAGGTCCAATCCCAAAATACAAAGGGATGAAAGGATCTTGGATGATATCTGGGCGCAGAACATATTTTGATAGAATAATTAAAGCATTAAAAATACCTTTAAGTAAAAATGAAGATGGCTCGAATAATTATTTTGAATTTCCTTATTACTTCTATGATTATCAAATAAAAGCGAATCTGGACATTAATGCAAATCATCGCCTCACCTATTCACGTTTTTATGGGGATGATGTATTATATTATGATTTTGATGAAACTGATAACTATAGTGATTCAAATGTAAATGTTAATCAAGATTTTCAATTTGGTATAGATTGGCCATGGGGCAATAAAACTAACGGTTTAACATGGAGGTGGATAGTATCTCCAGAGCTTATATCTAAAACTTTTATTTCAAATAGCTATTATAGATTTAATTTTAATTTAGGCTTCGATCAAAAAAACACATATACTTATTCAGACTCTGTAATTGCTGTATTTCAAAATATTGATTATAATGTTTTTGATAAAATCAATGACAACACTATTGAAACAGAAATCACCTGGAAGGCTGATGATCGTCATGAAATTACTGGTGGTTTCCAGTTTAAAGATGTTAGCTATGATTTAGGCATAGGCATCGGTATTGAAACACAGGATACGGTTTTTAATTTTTCCCCATTAGGTTTAAAAAACAAAACGCGCGAAACATCACTATATGCGCAGGATAAGATTAGTTATTCTGACAAATTAAAACTTCAATTAGGGTTTAGAGCAACAGATTATAATCTCCACAATAAAATTTATATTGACCCAAGAATAGGTATTAAGTATCATTATAATTCAGACTTAGCATTGAAATTAAATTGGGGCATCTATCATCAATTTTTAACCACTGCCAATAACCAAGATGAAAACCTTAGACTTGTTGAATTATGGATGGGGATTCCTGCAGACAAAGATGCTAGTGTATCGCAACATTTTATAAGCGGCATTGAATACATGTCTCCAAAAAATATATTTTATCGTTTAGAGCTATATAGTAAATCATTTGATAATCTTCTAACCGTAAAACAAGATAATCCGAATACTATTGAAGAAGGATCTTCCGATTCTACAATAAATGAATTTTGGGATACAAAAGGGAATAGCTGGGGGGTTGAATTTTTACTTAAAAAATCTTCGGGAAAATTAAATGGATGGTTAGGATATACATATGCAGAAGCTAACTATTTTAATGAACCTAGTGGATGGCATCGTCCTAATTTTGATAGAACGCACACCATTAATATCGTTGCTAACTACGATTTAACTTCTGAAATACAAACAAACTTTGGTTTAACAATGTCAAGTGGTAATCCATATACAAAAATAATGGGTAGAGTTTATGATTGGCAGCAAAATCTTGATAGTGATACTTATTGGTATCCTGTTGATAGTTATATTATTGGTGAAAAAAATACTGAAAGGTATGATGATTATTTTAGAATAGATATTGGGATGACTCGAAAAAAAGGTAATTTGTTTGGTGTGAACTATGATACATATTGGCAAATTATGAATGTAACTAGACATTTAAATATTCTTAGTTATGCATACAGAACTAAAATTGATCCTTGGACTGGTAATCGTAATGGAGTGGAACGCAGGGCTATTCCAATGTTTCCTCTAATCGTCACATTTGGAATTAAGTTTGACTTTTAAGCGAATATATCAATCAGGTTTAATGGTTTTTTTACTACTCATGATAAGTTGTATTGGAGTTAATAGACAATGGGAAGAAGTAGACTCCGATTACGATCATGTATTAAATGTCTTCGGGATTTTGAATTTAGACCCTGGTTATTCAAGTTTTATAGGCCTTTATAGAACAACCAATTTGAATGAAGTTTCACAAAAGTTTTCAAGAGTTGATACGCTATATTATTGTGATTGCGAGAGCGATGGGGGTAAAGAAGACGATAACTGCTGGTGTGAAGATGAAAACGGTTATTGGGTTGTAGATTCTATTTACGAACCAGCTGCAATTATAAAAGATGCTTCTATACACATTACTGATGATTTAGGTCAAAGTTTTGAATTTAATTTCATGGAGAATTTGACTAGAATTGATTCTTTGAATATTGATACAACACTGAACATTGATGGTTATGTAATAGAATTAGATACAACTATTTTTGATACAAATAATATAAGATTAAATTTTTATGTTGACACTACTGGTTATTTTAAGCCAGAACCTGGAAGGGAGTATGGTCTTAGTATTACAGCTCCTGGTTATAACTCCATATCGGGTAATCTTAAAACGCCACTTAGAACAAAGATTAATTCGGTTTATCAAAGGGGCGATTTGATTGATACAGTTCTTGTTAATGAGCCTTTTGAAATTAGCTATGATTATCAGGAAATTGGAAGAGCACTGGTATCAGGTCAAGTATTATTGGGCGATTGGTGGACTGATAGCACTAGTTCAGGCTGGTGTGGAGGAGAGTTCGACCCTTTTATGGTAGACTTAGATGACGGGGACCTTTATAAGCAGACAATTGACCCATGGATTTGTTTAGAGCAAAGTGAGCAAGATAAGGTAAAAGATTACGTTTTGCGTCTGACTTCAATGGATAATAATTATTATGATTATTTCGTCGTTGGGGAATCAGGTGAATATTCAAATGCACTTCTTAATTACCCTACCACCAAAGGGCGCTCTGTTGGCTTAGAAGGTGGGTTTGGTTTGTTTGGTTCAATTGCTTCTGACTGGAAAACTGTAAAAATAATTAGACGCTAGGCTTTCTAATTATCATACAACCATTCAAAGAATCCTTGTATCAGCATTGACCCTATTAAAACGGATAATGAAAGCCCTGCAGATTTCATCGAGTCACCTGTCCAAAACCAAGAGCAAAAGAGTACCCAGGTAAAAGTTGCAGCTCGAATTCTTATAGATTTTGGACTAAAAATATGATATAAAAATCTTCTTTTTTTCATTTAATATTTAGCATTAATGGTTGATTAAATAGATTCAATCAAAAATTTTAATCTTTTAATATAAAAAATGATCAAAAACAGTAACGACATATCAAAAATATACGAAAAATTCCCTGATCAAAACCCTAACCCCGTTATGCGTTCATCTGAAACAGGTGATATTTTATATTTTAATGATCCGGCGGTAAAAATCATACAATATTGGGAACAAGTGAAGGATAGGTCATTCCCCAAAAGTTTTTTTGATAATGTTAAAAAGTCTAAACAAAAACTGGCGGAAAGTAGTTTCGAGATTCGTACAGACAAAAAATTCTTTTTAGTAAAATCAGTATACGTTGAAGAATTAAAAAGTTATAATATTTATTTTCAAGATATTACGGCAAAGAGCATAATATCAAAATTCCCTGATCAAAACCCTAATCCTGTTATGCAGGTTGATTATGAAGGGCATTTAATATATCATAACGAGGCTTCAAATCCATTTATCAAACATCATAAATTAAAGATTGGCAGTTTGGTAAGTGAGGACCTCTTATCACTAGTGGGTGAAGTTGCCTTGACTTCATCATTAAAAACCAGTCGCGTCAATTTTGCACATTCTATTTATGATATTCATTTAGTGCCTATCAAAGAATTTGACTTTATAATAATGTATTGTACTGATGTTACTGCTGAGGATTTAGTCCGAAAGTTTCCTGACCAGAATCCAAATCCAGTCCTTCGATTTAATAAAGATTTCATTCTAGAATATTATAATGATGCGGCTTCATATATTATTGATGAATGGGGTGTGTCGACTGGTCAATCCATTGATAGGTGGATTATTTCAAAAATTAAAAATTCTAAAACTTCACATATCAAAAAAATAGAGCATGAAGTAGGGCACAAGACATTTTCCTCTAATATCGTTTTTACCCCTCAATTTAATTTTTATCTTATGTATTCTACTGATATCAGTGAGTCTAGAGCAAAAGAAATGATACTCGGCAAGCTATCTAAATATTTTTCGCCTCAAGTGTTTAGTTCAATTTTTACTGGAGAGCTTGATGTGAAAATAGATACGAGGAGAAAAAACCTCACGATATTTTTCTCTGATATTAAAGGGTTTACATCTTTAACTGAAAAATTAGAACCTGAACAGCTTACTAATCTTATTGCTGATTACTTAACAGAAATGACTGATATCGCAATGAAGTATGGAGGTACTGTAGATAAATATATTGGTGATGCGATAATGATATTTTTTGGTGACCCCGATACCAAAGGTATTAAGATAGATGCTGTTTCATGTGTTAAAATGGCATTAGAAATGTTAACAAGGTTAAGTGTAATAAAGAAAAAATGGGAATCTCAAGGCATATCAGATAATCTCTCAATAAGGATAGGGATTCATTCAGATATTTGCACTGTTGGTAACTTTGGTTCGAAAGATAGGTTGGACTACACTGTGCTTGGCAATGGTGTGAATTTAGCATCTAGATTGGAGGGTCTTGCAAAACCAAATACTATATTAATATCCGATCGTACTTATAATATTATAAAAGAAGAAATTGATTGCACTGTTTCTGAAGAAGTAAAAGTGAAAGGGAAGTTGCAACCTGTAAAGACTTATAAAGTTAATGATGTGCTTTCTGGACATCGTAACACTGATATTTTTTATGAAGGCGAAGGCTTTTTATTAAATATTGAAGAGAGTAAAATCACAAACGTAGATCTTATTATAGATAATCTAAAAAAAAGTATTTTAAAATTAAAATCAAATAAGAGAGAGAAATGATGAAACTATTTTCTTGGAATGTAAATGGTGTAAGGGCTGCTACAAAAAAGGGCCTGTTTCAATGGTTAGAATATGAAGCTCCTGATGTTTTGTGTATTCAAGAAACAAAAGCCCATGTCGATCAATTAACTGCTGAAATACTAACGGATCATGGTTATCATGCATCATGGCACTCAGGTGAGAGGCGCGGTTACAGTGGAGTCGCGACTTTTAGTAAGAAAGAACCTCTTTTTGTACAAGAAGGTCTTGGTATTGATAAATATGATGTCGAGGGCAGGGTTTTATTAACAGAGCATGAAGATTTTTTATTATATAATATTTATTTTCCAAATGGTCAAAAAGATGAAACGCGGCTAAAATACAAATTGGATTTTTATGATGATTTACTTCCGATAATAAATGAACAAGTTGAATCTGGTAGTAATGTGATTGTTGCTGGTGATTGGAATACCGCTCACTATCCAATTGATTTAGCAAGGCCGAAAGAAAATGTAAAAACTTCTGGGTTTATGCCAATAGAAAGAGAAAAACTAGATGATTATGTAAATGATGGATGGACGGATACTTTCAGGCTTTTTAATAATGAGCCTGAGAAATATTCATGGTGGTCATACAGAATGGGTGCAAGGGCAAGGAATGTTGGTTGGCGTATCGATTACTTCTTTGTTAATTCTGATTTTTCAGATTTATGTAAAAATGCAGATATTCACCAAGATGTTATGGGTTCAGACCATTGTCCTGTTTCGCTAGAACTTGATCTGCAATAATTAATTAAACTATAAAATGACTCATTTTATTTGATTAAATCTTAATGAATAAATCGATTTATAAACGACTTTACAGCCTGGTTTCTGGATATTGGCCATTTTTAGTAGTGTCCTCATTGTCAGCATTTATTTATGTTGCATTCAATGGATTATCTGTGTGGCTAACGGCTACTCTATTTAATAATATTCTTACTGATTTTGATGAGTTGCTTAAAAGCCAAATTTTATTATCTGAATCAAAGGATAGTTTGAATGGACAGTTAAAATTTTGGACAAATAAATTAATACTTAGAGATACTGCGATTGAATCTCTTCGTGTTTTATGTTATACATTAATTGGCTCATTTTTGATTAAGAACTTTTTTCTTTACATTAAAAATATAGCTCTTACATACATTCAGTTTAACCTTATAAAAAAATTACGAGCTCAATTATATGCTCATTTACAATCCATGTCATTATCTTTTTTTGATAAAAGGCAAACGGGCGAGCTTTCATCTATTGTTATTAACGATGTTTCAAATATGCGAGTTGCATTTGGGACTAGTTTCCATAAACTGTTCGTTGAGCCGATTAATATTATTGTTTTTATAGCGTTGCTATTTATAATCAATATTAAACTAGCGTTATTATCAATTGTTATTGTCCCTCTGACGGGAATAGTCGTAGTAATCATAGGCAAGAGTATCCGAAGACGATCAAAGAGAACTGCTGAAAAAATTGCAAGAATAATGGGAATAATGAGCGAAAATCTAAATTCAATTAGAATTGTAAAATCTTTTGCTATGGAAGCCTTCGAAACTAATCGATTTGAAAAAGAGCAAGACCGGCATTATGCTTTAGATTTAAGGCAAGCGAAACTCCGTTTAATTTCTTCGCCTATTACCGAAATGATTGGCGCTTTTATTGCTGTCATTCTTCTTTGGATTGGTGGTCATGATGTCCTGGTATCTAATGATATGAGCTCAGAAGATTTTATTCGATTTATTTTAATTCTTTTTAGCGTTCTGCAGCCTATACGTTCTCTAAGTAATGTGAGTATTAATCTACAAAAGGGCTTTGCCTCAGCAGAAAGAGTATTTGAGGTGTTAGATACGCAACCTTCAATAGTATCAAAGCCTAATGCAATAAAAATTGATGATGTCAATGAACAGATTACGTTTAAAAACGTTGGTTTTAATTATGAAGGAACTGAAAATATTTTGGAAGATATTTCTTTTTCTATGAAGAAAGGAACAGTAACCGCCGTAGTCGGTGCTAGTGGAGCAGGTAAATCAACTATTGCTGATTTGATACCAAGGTTTTATGATGCTGTTGCTGGTAAAATAGAAATTGATGGGGTAGATATTAGAGATCTGGATATTAAAGCTCTAAGAAAGGTGATGGGTATCGTTTCTCAAGAGACAATACTTTTTAATGATACTATCGGGGCGAATATAAAATACGGACTTCAAACTGTCAATGATCAGCAATTAAAAAATGCTGCTAAAAATGCAAATGCTTTAGATTTTATCTTAGAACAACCTAATGGTTTTGAAACGATGATAGGTGAAAAAGGTGTTAGGCTTTCTGGTGGTCAAAGGCAACGAATTGCGATTGCTAGAGCTATTTTAAAAAATCCTTCCATACTTATTCTAGATGAAGCTACATCCTCCTTGGACACCGAGTCTGAATACTTAGTCCAAAAAGCTATAGATAATCTTATGGCTGATAGAACTGTATTAGTCATTGCTCACAGGCTTACTACCGTAGAGAATGCTGACACTATTGTTGTGATGAAGGATGGGCAGATAGTGGATGTCGGTGCTCATAACGATTTGTTGAAAAAAGATGGAGTGTACACCCGATTATATAAAAAACAGTTCAAAAAATAATATTAAATGAAGCCTCAAATTTCCATTTTGTTTGATGCTTATCATTTATATCATCTTGCCCAATTTGAGCCTTTAATGGCTCTATTAGAAAAAGATGATAGGTTCGATGTTTATTATTCTACTTCAAGTGAAAACAGGAAAGAAGAAATTGAACTATGTTCTTCTGTTTTATTAAAAAGGAGAGGTCAGTTTGTTTTTCATAAAGATGAAAATATTCGGTGTGAGAAAATAAAAGATATTGGACTCGATGTTTTTATTTGTGGATGGTCCAGATATGACATTGATAGTTATGTTAATGATAATACTCTTGTAGCAATGATTTATCATGGAATAGGTGTAAAACCTTCTTATTGGAATGACAATCATCCGAGATTAGATCTTAGGTTCGTTGAAGGCGAATACCGAATTAATCAACTCAGGGAGAATGGGGTTAGCACAGATCTTTCATTAACAGGATATATAAAACTTGACCCATTGTTTAATAATGAATCTTCTTATTTTGAAGATAAAAAAAAATTGCTTGGTTTAAATGAATCAAAACAAACGATTCTATATGCTCCCACTTTTTACCCGAGCTCATTAGAAAAATTAGGAATGAAACTTGGCGATTTATCTAAAGAATACAATTTGATTATCAAACCACATATGTGGACATATTATCTTGATAGCTTTGGGGGGGTCAATCTGAAAAGGCAAAGAAAATTAATTTATAATTTATCGGAAAAATTTGATCATGTAAAATTGTTAAGCCCTGATGAGCATAATATTATACCCTATTATTCAATTTCAGATCTTTTATTAACTGACGCGAGTAGTACCATATATGAGATGATTGCATTATCCAAACCAGTAGTAGTAAATAGGTTTTATCAATTAAAATTAACACATAGAATTTTTCAAAAAAGATTATATAAGCGAAGATTAAATAAAGAAATGAATGCTGAAGTCGAAAACTTTTGCTTCTCGGCTGATAATATCAAGCAATTACCATTAGTCTTAGATAAGGCCATAAAGTATAAATATAAGAATATTGTTTCAATGCGAGAATATCAGGAAAAGATGCTTTATAAACTTGACGGCCAAGCCTCAAATAGGGCGAGAGATGAAATATTAAGAAGGTTAAAAAATTAATATTTATGATAAAAATACTCTTCGAAACTCATCACCTTTATTACTTACCCAACTTTGAACCAATTATTAATGAATTAAAAAAGAGGGGTAATTATGATATCTATATATCTATGCCCCATTATATTAATAATAGGGAAAAGGTTTTATTCCAATCCGCATGTGAGTTGTTGCAATTAAATGTTATTTCTAGTGCGGACGAAGAATTGAGAATTGAGAAAATTATTTCAACTAGATTTGATGTAATTATTGTTGGGAACGTAGGTCAATTAAATAAGATAGTTTCAAAATCAACAATCGCTGTTATGGTCTACCACGGTATCGGCCTTAAACAATCTTACTATAAAGATATTGATGATAGGATTAATATTAGAGCTGTTGAGTCACAATCCAGACTAAATAAACTAATTGAGCAAGGACAAACAAATCTTGCTCTTACGGGATTTACTAAATTAGACCCGCTTTATTTATCGAGCGAAAAAGAAGACGAGCGTTTAAAAAGTAAGCTTGGTATAAATAATGATTTACCCATTATTCTTTATGCTCCGACATTCTATCCGACATCATTCGAAAATATATATCAAGAATTAGAGTTCATATCTTCTGAATATAATATATTGATTAAACTTCATAATTTTTCCTGGTTCCAGAGCCGTTATTCTTATCAAAGTAGTCTTGCAACTAAAATAGCATTAAAAAATGAAAATATACATTTACTACCCAGCGATGTCTTTAACATTATTCCATATTATAAAATTTCAGACGTTTTAATAAGTGATATATCCTCTACAATATTCGAGTTTCTGCCTTTAAATAGACCGATAATTCAGGTTGAATGTTTAAAGCTCCGGCTTAGGCACAGAATTTTTAATAAAAGATTTAAAAGAAAGTTAGATCTTGACAGAATGCAGGAGTTAGATTTTGTCTACAAAGTAGAATCTCCTTCAGAGCTTCATAGATGTATTGTTTTTTCTTCGGATCATCCTGAAGAGATGTCAAAGTTAAGAAAAGAGGCTCATGATTATTACCTTCTTGATAATAATGGAAAGTCATCAATAATGCTAATCGAAGAAATAGAAAAATCTTTGGCTTTAAATGAAAATTGCAATCTATAGTCCGAATTGGGTTGGAGATGCGGCCTTATCTCTTCCTTTTATTTATCATGTTAAACAAAAATATCCAAATTCTGAATTGATTATTATTTGTAAAGAATGGGTGCAATCGGTTTATCAAAATAATCCAAACATTAATAAGATTATTAGTATTGCGACAACTGAATCTCGTGGAATAACTAATACATTCCGTTTAGGTTTTTTGTTGCGTAAAGAAAACATTCAAATATTTTATACTCTCACGGATTCATTTAGAAGTTCTTTTGTCCTTTGGCTGTCAAAATCAAAAAAGCGGATTGGATATAACTTACAGGGACGTGGGGTTTTTTTGACTGTAAAAATAAAATTACCTTTAAAAAAAACTCATCGATATAAAAAATATTTAAAATTAATTGAAAAAGATGATACATCAATTAATCAGAAATTAATCTTCTTTAAGAAAGAAGAAATTGAATGGGCAAAACATGAAATCAAGGAACTTGGAATTAAAAATCCGGTTGGCCTTTTTCCATTTAGTGTTTCTGAAACAAGAACGTTTCCAAATGGAAAAATTTCTGAATGGTTAAAAGGTTCAAAAGAGAATTTTTTAATATTTGGGGCAAAAAATGATTCTCAAAAAGCTAATGTAATAATTAATAAAAATAAAAATATTTCTATGGTGTCACTTTGTGGCAAGTACAGTTTAAGGCAAAGCATGGCTTTGATTTCTTTATGTAAATATGCTTTAGCCGCTGATAGTGGTTTGGGACATATCTCATCAATAATAAAAATACCTACGATATCTTTTTTTGGTGCGAATAGAGCTCTTGTCACCAAGCCTATTGGTAAGAGTTGTGTAGTCATTGATCAAAGTAATCGATGCAATCCATGTAAAAAAAATATTTGTTGTCTTAAATCAATCAATAAGGATGATGTAAATTCTAGCATCAATTCGTTGATATAAGATTTATAATTTGAGGTAATATGAAAGCATTTATTTTAGCAGCAGGTGTATCTAGGAGACTTTATCCAGAAACGTATAATACTCCAAAATGTCTTTTGGATGTCGGAGGTAAGCCAATTATTAATTATCAATTAGAGGCTCTTGAAAATATTGGAATTCAAGATGTTACAATGATTATTGGCTATCATCGTGAAATGTTAGTCAACCACGTAACAAAGCAATTTCCAAAACTGAAGTTTGATTTTATTGTAAACAATCATTACTTTGAAACAAACACAGCTTACTCAGTCTACCTAGGTCGTAAAAAACTTGTTACTGACGATCATATTTTAATGAACGCCGATGTAATATACCCACCTGAGCTCATAACGAGAATTAATGACTCTCTACATGAAACAGTCCTTGCCGTAGACATTAAAAAATGCGGAAGAGAAGAAGTCAAAGTGATTGAAGGGAGTAACTTTAAAATAAAAGCTATAGGAAAAGAACTAATTGAAGAACAGTGTCTAGGTGAATTTCTTGGTGTAGCTAAATTCTCTTTAGCGTTTAATCATTTGTTTTCAGAGTCCTTGTCAAAATTAATAAATGCTGGAGGAAAGTCTGATTATTTTGAGGCGGGTATTGAATCTCTTTTAAGTAAAACGGATGTTTTTTATAGTGATGTATCTGACCTCTCATGCCTTGAAATTGATTTTATAGAGGATTTAAATGAAGCTCGAAAATTATTTTGAACTAAAAAATAAAGCATAATAATGGCAAAAATTTCCCCATTCAAAGGTTGGCGATATAATGAAGATAATATTGATCTTTTTGAAGATGTGATTGTCCCCCCATATGATGTGATTACTCGCGAAGAGCAAGAAGAGTACTATAATAAATCTCCTTATAACTACATCCGCATTAATCTAAACAATACAAAAGGAGAGGAAAAATATGTGTCTGCTGCGAACACATTAAATATGTGGATTGGAAGTGGCATATTAGTTGAAGAACATAAGCCTGCAATTTATATTTTATCCCAATCTTTTTTAGTGGATAACGCCAGAGTTGAAAGAATTAGCTGTATATGTGCTTTAACGTTATCTGAGCTCGGGGACGATGTTCTTGCCCATGAACAAACAATCGATAAACATTTAGATGACCGTTATAAGCTAATGAGTTCAACTTCTGCAAATTCAGGACAAATATTTATGAGCTATAAAGATCAAAAAATGATTTTAGAGGAGCTTCATTTAAATTTGAAAAGTGACCCATCAATGGAAGCTAATCTTGATGGCGTCTATTATAAACTATGGCCCATTACAGATACAGATTCTATAAATGAGTTTGTGGATGGTTTAGAAGATAAGAAATTAGTTATTGCTGATGGCCATCATCGTTACAAAACTGCTTTAAAATATTCAAAAAATCATGAAGGTGCTCAATCTGATAAGGTTATGGTAACATTGGTTAACAGTGAAAACCCCGGAATGCAAATTTTACCTACTCATAGAATTGTAAAAAAATCTGATATTGATATTTGGGATATTAAAAAAAGCTTAAATGGAAATTTTAATTATAAAGAATATCATGGAGTTGAACAATTATTAGTAAGTATGGAAGAATTTAAAACAGATAAAGGATTTTTAGGTTTATTCCACAAACCTTCGAATATAGGACTCTTGTTAGAGTTTAATGCCTGGGAATTACTCAAAAATGATAAAGAAGACAAATTAAAGGCTTTAGATGAATTGGATACAAATATTTTGCATAAATTTTTATTAAAAGACATCTTTGGAATAGATACAAATAATCAAGAAGATTTAGAAAACTTGGCTTATTTAAGAGGGAACAATTCTCCAATAGAAATGTTAGCTAAAGAAGAATATGATGTAGTTTGCTTCGTTAATCCTCCTTCACTTGACGATGTTTTCACAATTGCAGAAAGCGGCGAGGTGATGCCTCAAAAGTCTACGTATTTTTTTCCAAAAGTATATTCTGGTCTAGTGACTAGGAATTTTTAAAATATAGGAACATATAAATATGAATTTATTAAAAAAAGAACTTGAAAAACTGATACCAGAAGCTCAGCAAGATATTAAAACTTTAATAAAGAATAAGGGCGAAAGTCAAATAAGTACAGTTTCTGTCGCTCAAGCATATTCGGGGTTAAGAGGAATAAAAGCTTTTGTTTGTGATACATCTTCTGTTTCTGCAGATAAAGGGTTAATTATTCGTGGATATCCACTTCTCGATATTGTCAATATTCTTCCAGAAGAAGTGTTTTATTTGCTTTTAACTGGACGCCTTCCAAATTCAGAAGAGCTTTTAGATTTGCAAGGGCAGTATTCAATGCATTCTAAAGTTCCAAACTACGTATGGTCTGTTCTTGAAAAACTACCTAAGGACACTCATCCAATGACAATGTTTAACCTTGGCATATTGGCGATGCAAAATGAAAGTATCTTTCAAAAAAAGTATGATGAAGGTATGCATAAAAATGAGTTTTGGGAGTACATCCTTGAAGATGGAATCCAATTGATAGCAAAACTTCCTGAATTAGGAGCAGGTATTTATAGGATGAGATTTAATAAAGGTGACAGAATTGAATCTAACAAAGATTTAGATTGGTCTGGCAACTTTGTGCATATGATGGGTATGTCTGATCAAGGAAAAGATTTTCACAAATTAATGCAATTATATTTTATGTTACATTGTGACCATGAAGGCGGAAACGTGAGTGCATTTGCTTCGCACACTGTAGCCTCAGCGCTATCAGATCCTTTTTATTCTGTTTCTGCAGGATTGAATGGTTTAGCTGGGCCTTTACATGGCTTAGCAAATCAAGAGTGTTTAAAATTCGTTCTAGATATTCAAAAGCATTTTGATGGAGCGCCTACAAAAGAAGAGCTGAGAAGTTTTTGCTGGGACAGACTCGAATCAGGTCAGGTCATTCCTGGATATGGACACGCAGTTTTACGTTGCCCTGACCCTAGGTTTACTGCATTTATTAATTTTGGCAGAGAACATATTAAAGATGATGATGTTTTTCATATTGTAAATTCTTTATTTGAGGTTGCTCCTAAGGTATTAACGGAACAAGGGAAAGCTAAGAACCCTTGGCCAAATGTTGATGCAGCATCAGGGTCGCTGCTTTATCATTATGGTTTGAAGGAATTCAATTTTTATACGGTATTATTCAGCATCTCAAGAAGCATGGGGATGATAGCACAAATGGTTTGGGAAAGAGCACTTGGGATTCCTATAACACGTCCAAAATCGGTTACGACAGATTGGATAAAAGAAAATTCCTAATTCACTTTTTTAAAAAAGGTTTAGTCCTTTTATTTGTCAACATAAGCTTATTTGCATCAGATAATACTTTTTCCTCGATAAGAGTATGGTATCCAAGCTCAGAAACTATTAGCACTATCCAACAAGCTGGTGTTGCTCTAGACCATAGTAGTTCTAGGTCTGATGTTTACATAGATTTTGTAGCATCGAATTATGAAAAAAAGATTTTATCGAAAATTGGAATTTCATTTGAAATCTTAATTGATGATTTATCAGCATTTTATAAAGAAAGAAGCATTCCCGCAGCGAGTAGAAATTTTCCTTTAGGTTCTATGCAAGGCAATTATACATGGGATGAATTAAACCAAAGGTTCGATGAGTTAAAAAGTTTATATCCCGAAATTATTTCTGATAAAGTTGTTTTAGGACAGTCAATTGAGGGGAATGATATATGGGCATTTAAATTGTCAGATAATGCTAATGTTGATGAAGACGAGCCTGAGATTCTTTACACTGGTCTCACTCATTCTAGAGAACCATTAAGCATGATGAATTTATTTTATTTTGTTCAAAATTTGTGCGAAGGTTATCAATCAAACTCTAGCCTTGAAGCTAATTATTTAATTAATGAAAGAGAAATGTGGTTTATCCCTGTAATCAACCCCGATGGTTATGTATACAATGAGCAAATTGAGCCTAATGGTGGGGGAATGCATAGAAAAAACAGAAAAGACACAGGTTGCGGGCAGGGGACTCAAAGAGGTGTAGACTTAAATAGAAATTTTAGTTTTGGATGGGGGATAAACGATATAGGCTCTAGTCCTGATCCTTGCTATGCAACATACAGAGGAGCAGGTGGTTTTTCGGAACCGGAAACTCAAGTTGTTCGAGACTTTATTAATACTAGAGAATTTGTGAATGTATTACATTATCATAGCTATGGTAATATGTATATCCATCCTTTTGGAGATGGGTCTTATCCTGATAGTCTAAGTCTTTTAACTTTTCGCGGTTTGGCTAATGAAATGTCTGATTATAATAATTTTATATTTGGAACAGGTTATGAAACTGTTGGCTACACTGTAAATGGAGATGCTGTTGATTGGGCATACGGAGTTAATAATATAATAGCTTACACTCCAGAAGTTGGATTAGCTAGTCAAGGTTTTTGGCCATCTGCTGATGAGATTGAGTCAATATGTATAGATCAGTTTGAGCCTAATAAAGTTTTTGCTTTTGTTGCGGGAAGTGATTTTATTTTAGATGAATTTTCTCTTTCGAATGAATTCCAGGCTGGCATTGACAATGAACTTTTATTAAATATTAAAAATAGGGGACTCGTTAATTCCTCAGGGCCGGTAGTTGTCTCAATTGAATCATTAACAAGTTTAATCGTCATAGATGATTCATCAAAAGAGATCAATAGCTTAAGCAGTTGGGAAACTCAAACCTTGAGTTTTGATTTAAGCGTACAGGGCCAAATTCCCTATTTTTCTGAAGCATCTATTCGACTTATAATTTATGATTCAGAAAGTTATCAATATGAAGATACAATTAATTTTTTTATAGGAACCCCAATAACTATTTACGAAGAAAGTTTTGATTCAGGTTTGGGAGAATGGGTAGTCGATGGAGACTGGGGTCTAACCGATGAACCTGCAATAGGTTCATACGCTTTAACAGATAGTCCTAATGGTGATTATGGTGCAGAATTGACTTCAGTTGCGAGATTAAATGTAGATCTTAATCTAGATTTTATAGCGAACCCATATGTGTCTTTTTCAGCACAATGGGATATTGAAGATGGTTATGATTTCATTCGCTTTCAAGCATATTTGGAAGAAACTGGATGGATAAGTATGCAAGGTACATATACAATCACAGGTAATGGAGCATCTGCTCAGCCAATAGGAGAGTTCGGATATGACGGTATTCAAAGCAATTGGGTAGAGGACAAATTTTATCTCGATCAATTAGGTGGCCTTAAACCCTCCGCTTTTAGATTTATTCAAAATTCAGATCAATTTGTTGAAGGCGATGGCTTTATAGTAGATGCATTTTCAATTAATGGTTACTCAATAGGTAAACAAGGTGATTATTTTCCTGATGGCGATATTAATATATTTGATATTGTGGGGTTGGCTGACCTTATATCTTATGGCAGAGAACCAAGCGAATATGCTTTAAATTTTTGTGATATAGATAGTAATGGGGAAATAAATATTTATGATTTGCTTACAATTATCAATTTGGTTTCAAATCAATAAATGAACTTTCTTTTAAATATTTTTTTATTTTCATTTCTTGGAGCTCAAAATTTTGTATCCTCAGATTTTGAACCAGGGCGAAGAGGTAAAGAATATCGTGTTTGGGTATATTTTGATAAAAAAGACAAATCTATAATTACTGAATTAGACCCAGCTGCAATAAAAAGAAGGGTAAAACATAATATTTTTACCGCGACAAAGTATGATAGCAATATCAAAGAAGAATATATAAAAGAGCTTGAAGCGGTTGGTGCTGAAATAAAAAATCAAAGTCGCTGGCTAAATGCTGTATCGTTAGTTGTAAATATTAATCAAATTGAGCTAATTCAAAAGCTTCCATTTGTTAAAAAAATTGAACCTGTGAGGCAGCACAAAAAAAAGAAAGCTACACAAAGCGTCGATGGTCAACCATTGGTTAATAGAGATTTTGATTATGGTTTGAGTTCTAATCAAATAGAACAAATTAATTGTCGCACACCTCACATCGCCGGGTATTTTGGACAGGGTGTAAGAGTTTTATACATAGATACTGGATTCGAATTAAATCATGAAGCTTATGATTCACTTAACCTCATAGGTCAATATGACTTTATTAATAATGATCAAAACGCTGCAAATGAAACTGATCAAGAAATTCTTGAGAACCAAGACGATCATGGCACACTTTGCCTTAGTGTTATGGCTGGCTATGCTCCAGGTAGCCTTATAGGCCCAGCATTTAAATCTGAATATTTATTAGCAAAAACAGAAATTATGGCTGAAGAAATACAGCAAGAAGAGGATAATTATATTGCTGCGCTAGAATGGGGTGAATCATTAGGAGCAGATATCGCATGTGCTTCATTAGGTTATTTAGATTGGTATTCTTATGAAGATCTAGATGGTAATACTGCTGCTACCACCAAAGCGATTGATATAGCTTCAGAGCTTGGAGTTTTATGTGTTAATTCCGCAGGCAATGAAGGCAACGATCCTTGGTATCATATTATAACGCCAGCGGATGCGGATTCGGTTCTATCTGTTGGAGCCGTAGATGCAAATGATGTCATCGCTAATTTTAGCAGTAGAGGTCCAACTTTTGATGGCAGAATTAAACCTGAAGTTTGTGCCAGAGGTGTGAGCACATATTGTGTCAGGTCAAATACAGAAAATATATATAGGAATGCATCAGGTACTTCTTTTTCTGCTCCTTTAGCAGCGGGTGCTGCAGCTGTAATTATGAGCGCAAACCCAGAATGGACAAACATGCAAGTAAGGGAGGCTATTATGATGACTGCTTCACAATTTAATAGCCCTGATAATGATTATGGCCATGGCATTCTAAACACTTGGGCTGCGATTAATTATCAGTTCACAGCTAGTGTAAAGGGTGAAACCTTCTTGCCTAATGCTATATCTGTAAACAATGCTTACCCGAACCCTTTCAATCCAGAGATATCAATAAAAATTGATGGGTTGTCAAACAATCAGCATGTGACGGTTGGAGTATATGACATTCATGGAAAATTAGTTAAGTACTTGCATAATCAAAAATCACGACAAAATATACTTGAATTAACTTGGAATGCAGAAAGGCTTAGTAGCGGTATATATTTGCTGCGCACAGACTGGCTATATGGCAATGATCTTCAAAAGATCACGCTGCTTAAGTAGAACCCTTTAAAAATTAAATACTTGCCATATCATCAATTAAGATCGAAATTGTGGGGCAAACGTATAAATATTCATGCTTAAAAAACTCATATATATACTATTTTATTTCGGATTGATTTGTAATCTTTGGTCGGAAACGATCTATTTAGGGAATGCTAAAATCAACTCGATTGATTTAGACATATATGATGGTCCCAAATCATTACTATTAAATTGGATTTTTCCTGATACAATTCAATCGAAAGAAACTAAAATATTTAGAAAGTCTGGTAGTGATAGTGAGTATGAACTAGTCGCAAATTTCCTAGAAAGTAAAAGCGAGAATAATAAATATTTGGACGACTCCTGCAAAAACTCAGTAAGGTATTTTTACTATGTTGAAATTGTTGATGCCTCAGGGAATATTTATAAAAGTGATAATTTAAGACCTAGCTTTGGTGCTCTTACAAAGCCTCCTAAAGTTTTATTAAAGTCATACAATGATTTATGGGAACTTTTTGTTGTCGTGTTAAATAATTCTATATTGAAATCAAATCCTGAAGCAAAATATGAACACATCCATGCTATTACGAACTTATTATCTAAGCAGGGCAGTAATAAAAATACATGGATTGATAATTTTCCTACACAGTATTTAAATGATGCCAAAAGCATTATAGAAAATCAAGACGCCAATTATTTTGATAATAATTTCTTAGATCAATTTCAAAAATATGAAGAATTACATCGTAACCAATTTCTTTTAATACCTTCAGAATGGGACTCTGAGTTAAAAAGTAATTTTATATTTGCCAAGGAAAAATGGTTTTTATTAAAAGACTCTTTTGAAGATTGCAAAAAAATTATAGGTGGTTTACCTCCAGCATTTATTTTAGCTGCTGAAAAAGGGTTCGACGATAAAAACAAAGTTAAATTACTGGTTGTTGATCTTGAAATGCTCTCTCAAAAAAAAGTTAACTTATCATATTTTGGAGAAAGTATTGAAGTAGACTTTTTTCATGCGCTTGCTTCAAAACCTGTTTTTTCTATAAACACGCCAAATGATTGGGATTTCGTAAAACTAAATATTGATGATCTAGAAGTTGATAGAATTGATTTTATCAACAAAAAGAAAGTTATGAAAACCGTGGCCCAAGAAATAGTTATGACTGATAAACCGCATCTTACAATGTCCAAAGAAAATTCAGAAGTTTGGTTGAATGAATTATATTGGAATCCTATCACTTCAAATATCACTGTAGAAGTTGCTGGCATTTATACAGGTTTAAATAGCTATATTATTTCTATAGATGGGGAAGAAATCTGGAGTCTCGATTTAAATCCTTCATTCGATATGCAGTATATAGATTCAACTTTTAATCTTAAACTTGATAGTATGATTGATAATGTTTTAGAATTTAAAGTTAAGGGCGAAAATAACAATTATCGATCATTAGAAGTTGTTAAGCTGTTGAAAGAAGAATCAATTAGCAATCATCGATTTCCCGACGGTGAGTCTTGGCGTAAAGCAAGCAAAAACTCTTTCGGTTCTAAAAATATTGATAAAAAAACCATCATGGATTCTAGTTTAATTCCCGAGCTTTTTGTTTTATATCAGAATTACCCAAACCCTTTTAACAGCAATACAAGAATTTCATTTGATTTGCTTCAAGATGCCACACTATCTCTTTATGTAACAGACGCGACGGGGCGTATTAAAACAATATTCTCTGATCAAGAATTTTATAATAGTGGAAAATATAGTTTTGATTGGAATGCGGAAATTTTTTCAACAGGTGTTTATTTTTTCACTATAAATGCTGAAATAGATGGTTATGCGTCAGTCGTTTTTAGCCGAAAAATGATATACCTTAAGTAGTAATATTTGTTAATTTAGATAAATACTTTTTATTTGAATGAAAAAATTATTCGTATTTACATTATTAACAGTTTTATTTTTTATTGTTGGTTGTGCTTCTCATCCTGTTGTACATCCTGGGACTTTAAAAAAAAATGAACAAGTTTGGGGTTATTCCTTAGCTGCAGAAAATATTCTGCCAGTTGTTTGGTTCAGAAAAGGATTAGATGCGAAAACAGAAATAGGTTACAGGGTTGGATTACCGATATATGGTACGGGAGTTGATCTTAGTAGAGTGGTAATGCGTCGAGAAAAGTCATGGGACGTAATGAATTTTTCATGGAGTTACAATCCAAACCGTAATATCGATATCACTTATTATCGATTTAAAGAAAAATCGGGTGGCCTCTTTTCAAAAATGAAAAAGAAAAAACAAGAAACGCCTTCTATTTCATGGAGAGGGACTCGGTTTATGCTCATTCCAGAGGGGATTACACCTGATAAAAAATCAAGTATGCGTCTAGGGTTTTTGAGGGGGGGTAAAATTTCTGAAAAATTTGGATACGAGATTGGTTATTATCATGATTTTAATGCGATGCCATTGTCAAAAGTTTTTGATTCAAAGTGGAATGTCACTGGTGAGGATTGGCAGACTTCATCTCGTTTAGATTCATCATATGGCGGTAGGTATGATGATTATGACCCGATGTTTCCTGGAAAGGGTTCTGGTGCTCCTTCAGAGTATTCAAGAGCAACGGGTTTTTCACTTCAGTTATTTTATTATTTAGGCCGTTATAAAAAGAAGTCATAGTGTAAGATGGACCATGATTCCTTGTTTGGCCACTTGTTTAAAGGTGATGCTAAAAAATCTTTTTCATTTTTAGAAGAGGCCTTGAAAGGAGGGAAAGGCCTTATATATTTTTTAGATGAAGTATTATTTACAGCTGCATCTGTAAAATATAAAAACGAGAATCACCCACATCCAATAATGACTATCAATTCTATTAAAAATATTATTGGTGATAATAAATCGGCGCCTTCAAAAATTTTACTAAAATATTGTTTAGATATATGTCTAAAAAATGAAATTATAGATTACAATAAAAAAATAGATGCAAAGTACAGTGAGAGTATTGTCCCATCAGTTTTTGTTGGTGCGTTTGAAGATGCTATTCAATCTGGTAGTTGGGATGAGGTTGAAGAAATGATGTTGAAAATATATTATGCTTCAGATAGGTCGCAATCAATTATTGAAACAATAGCAGACCTTGGACTTCAAAATATTGACCTAAATGGATTAATGATATTCCATTTATTAAGAGCCTTTAATTTCAAACAAAATAAATCCCATGTTTGGACATATGCCTCCTGTTTAATCAATTTTTTAAAAAAAGACGCTCTTCCAAGGCCGAGCAAAAGAAAATATATAAAACCCATGAATTTGATAAAAATAATTTTAAATCATGATAATATTGATGATATAGTAAAATATTCTGCAATGATAAGAATTTGGGAAGGTGACTATGTGCGAATTAGTAGCTATCAAAGAGAAATTTCTTCGTGGCTTGATATAAAGTTTTCGAATCAGAGTAAAATTGATAAAAAAAGTAACCAGCTTTTTTTTGAGGATGTAATTCAATATAATGATTTTGTGAAGATTGCTGAATCGATTATTATGAATGAGAGTTCAGCTGAAAAAAAATCAAGAGATATTATTACATTAGATGCTTTAAGATATTTAAAAAATAAAAGTGGAAATGAGACATTTTACTTTTATATAAAGGATTTGTTATCATCATGAAGATAGGTCAGTACGATTTATATAGTATTGAAACAAGCGAGTTTAGCTTAGATGGGGGTGCGATGTTTGGTATTATCCCAAAAACTTTATGGAAAGAAAAATTGTCGTCCGATAGACTAAACAGAGTAGATATGGTGACGAGATCTTTATTATTGGTTAATGGTGATAGAAAAGTTTTAATTGACACTGGCAACGGTTCTAAGTGGGCAAAAAAGTACCTCGATATGTATAATATAGATTTTAGTAACTATGATATTTTATCATCTTTAAAAAAAAACGGTTTTGAAACGGATGATATCACTGATGTAATCTGTACTCATATGCATTTTGACCATATTGGTGGAAATACATTTTATCATAACGATATTATAGAACCAACTTTTCCAAATGCAACATACTGGATAAGTAAAGATAATTGGGCTCTTGCAAACCAGCCTAGTGTAAAAGACCAAGGCAGTTTCATTAGCCAGGATTGGGAAGTATTAGAAAAAAATAATATGATAAAACTAGTAGATGAGAAATTTTTAGATGGTATTGATATTTACTTTACACATGGACATACGGATGGATTGATGCATCCTATAATTTCAGATGGTAATAAAAAGTTATTTTATGGTGCTGATATTTTTCCAACGCATGCTCATTTACCCATTCCTTGGGTTATGGCTTATGATTTGCATCCAGCAAAAACGATGTCTGAGAAAAGTAAGTTGTTGAAAAAAATGTATGAGCAAGAATGGATTTTATTTTTTGAACATGACCCCTTTTATCAGGCTTGCACAATTGATATGAAAGGGAAATGTTACTGCATTAAAAGTGTCGTGGAAATAAGTGAGTGATCAAGAAAAAATAGAAAGTCTCTTCAACGAAGGTCTCGATCATTATAGGTCTGGCGATTATTTTGAAGCGCATGAGTCTTGGGAGGAATTATGGTCAGACTATTACCTTGAAGATCGAAAATTCATTCAAGGTTTAATCCAATTGAGTGTTAGTTTTGTACATTTAGAAAATAATAATTTAAAAGGTGCTAAGAGTTTACTTAACAAGTGTAAAGAAAAATTTATGAATTTCAAAAATATGCATCGTGGTATAGCTGTAAATAAATTATTATTAGAATTAGATATAGTTGAAAAAGAGTATGATGGGTTAAATTCTAATAATGAATTCAATTGGGAAATAATTCCAAAAATTTAAAATTTATGAAAAATATTTTATTATTTATCAAAGACTTCGAATTAGGGTCTAAAGTCTCTAGCGCGTGTGTAGACGCTGAAATGAATGTTGAGTTTTGTGATGAAAATACTAGTCCTGATGATTTTGTAGAAGAATCATTATTAGCTATTATTGATTTAGATCAGGATGTCTTTTTTTCTGTTGGTTTAGTATCTGAGTTAAAGCGGCACGGATTAAAAATTATTGGCTCTATGGAAGAGCTGAAAGCACGGGACTTAAAAAAAATAAAGGCAGCTGGTTGTGACCTCGTACTTCCAAAGTCAAGTTTGGTAAAGAACTTATCGAAGTTGATTAATGAATTGACTTCTTAGTCTTATTTTATATAAGTAATAAGCTCAAATTTAGTTTTGGCCTTTTTTGCCTAAAAAAGTTAAGTTTACCCATTAATTATTTGCATAATACAAATATATTGAAAGCTAAATTAAAAATATGAAACATCCGATTTTAACAAAAAAATATCATTTTTGTGCTTCCCATAAGTATGGAAATGATTCTTGGAGTGAAGAGAAAAACCTTGAGGTTTTTGATAAAGACTACAATACCCATGGTCACAATTATATTCTTGAAGTTTCTGTAACTGGGCCTATTGATCCTGGTTCTGGTTGGCTAGTTGATTTATATACTCTCAACAATATTGTAAAAAATAAAGTTGTGAATATTTTAGACCATTCTCAAATAGAAAAAGATGTTGTCTGGTTTAAGGATAAACAACCTTCGTCTGAAAATATATTGTTATGGATATGGGAGCAAATTTGTGATGACATTAAAGATTGTACTCTTCACCGTTTAAGGCTGGTAGAAACTCATTCAATTCACACTGACTATTATGGACCTAGATAACAAAAATTTCAAAGATCAATTCTATTTAATTTTAACAGGTATTTTTATTGCATCACTTGTAGCAAGTAATCTGATTTTTCAAAAGTTTTTCACATGGAATTTTCTAGGGATGAATTTTGAGCTTTCTGTAGGGATTATTGCATACCCAGTAACTTTTTTGGTTACAGATTTAATTTCTGAGCTTTATGGCCAAAAACGTGCTAACCAAGTAGTGGTATCTGGGTTTTTTGCGAGTGTTTTCACAACTTTACTGGTACTTATTTCTGTGAATGCTTTCGCTGTAGAATGGTCTCCAATAGACGATATAACATTTAAAAAAGTTTTTGGCCTTACTGGTCCTGCTTTTTTTGCATCTATGGTAGCATATTTAACTGCACAATTAATAGATGTGAGAATATTTCATTTTTGGAAACGTCTTACTAAAGGGAAGCATTTATGGCTTAGAAATAATGCGTCTACCATTTTTTCTCAGCTTGTGGACACATCTGTCATTTTGATTATTCTTTGTTCAGCTGGGGTAATTGAATGGGAACGCTTTTATGGTTTATGGATGATGGGATGGCTTTTTAAAGTGTTGGTCGCATTAATTGATACTCCAATAATTTATGGAATTATATATTTACTTAAGGGAAAGATTGATATCGCCAAAGAGTAAATCAAAAAGGAATGTAAATGAAAAATACAAAAATTGAAGATCTTACTCACGAACTTTTAAAACATATAGGAGAAAATCCATCGAGGGAGGGTTTGCTTAGAACACCATCTCGTGTCGCTAAGGCTTGGGAGTTTTTTTCTAAAGGTTATAATCAAGATATAGATAGTATTGTAAATAATGCTATATTTAATGAAAAGGCTAAAGATATGGTTGTCGTCCTAGACGTTGAATTCTTTAGTCTCTGTGAACATCATTTATTACCATTTTTTGGAAGAGCTCACGTGGCATATTTACCTAGTGGTAAGGTAGTGGGACTTTCAAAGATACCTAGAATAATAGATATGTTTTCAAGGCGATTGCAAGTTCAAGAAAGATTGACCAGGCAAATAGCAGAAACGGTTATGGATATTTTAGACCCAGTTGGTGCCGCAGTTATTATGGAAGGCCAGCACATGTGTATGCAGATGCGAGGTGTTGAAAAACAAAATAGTCTGACGACAACGTCTTCAATGCTTGGAAAATTTAGAGAATCTGACAGAACTAGGTCAGAATTTTTATCAATTATTAGTTTGAATAGAAAATAAAATTGGCAATTGCATACAACATAATTGATCTTGGTATTTCAGAATTTAAAGACACCTGGAACCTTCAAAAAGAACTCCAAGAAAAAAGAATTCTGGGTGAAATTGAAGATCAATTAATATTGGTTGAGCATCCCGCTGTCTATACATTAGGAAAAAATGCATCTAAAGAGCATATACTTAAAAGAAAAGAAGGTGTTTCGGTCATTCAAACTGATCGAGGAGGAAATATTACTTTCCATGGGCCCGGGCAGCTCGTTGGGTATCCTATACTAGATTTAAATTTTTATAAACGTAGCATAACATGGTATATGCGAGAATTAGAGCAACTTATGATTGATGTTCTAAAAGAATATGGAATAGAAGGTTCGACCAAAAAAGGACTTACTGGAACATGGGTTAAAGACCACAAAATTGCTGCCTTAGGTGTTAGAATAAGAAGATGGGTCACCATGCATGGTTTTTCTCTTAATATTAGTCCTGACTTGAGATACTATAAGGATATAATCCCATGTGGCATTCAAGAATATGGTGTGACGTCTATGGCCATGATAATGGGCGAAGAAGTTCCAAGCATGGATGAAGTAAAAATAAAAATGGTTGATTATTTTAAAAACAGATTCGTGGGCTTTAAAAACTAATGGCTAGGTTAAACGGGTTTACAAAAAAACAACTAATGGATGTATATGGCCTCATGGTTTCAGCGAGGGAGCTTGATACTAAGATGCTTATTTTATTAAAGCAGGGGAAAGGCTTTTTTCATATGGGCTGTTCCGGACATGAAGCTGCTCAAATTGCGGCAGGGTTAACGTTCAAAAAAGAAAAAGATTGGTCTTATCCTTATTATAGAGATGGTGCGTATACACTCACGCTAGGAGTAACTATAAAAGAGCATTTATTATCATTTCTTGCTAGAGCAGATGACCCAGCATCTGGTGGAAGACAAATGCCGATGCACTACAGCAATAAGAAATTAAGAATCGTTTCTCAGTCTAGTGCGACAGGGACACAATATCTCCAAGCTGTCGGTTGTGCTCTATCTAGAAAATTAGAAAATTCAAAAGAAGTGGTATACGTCTCATCAGGAGAGGGAACTACTAGCCAAGGTGATTTTCATGAAGCTCTTAATTGGGCTGGTAGGGAAAAAGCTCCTGTCATATTTCATATCCAAGATAATGAATATGCGATAAGCACTCATCGTTCGGAACAGACTGCAGGCTCGGTATACTCATTGGTCAGTGGTTATGAAAATTTATCAAAATATGAAGTAGACGGCACTAATTTTTTTGAATCACATCTTGCATTTAAACAAGCAGTTGAGAGAGCTAAAAGAGGAAAAGGCCCGTCAGTCATCGTCTCAAATGTGGTTAGGCTGTTGCCTCACTCAAGTTCTGATGACCAAAGAAAGTATAGAAGCGATAAAGCCTTGAAAAAAGACCTTGATCGTGACCCTATTATTTTGTTCAAGAAAAATTGTATTGGCGAAAACATTTTTTCATTAAAAGACGCAGAAAAAATTGAAGCAAAAGCAAAAGAACAAATTGCAATAGACACATCATGGGCTGAGCTACAAAGTCACCCAGATAAAGAAACAGCCCTGAAGCATGTTTTTAGTGAAGACACGATAAAGTCGGAAACTAAATTAACAAAAATATCTGACAGTGTAGTTATTGTCGATGCAATTAACCACGCTCTTCATGAAGAAATGGAAAAAAATGATCGGATGGTCATTTTTGGACAAGATATTGCTGATCCTAAGGGAGGTGTTTTTACGGCAACAAAAGGTCTTTCAACTAAATTTGGTAAAAAACGAGTTTTTAACTCACCGTTAGCTGAGTCTAGCATCATTGGTACAGCGGTTGGGATGGCTGTCACTGGATATAAACCTGTTGTTGAAATTCAGTTTGGGGATTATATCTGGACGGCTATGATGCAGATTCGCAATGAAGTTTCAGTCATGAGGTACAGGTCAAACAATAATTGGAGTGCCTCTGTAGTTATTAGAGTGCCGGTGGGTGGATATATTCATGGTGCATTGTGTCATAGTCAATCCATTGATGGGTATTTTATACATATGCCCGGTATATATATAGCTTACCCTTCTAATGCTAGAGATGCTAAGGGGTTATTGAAGATGGCTTGTAGAATGAACGATCCGGTAATATTCATGGAGCATAAAGGACTGTATCGTCAGCCCTACGCCTCAACAGAAGAGCCTGGTAAAAACTATATTTTGCCGTTTGGTAAAGCTAATTACATTTCAAAAGGAGATCACATAACTTTAATATGTTGGGGGGCAATGGTTCAAAAAAGTTTAGATGCCATTCAAAATCTTAATTTGAATGAAAATATTGTAGAAATAATTGACCTTCGAACTCTTAACCCTATTGATTATGATATGATTAAAGAATCAATTACCAAAACAGGTAAAGCGCTAGTTGTCTATGAGGATAATATCACAAATGGTCCAGGTTCAGAAATATGTTCAATCATTGCAGATAAATATTTTGAGTATTTAGATGGACCTGTTCGAAGGGTAGCTTCAAAAGATAGTCCAGTGCCATATAACTGGTTTTTAGAAGAAAATGTTTTAGTTCAAACTGAAGATATAGCAAACGCTATTAATGAATTGTTGGAGTATTAAATGATTATTGATGTAGTGATGCCTAAAATGGGCGAAAGTATTACTGAGGGCACGATACTTGAGTGGTATAAAAAAATAGGGGATGAAATTGAGCAAGATGAAACATTGCTTGAGATAGGAACGGATAAAGTTGACTCTGAGATTCCCTCTCCAAGTAGTGGTGTTATTACTATGATAATGGCAGAACCAAATGATGTCGTTGACGTTGGAGAAGTGATTGCTAGAATAGAAACTGATTCTAAGTCAGTAAATTTAGAAAAAATTTCAAAACTCCCCGCAGATGAAAAGCTTATTGAAAAGCCCGAAGTAGTAGTAAAAGAAAAAGATATCCAAATTAAAAGTAAAAAAAAATCTTTAAGTATATCAAGTTCAACCAAAGGGCCTATCCTTTCTCCAGCAGTGACTAAATTGGCGAACCAAGAAGGTATTAGCTTTAGTGAGTTGGTATTAATTAATGGTACTGGGAAGTCAGGTCGAATTACAAAAAAAGATTTAGAAGGTTACCTATCCTCTGGAAATAGATCAATCGACGAAAGTTCAATTCAATTGCCAAAAGAGTCTTCATTAAGTTTTGAATTTGCTTCAAATAGTAAAACAGATAAGCTTGATAATATGAGGAAAAGAATTTCAGACCATATGCGTTATAGTTTGAATACTTCTGCGCATGTACATATCATGAATGAAGTAGATATGACGGACATAGTTGATTTTGTCAAGAGAGAAGATGCTTCTTTCCGCTCTAAGGAAGGGTTTAACCTTACTATCACACCCTTTATAATTTCTTCATTAGCAAAAGTTTTAAATGAAATGCCTGAATTAAACTCATCTATTGATGGTGATTTAGTCATTCAGCATCCGCAAATAAATATGGGTATAGCTGTTTCAGTTGATGGTGGTTTAATGGTACCTAGTATTAATAATTGTGATGAGAAAAATTTGCTGGGTATATGCCGTGATTTAAACGATATTGTGCAAAAATGCAGAATAAAAGCTATTAATCCTGATGATTTACAAGGATCAACTTTTACATTATCTAATTTTGGTGTATTTGGTGCGACAATAGGAACTCCTATCATAAACCAACCTAACGTTGGTATCTTAGGAACTGGGGTAATTAAAAAACAACCTGTAGTAATAGAGAAAAATGAATTAGATATTATAGCTATTAGGCACATGATGATGCTTTCTTTAGGTTTTGACCATCGATTAATTGATGGCTCAGGAGGAGCCTTATTTTTGTCAAAAATAAAAAATATTTTAGAAAATTTTAACTTTGAAAATATTCTTTAATGTCAGAATTAATACAAAAACCTTACAAACCAAAAATCAAACTCCAAATAGGAGAGAATTATAAATTTGTCAATAATGTTGTAAAAAATTATAATTTAAATACCGTATGTGCTGAAGCCAATTGTCCAAATATATACGAATGTTGGAATAGGGGTACAGCTACTGTTATGATACTTGGAGATACCTGCACAAGAGCCTGTGGTTTTTGTGCTGTTAAAACTGGTAAACCATCTTGGGACGATCCATTAGAGCCATATAGGACTGCGATGGCAGTCAAAAAGATGGATTTAAATCATGTTGTTATTACTAGTGTAGATAGAGATGATATAAAAAATGATTATGGTTCATCAATATGGGCTAAAACAATTGAAGAAATACATAAAAATGTTCCAGGATGTACGGTTGAAGTGTTGACACCTGATTTTCAAGGCCACAGTTCTTCATTAGAAAGAGTTTTTCGTGCTAACCCTGAAATATTTAGTCATAATGTAGAGTGCGTTGAAAGAATAAGTAAAAAGGTGAGAACTCAATCAAATTGGCAAAGAAGTTTAAATGTGCTTAGAAGTTCGGCAAATTATGGATTAAGAACAAAAACGGGTATTATGGTTGGTCTAGGTGAAACTTTTGATGAAGTGTTAAAAACAATGAAAGAAACATATTATGCTGGGGTATCCATCTTCACGATTGGACAGTATCTACAACCGACTGGAAAGCATCTTAAAGTACATCGATATGTTTCTGATGCGGAATTCCTGGATTATAAAAATTTTGGTTTGAAGATAGGTTTTGATGTTATCGAGTCTGGCCCTCTAGTTCGTAGCTCTTATCATGCAGATGAACAAGCTCGAATCATAGGGAGATGATTCGGAAAGTGCATTCGGACAATATGAGCATATTTTATACGCCATATTTGCATAGTTAATTACATTAAATGACCAAAATTAAATACATTATAACATGGCATAATGATTGTAAAGTGATAGAAACAAAAATATAGGATTATCATGGCTGATAAATTATCAGAAAAAGACATCGAAAACATAAATATTGAAAGCTCCGAAGAGTATGCTGTTATGCCATTGCGTAACACGGTATTATTTCCACAGCAGGTTATACCGATTTATATAGGAAGAGAAAAATCATTAAAACTTATATCAGATATCGAGCTTGAAAAGAAAAAATATATAATTGTTGTTGCGCAGGAAGATGGTTCAATTGAAGATCCAAATACTGAGGATCTTTACTCATATGGTACCTTGGCAACTGTTCTCAAGGTTTTTGCGATGCCTGATAATAGTAAATCAGCTATTGTTCAGGGTATTGCTCGTGTTAAAATTTTAGATTATTTGAGTAAAGAACCATACTTTAAAGCTGTTGCAAGTAAAGTAAATGACGATCCAATATTAGATGAACTAGAAATTGATGGTATTACTGAAAACTTTAGAAAATCTTTTTCAGACCTTATTAAAGTTGCTCCGAACCTAACTGAAGAGCACACAGGCATGTTATCTAATATCAAAAAGGCGAACAGATTAGTTGATCGAGCTATCTCTCTTATGACTTTATCAAACCAAGAGAAGCAAGAAATTCTTGAAGAAGTCAATATAAAAAGTAGATTAGAAAAAGCAAATTCGATTATTAATAGAGAGACACAAAGAATTAAGCTTGGCGAAGAGATTCAAACTGAAGTTCATGATGAAATCGCAAAAACTCAGAGAGAGTATTACCTCAGAGAACAAATGAAAGCAATTCAAAAAGAACTCGGCGAGGACGAAGGAACGGTAGAAACTAAAGAGCTAGAAGAGCGGATTAAATCTGCAAAAATGCCAGAGGCTTCTGAATCTGTAGCTATGAAAGAATTAGATAGATTATCTAGAATTCCTACCCAGTCACCTGAGTACAATGTTTCAAGAACCTATATAGAATGGATTGCAGACCTTCCATGGAGCAAATCATCAAAAGATAGAGTTGATTTGCAAGAGGCCTTAAAAATTCTTGACCATGATCACTATGGACTAGGAAAAGTTAAGGATAGAATTATTGAATATTTAGCTGTTAGAAATTTAAAGCAAAAAAGAAACCCAGATGGTAGTGTGAGAGGTCCTATATTATGTTTCGGTGGCCCTCCTGGAGTAGGTAAAACATCATTAGGTAAATCTATAGCTAGGGCAATGGGAAGAGAGTTTATAAGGTTATCTTTAGGTGGTGTAAGAGACGAAGCCGAAATTAGGGGGCATAGGAGAACTTATATTGGTGCTCTTCCAGGAAGAATAATTCAAAACATTAAAAAAGCAGGAACAAACAATCCCGTATTTATGCTGGATGAAGTGGATAAATTAGGTTCAGATTATAGAGGAGATCCCTCATCAGCGATGTTAGAAGTTCTAGATCCTGAGCAAAATCACTCCTTTAATGATCACTATCTTGAACTTGATTTTGATCTGAGTAAAGTTATGTTTATTGCGACCGCAAATAATTATGGAAATATTCCACCTGCTCTTCGAGACAGGATGGAAATACTAGAATTTTCAGGATACATTCAAGACGAAAAGCTTCAAATAGCAAAAAGACATTTAATTCCGAAACAGGTAAAAGAAAATGGTCTCACTAAATCAGAAGTATCAATGGATAATAACTCGATTAAGGAATTAATCAGTTCTTACACTCGAGAAGCTGGTGTTAGACAACTTGAGAGAGAAATAGCAAATGTGTTGAGAAAAGTTGCTAGGGACGTTGTTGAAGATAAAGTAAAAAATATAAAGGTAACTAAATCAAAAGTACAAGATTATTTAGGAGCTTCTAAATTTCATTCTGATTTAGCAGAAAGAACTACAGAACCAGGAGTCGTTACAGGTCTAGCTTGGACTGCTGCTGGGGGTGATATTCTTTTTATTGAGTCTTCAAAAATGAAAGGAAAGGGTAAGTTAACTCTGACAGGTCAATTAGGTGATGTAATGAAAGAATCAGCAACTGCAGGCATGACGTATGTTAGAGCGCATGCGAATGATTTTGGAATTGAGCCAAATTTTAACGAAGAGCTTGATTTGCATGTTCATGTTCCAGCAGGAGCTATCCCGAAAGATGGTCCTTCAGCAGGTGTTAGCATGATAACATCATTAGTCTCTCTTATAACCGGTATACCTGTAAAAAGCAAAGTCGCAATGACTGGTGAAATAACACTAAGAGGTAATGTTTTGCCGATTGGTGGAGTAAAAGAAAAAGTTACTGCTGCTCATAGAGCTGGAATTAAAGAGGTTATATTACCTTACTTAAATCAAAAAGATATTGAAGATGTACCTGAAAATGTATCCAAAGATATGAAATTTCATTTTGCGAAAGAAATATGGGATGTTTTGAAAGTTGCATTACCACAGGTCGCAAAGAATAGGAAAAATAGTAAAGCTAAATAGAGGATTATTTCTTAATTTTAGCAAATACCTTGGGCGTTTAGCTCAGCTGGTCAGAGCGCTGCCCTTACAAGGCAGATGTCGGGAGTTCGAATCTCTCAACGCCCACTCCTCAGAAGCCCTCGTTTATTGACGGGGGTTTTTGTTTTTCT
>Ga0233426_10000085_pt1 | contig 101646 bp, 109 predicted proteins | sample SI_118_April2016_6_FD_179875 | JGI IMG/M metagenome (GOLD analysis project Ga0233426, IMG submission 179875) | Seawater microbial communities from Saanich Inlet, British Columbia, Canada - SI_118_April2016_10_MG | ecosystem: Environmental > Aquatic > Marine > Inlet | place: Canada: British...
AAAAAATGGAGCCGTCCATAAGGGTTCCATGAAAATCTGCGGTAATAGTATCTGAAAGTTTTGGCATCATCGTATTTTCTTGAGATGACTCCAAGACAACATACTGAAGACCAGGCTCAATCTCAACCACGTTAGAGTCAAGTAAGTTATTTTCTAAAAATATTTCACTTTGCTGCAAATTAATTTCTAAATTTGATTCAGGGTTACATGAAGTCATTAGAATAATTAAGCCCAAAGTAATACATATATTTTTCATGTGTTAAGTATGCCAAAATTTAACTAGTTTGTTTATGCACTAGGCTTTGAAGAAAGCTTCAAGATGCAAAGCTCCCATACCTCATCTAGATATCCAATAAACTCAATCCATTTATTTAATTTCTCTTGATCAAAAAGCGTTTTATCCAAAGAGTACCCAAAAGAAAGTTCATGCACTTCTATTTCACTTAGTTGAAAGTTCCTTACCAAGGAGGCAATATCAAAACATGGGTGGTTCATTCCAGAATATTCCCAATCTAAAAAGTAAAATGCATCATTCCATAGAATATTCTTTTTATGCAAATCATTGTGAGACAGAACTTTAGAGACATCATCTTTTAACAGTTCATGATATAAATTGAATGCCTTTTTAGATAAATGGGCATCTGGAGTATGCTCAAGCAACTCATGATAAAGACTCATTGAGTTAGAAAATATATCTGCCGAATTCTCTGGGATAGCTATGCTGTGAATAGCACTTAGGGATTTGCCTAAGGAACGAATGGATTGATTTGTATCGGTTGCATGAAAGATAGCTTCTTTTCCTTGTACATACTTCCATATTGATATTCCATTTGTTGAATCGGCATAAAGAGCTTTTGGAGCTATATCTAAATGTTGAATGTGTTTAAGGAGCATGAATTCATTCTGTCGATCAATTGCTAACCTAGCGGCACATAAAAAATCAAGCTTAATAACAGCATTCAAGTTATTAAACCTGCATAAAAACACTTCAGAGATAACACTCCTTGATAACTCATCTCCAAGGATAAATTCTCCAGGGATAGAGGCAATTCTCTCAGCTAGAGACAACACTTTGACCTTCTCTTACTTTATTCCAAGATTGATAGCCAAAGAATATTATTACTAAATATGTTGCAAATAATATAGCTGAAAGCCAAAGACCTCTTTCGATAAAAAGAAAAATTGAGGTTGCATCAATAACAAACCAATAAATCCAGTTTTCAAGCAGTTTTTTAGCAACCATGTAAGTTGCAACAACTGCTCCCCAGCTGACCAAAGCATCCAAAAAAGGTAAAGCTGCATCAGTATATCTTTCCAAGAGAAACCCAGATAAAAGAGAGAGAACTAAAATGATTGAAATAGTGATCATGTGCTGATATTTATTCCAAGTATTAACAATAAAACTAGGGTTGCTTGCATTACTCACCCTCCACTGCGACCAGCCATATATGCCCATTACAACATAAAAAACTTGTAAGTAAGCTTCCATGTATAGCCCAGCTTTCTGCATGATAAAAAAATATAAAACAGAGCTAATAATACCCGCTGTCCAACACAAGATGTTTTGCTTAACTACTAATATCAGATATAAAATTGCAAAAATAACAGCTGTAATTTCTAACCAATTTTGAACGATAAAATTAGAAATCATATCTTATAGAGAGCCCTATATGCCTTGGATCACCATGCCTTTTATATAAGGTATCGATAAAATTTGGAGCTTCATTCCCAAAGTAAAAGCCTCGCACCGAATAGTACTCATCAAAAATATTTCTTGCCCACAATTCATAATTCCAATTATTTTTTACGTACCCTAGGTTTAAATTAGTTAGCATATAAGCCTTAGATTTATTGTTATGAGAATCGCTGTAATAAAAACTACTTTTGCCAGTGAAATCAATCGCTAGGTATGTATGTGAAGTTGGAGTCCAATTTAATCCTAGTGCATAACTTCTCTCAGGAGCATGGGCCTGTGCACGACCCTCAAGGTCTTGTCTAGATTGCCAATTCTTAATTTCAGTTTTTAATATTCCTAAATTAACGAATGCTGATAGAAACTCATTAATGTCCATATCCATATTTATTTCTAGGCCGTGGTTAACTCCCTCTGCTGCATTTTGGGTTAAAAAAGAAAAAGTATTAGGATCGCTAGGATCAGTTTGAGTAGATATGAGAACCTGCTGATCTTCTCTATCAGAATAAAATAGCACCCCATTAAAAGTTACTCTAGAATCCAAAAGTTTTGTATTTATTCCAAGTTCGTAATTAGTAAGAAACTCAGGATCGTATGCAAGATTTTTATTTCTTGAATTGGCATCAAGTCCGAGCCCAAGGTTGAACCCACCTTGCTTATAGCCCTTTGCTAGGCTTGCATACATATTTGTGCCGTTGGTCATATTTTTAATTAATGAAATTTTTCCTCCAGACATCTTGTCTGTGGGATTAAATGATTCTTGTAGAGAGTCTGCGTAATCAGCTTCCCAGTCCTCCCAACGCAATCCTATGGAAAATTTCAATGAAGCAGAAAGTAAATAATCTAGATTTCCAAATACAGAAAAATTTGATGACTTGTATTTACTAGAAGAGGAAGAGGCACTGGCATAAGGTCCATAAGGATCAGAGGGATCCCCATATAATCCATCATCTTTTTTGAGGTTTGATTCCTTGAGCTCTAAATAACTAGTGCCAATGACCCACTCAAAAAAAATATTTTTCTGAAAGTCTGCAGAATCAGAGACAGCGCGAAATTCTTGATTAAAGGACTGTCTTTCTCTAAGGGTTTCAGAAAAATAATCATACACATAGGGAGAATGCGAATCTGTATTGCCCCAATCAGCATCGTAACTAAAGATCACATCTGTATCAGTTGAGCTTGTATAACTTTGCAATTCAAAACCATTAAAGGAATGAAAGACCTTCATTCCATACGAGTTAGTTTTTTGGGAATCCATGCCTGGTCGATCCGAAAGAGTGTTTAAACTTCCGTCTATAGTCCAGATATCTGCAGGATCATTAAGGTCAACCTGGGAAATTAGAAACTTGATCTTCGTATTCTCTGCAAGCTGCCAGTTAACTTTTAGGCGACCAGTGCTTTCATCTTTGCGAGACGTATCTGATCTTTTTAAGTATAAATTTTTACGAAAACCATCTGCCTTATCCTGTCTTAATGCAATGCGATAAGTGATATCTGGGTTTTGATCTAAAGGTCCTCCGAATGCAACGCCAGCGCTCTTTGTGCCATATGACCCTATGGTGACTTCACTGGTGCCCTCAAAAGTATCGGTAGGATTCTTTGTTTGAATATAAATCAATCCAGCCAGCGCATTAGCACCTATTCGCGATCCTTGTGGCCCTCTGTAAACCTCAATTTGATCCACATCAAAAGTTGTTGCAATGCCTCCTTGCCCAGAGTAATCAATGTCATCTATTAAAAATCCTACCGAAGAATTAGGCGTACCTTGATAGCCAGATCTTTCTCCAATACCTCTGATTTGAAAGTAACGTGCCCTAGAATCACTTGCTGCAAAGTTTAAATTTGGAACTAAAAAAGATATCTGCTCAAAGTGCTTCATTGACTGAGCTTTGATTGCATCAGAGCTTAGAAATACAACGCTGGAATCTTCTTGTGCAGCAGATGTTTGCCTCCAACTGCCTTTCACGACTATTTCTTCAACAGGATCTGAAAAGACTTCTATGCTAAAAAAAGAGATCAGTGTTGAGATTAAAAAAACAAACGTATTGTTTTTAATGATGTTCATGCAATTCCTCCGCCATTATTGTATGGATCAGGTTCAAAGGGTTTCGGTTAAGATCTCAGGTCAAATGACCACCCCTTTGCAGTTATCACAATAATAGTGGATTGCAGAAGTAAAAGCTATTTGGAAATTTAAGTGATGCGTTCAGTCAGATTGCTGTCGCACATATCATCAGAGCTAATGCTCTGAGAGAGTTGCAGTTATTTCTTTTTCTCTTTTTTGGCAGCTCTTTTTTCTTTCAAAGATTTGCCTTTTTTCTTATCGTTTTTTTGCTTGTCTAGTCCTTTAGCCATAATGGGTTCCTAAATACGTTTTAGTTAGTATAAAAGAAAAAAATGAATGGTGGGTCTGGGTGGACTCGAACCACCGACCTCACCCTTATCAGGGGTGCGCTCTAACCAAGCTGAGCTACAGACCCGCTTTACTGCGGAGACGCATTTTAGCTGTTATTTCCTCAGGAATAAAGACTATTCAAATAATCTAAATGAGATTTATCCCCATCACAATCAAGCAGATAATTGAACCAAACCATGCCAGGCTTCTCATAGGCTGGGCTTCATAACCAACTTCATTTGCTGGTTTGGTATTAAAGCCAGTGGCATAAAGCAAAACAAATAGAATCCTTAAAACTAGCCAAATAGAAGCCACTAAGACATTTGCCTCAACCCCTAGATGCATAGACAGAAGTGCAAATGTAAAAAAAACGGGCAAAGATTCGCGCAGGTTGTGCACAGCCTTTCTTGCTCTTTCACCTGCTGCCTCACCAGACCTCTTGGTCAATGGCATAGGCAAGATAATTTGCACTAAATAAAGTAACCCTGTAAATAAAATGATATTTGTCATGTAGGTCTCCTATATTTTCTAACTATTGATTGTGTTTGGTTCTCTAAAGAGTTCCCTTATCTCTCATTTCTTTTCTAATCTTTGTTGCGCTGATATCGGTAATGGCTTCGTCAAAAACTTCTTCTTCAAATTTATAGCCGACCCCTCTGCCGTAAGTAATATTCACGATATTTGGCACAAGCATGATCTCGTATTCTTGTCTGCGATGAAAGTTATCTTTTGCTAAACCGTCTTCAATATTCTTGCAAACTGCTTCCCAATCAAAAGGATTATCGTCCTGACCGTCCCCACCTGAAGCACCTTGAACATCTCTAACCTGAATAATAACTTGCCCAGTCTTAGCAACACATCTTTTAAACAAAGCCTGGTGGCCATCATGCCAAGGCTGCCATCTTCCCAACATCTGCACGGTAGGTTTTTTCCAATCAAACATTTTTTAAAATCTCCTTAGCTAGGTCATCATGATTATGTTCATTCCATTCTGTAATATGAAAATCCACCTTAGATGGATTTTGGAAAAGCTTGTTCGTATCTTCATACCTTCCTTCGGTAATTGTATCCATCCATATTACTAAGTCAGCATCAAAATTTTCTCTGGTTGCTTCTGTGGGACACACAAAATCACAAATCACAAAACGACCATGAGATTTTTCAAAATCTGCAAAAGTTTTCATGCGCATTGATTGTCTATTTCTACCCTCATCAGAAAAATCCCAATCATTTGCCATTTCTCTGACCTTATCGGCGTTATACCAAGCGGCATTAAGGAGTGGCACCAGTCTTTCTGTTAAATATGTTTTACCGCTGCCTGGCAGGCCCATGACTAATATTTTCATAATTTTTTTATTGTGTGCGTTCTAAAGATTGATACAGGCTAAAAAATAAGTAAAACAAGGGCATCATTGTTGCATATTTAATCAGGGTTGCTAGAACTAAAAAGCCAATACTAGAATCAATCCCTACAAGTCCACCCACCAAACCAAAAATAATTTGAATCCCTAAAAATACACTAGTTAATACAAATAATTTTGTTCCAACTTCATCGGTTACTTGCCAAGATTCGCCTAAAGCATCTAATGCCTTTTTGTCTTCAAACATTATGTATAAAGGAAATAACCCCAATCTTGCATAGAGAAAGAAACCAGGTAAAACAAGAAGAAGAAAGCCAATTCCATATGCCAAGGAATGCATTAAATTACCTAGTAATAATGGGAAGAATTTTTTAATGCCAGCAAGTAGAGCCTGATAAGGTGCTACTTCACTGTTTGAAGTTAAAGACTGAAAAGCAATCATAGTCCCGCCAGACAGACCAACAGACAAAACTAATGACAAAACCACTAAAATAAAAAGTTGGCTAGAAATTGAAGATAAGACTTCCAGCGCAGCGCTATCAGACATATTGGCGTCTATTCCTATAGACGTCACGAGGTAAGTGAGAGCAAATTCTATGGTCATCACCGGCAAACATAGAATAAATAAATAACCTATATGACGAATACAAAAGCTAACTGAGGAAAAAAATTGTTGCATTGCTCTATTATGAATTGATGAATAAAAAGATTAAAGTTTAAAGCGTGATTTTTTTAAATTTACGCTTACCTACCTGATAGATACAAGCCTCACCCTTGCTGACTAAATACTTGGGATCAGTAATTTTTTCTTCATTAATCCGAACACCACCTTGCTTAATCATGCGAATTGCTTCCGATGTACTCTCAGTCATGCCAGATTCTTTTAAAAGATTTGGCAGGAGTATTGAGGGCTCTTCCCATTCAAGCAAAAGTTCTTCTATGTTTTCAGGAATATTTTTCTTTTGAAATTGATTTAAAAAATTATGCTCCGCATTATCTGCTGCATCTTCATCATGAAAGCGTGAAATAATTTCTTTAGCCAAGGAGATTTTAATATCTCTGGGATTCATGCCATCAGCTTGTTGATTTTTTACTGCCTGTATTTCTTCTGAAGATTTAAAGCTCAATAAATCAAACCAACGCCACATAAGATCGTCTGAGATTGACATGATCTTCCCAAACATCTCATCGGGAGCCTCATCAATACCAACATAGTTACCAAGTGATTTTGACATTTTGTTTGTTCCATCTAGCCCCTCAAGAATGGGAACGGTGATGACAACTTGTGGCTCTTGCTCATGAGTTCTTTGCAACTCTCTCCCGACTAAGAGATTAAACTTTTGGTCTGTTCCACCCAGCTCAACATCTGCTTGCAAAGCGACGGAATCATACGCCTGAATAAGAGGATATAAAAATTCATGGATCGCAATACTTTGATTAGATTTGTAACGTTTACTAAAGTCATCTCTTTCCAACATACGGGCAAGGTTATATTGAGAGGCTAGTTTAATTATCCCTTCAGCTCCAAGCTTGCTACACCATTCGGAATTAAACCTTACTTCAGTGAGCTCTGGATCTAATATTTTAAAAACTTGATTAGTATAAGTTTTAGAATTCTTTTCTATGTCAGATGGATCAAGCGGAGGTCGAGTTTTATTTTTGCCAGTTGGATCGCCGATCATGGCGGTAAAATCGCCAATTAAAAATACAATTTTATGGCCTAGTTCTTGAAAATGTCTGAGTTTATTGATTAAAACAGTGTGTCCCAAGTGTAAATCGGGTGCAGTCGGATCAAAACCAGCCTTAACAACAAGTTGTTTCTTTTTTTTGAGTTTTGAAAGGAGCTCATCTTCGTTGAGCAACTCATCAATTCCCCGTTTGATTAAATTGAGGTTATCTTCCATGATTTTTAACTTATTATAGTATTTATATAGCCCAAAAGGATTAAATTATATGAGCGAAATGCAAAACTTAAAATTTCTTTTTCCTCCTCGTGTGAAAGGAATAAAAATTGATGGTAGTGAGGCGCTCTTCCCAGTCGGCAAAATTTATTGCATAGGAAAGAACTATGCTGATCATGCTAAAGAAATGGGTGGTGCTGTTGACAGAGATCAGCCATTTTTTTTTAGCAAGCCGCCTCAGGCCATCACTCAGTCAAATACTATTTCTTTTCCAACGCAAACCAATAATTTGCATCATGAGGTTGAATTAGTTGTTTTTATTGGTGCTGAGTGCAGCGATGTTAAAAAAGAGGATGCTCATGAAAGTATTTTTGGGTATGGAGTTGGGGTCGATCTTACGAAAAGAGATTTGCAAGATATCGCAAAGAAAAATGGTAAGCCATGGGATCTAAGCAAGGGATTTGACAACTCCGCCCCTGTTTCAAAGATCACTCAAAACAAAAAAATTGTTCTGAGACAAGGAGAAATTAATTTAAGTGTGAATGGGGTAAAAAAGCAATATAGCAATCTCTTAAATATGGCATGGGAGGTAGATGAAATCATTAGCTGGTTATCAAAATTTATTACTCTGAACCCTGGCGATATTATTTTTACAGGAACGCCTGCTGGAGTTGGTAAGCTAAATCCTGGAGACCAGATTGATGCAAGCATTGAATCTGTTGGCTCATTATCTTTTAAATTAGTATGAAGGCTTAATTAACAAATTATTATGTTTGAACGATCATGGATAAAAATAATACCCTTTGGATTATTGGCTCTATTCACTGTTTTAGCTGCCTATGACCCGACCATAGATGTCCGTCAATTGGAGAACGCTCAGGTAACTCAGGTAGCTGAGATCTCTACTCAAGAGTTATCGAATAATAAAATTAAAGAACTTCATATTGTAAAAAGCGGTGAAAATTTATCCGTTATTTTTGAGAAATATAAAGTATCTTTAAATACAACCTACCAAATTTTTCGCAAAGATAAGAGCGGAGAAGTAAAAAATATTCAGCCAGGTAATAGGCTGGAATTTACATCCATTGGTTCTGAGCTAAAGTTAATCCAAATTATTAAAAGCCCTGTATTAGAATTTCAGATACTCATCTTGCCTGATGTGGAGATCACCAAGATTAAAAAAACTCCTGAGCAAATAATTTCATTTAGGTCAGGGATCATTCAGTCATCATTTTATTTAGCTGGTCTTAAGGCAGATATTCCAGAAAGTGTGATCATGGATTTAGCATATATCTTTGGCTGGGATATTGATTTTGTATTTGATATTCGTGCAAATGATAAATTTAGAATTTTGTATGAAACTCCTTTTATCGATGGCATCAAGGTAGAAAATGGGAGCATCTTATTTGCAGAATTTTTTAATGGGAATAAAAAATATTCTGCTATTAGATTTCAAGGTAAGAATAAACGATGGGATTATTTCGATGAGAATGGGAATAGCTTAGAGAAAGCTTTTTTAAGAGCACCTCTCGACTTTGCATATGTCAGCTCACACTTTAATCCAAATAGACGTCATCCAATTTTAAATAAAATAAGAGCTCACAACGGAGTGGATTATGCGGCCAAAAGAAATACCCCCATTCGGGCCACGGGAGAGGGAGTGATTGAGTCAGTGGGCTGGAAAAGTGGCTATGGAAGAACAGTTACTATAAGGCATGGGGGAGATATTTCTACTCTATATGCACACATGGAGAAATACGAATCATCTCTCGTTAAAGGCAGCAAAATTCAACAAGGGCAAACTATCGGGTACGTGGGAGATTCAGGCTTAGCAACAGCGCCTCATTTACATTATGAATTTAAAATTGGAGATACCAGAAGTGACCCACTAAAAGTATTATTACCTTCCGCCTTACCATTAAAACAATCCCTCATGCCTGAATTTAAAAAATTACAGTCTGCATACTTAGAGCAATCTAATAACTTTTTATCTCGAGATCCAAATGCCCAATTCTTTGAATAAGCTTTATATCGGAACAATGAGTGGAACTAGCTACGACGGAATAGATGTATGTGCTATCTCGGTAAGGAAAAAAATAGATCTTGTCCATTTTTCATCCTTCAAGTATCCGCCAAAGCTAAGAAAAAAAATTGCAGCAGTAATAGAAGATCAAATCCTCAGCCTTAAGGATTATGGTGAATTAGATAGTCAAATAGGACTGGCTTTTGCTAAAGCCATTAATAAATTTATAAAGCAAAATAATTTTTCTACCTCTCAAATTATGGCTATTGGTTTGTCGGGTCAAACCCTCTGGCATAATCCACAAGGCAAATACCCATTCTCGATTCAGGCCGGAGATGCGGCAATTATTTCAAAAGAATGCGGCATTGATGTTGTGCATGATTTTCGAAATGATCATATTGCACTTGGTGGAGAAGGAGCGCCTCTAGTTCCTGAGTTCCATCAGAGACTCTTTTCTAAATCAAATCAAGATAGGTTAATTCTAAATATTGGAGGCATCTCTAATTACTCATATTTAACTAAGTCTAAAGATTTTTTTGGCTCAGATTCAGGTCCAGGAAATGCATTATTAGATGCATATTGTCAAAATTTTCTTGATAAAGATTATGATCACAATGGTTTACTGGCAAGAAAAGGTAAAGTGCACAAAGTATCTTTAAATAAAATGTTAGCCCATCCATTTTTCAAAAAGAGGCAGCCCAAATCAACGGGTAAAGAAATATTTAATCTTACGTTAATCCCAAAAAACCTCTTGCAGCAGAGTTCTGAAAATATTTTAGCTACTTTAACGGAATTGACTGCTGCGACTATCGCGCAAGCCATTAAGCATAAACAGCAATCCATAAATGAAATTATTGTGTGTGGAGGAGGAATTAAAAATCTATTTCTGATCGAGAGAATTGGTCATTATGTTTCTTTGCCCATAGTTTCATCTGAGTTCATGGGATATGACCCTCAGTCAATAGAAGCTATGGCTTTCGGATGGTTGGCAAGTCAAAGAATTGCAAAGAACCCTTTGATAGTAAAAAAACATAAGGGTTTGCTTGGAAAAATAACTAAATTTAAGTCGTAAAAGACTCTCCGCATCCACATGTAGTTTTTGCATTAGGATTGCTTACAATGAATTTAGAGCCCGAAAGATCTTCCACATAGTCTAATGAAGATCCATAGAGATATGGGTAGGATAAAGAATCAAGCAGAATGGAGAAATCTGGAAACGAAATAACGTCATCGTCACCTGCAGGGCTTTCGTCAAACTTAAATCCATACTGAAAACCTGAACACCCTCCTCCTGTTACATAAACACGAAAGTTATTTGTTTCGCTATCAGGCAATAAAGACTGTATGCGCTGAATAGCATTAGCAGTTAAATTGATTGAAGAAGATTCATTTTCCATTATTAAGTAGTTTATAGGATTAAAAATAGATTCAACAATAGAAAGAGGAAAGTTTTTCGTTATGCTGGAGCTAGAAGAGATAAAATAACTAAAATGGATTTATACCTCACATACAAAACCTTACATATTCTGTTTATGGTCTCATGGTTTGCTGGCATATTTTATCTACCTCGACTCTTTGTTTATCACGTAGAAAGTGACAGCTTGGAAGTAAAAAATCAACTTTCCATTATGGAAAAAAATCTATTTAGGTTTATTACGCCACTTGGAATTTTAGCGTTAATTTTTGGAATTATGATGGGGTTGCTGAGCTCTAATTGGTCAGCATTCTTTGCTCAGGATTGGATTATAGCGAAGATTATTGTCGTGTCTTTGTTGGTGAGTTACCAACTAATGTGCCGGAAGATAATGCAAGAACTTCTAGCTAATAATCATAGCTGGACCGGATTTAAGCTTAGAGTTTTTAATGAAGCTCCGGTCATATTATTGCTACTTGGAATTATTGCAGCAGTTTTCAAGTTTTAATTGAGATATTTCATTGGTAATGAGTCATTAAATTAAATATAAAACTCTTAATTTGATATCATGGCCGAAATTAAATTGAGCCTTAAAATAGAAAATAAATATTAATAAAGTGTCACTAAAAAGAACAAATTCAGACTTGCTTTTTAACAAAGCCAAAACTTTAATGCCGGGAGGCGTCAATTCTCCCGTTCGAGCATTTAAAAATGTTGGCACTGATCCAATATTTTTTAAATCTGCAAAGGGTCCAATCCTTACAGATGAAGACGATAATAATTACATAGATTTTATTGGGTCATGGGGCCCAATGATTCTGGGACACTCAAACCCAATAATTGTTGAGGCTGTAAAAAAACAGCTTGAACTTGGAACCAGCTACGGCGCCCCAACGGGAATAGAAAATGAATTAGCAGAGCTAATCAAAATTCAGGTCCCCAGTATGCAAAAACTCAGAATGGTTAATTCAGGAACTGAGGCAACTATGAGCTGCATCAGACTAGCAAGAGGTTACAGCGGTAAAAATAAAATTATTAAATTTACAGGATGCTATCACGGTCATGTGGATTCTCTATTAGTAAAGGCAGGTTCCGGTGTTTCAACTTTTGGTCTACCCGACTCACCCGGAGTCCCTGATGAGCTAGCAAAGCTGACCTATAGTTGTCCATACAATGATGTTGATTCCGTTACCAAGGTAGTGAATGAAATTGGAGATGACTTGGCTGCAATAATTGTAGAGCCTATTGCAGGGAATATGGGTTTTGTTCCTGGGCAAAGTCATTTTTTAAAAGCCCTAAGAGATTTATGCGATCAAACAGATTCTGTATTAATTTTTGATGAAGTTATGTCTGGCTTTAGAGTTGCGTTGGGTGGGGCTCAAGAAATTTATAACATTAAACCAGATCTCACAGCCCTGGGAAAAGTTATTGGCGGGGGTTTACCGGTGGGAGCATTTGGTGGAAAAGAATCTATCATGAATCAATTGGCGCCAATTGGTCCTGTATATCAAGCAGGCACTTTATCTGGCAACCCTTTAGCAATGAGCGCTGGAATTGCTTTAATGACTGCGTTAATTGATATGAAACCATTTCAGAGTCTTGAGCGTTCATCAAAACATCTTTTATCGAGCATCAAAGAAATGTGTGATGCAAAAGGTATCCCATTTTCTCATGCTTCCATAGGCGGAATGTTCGGATTTTTCTTTTCAGAGGAACTCCCAAATAATTTTGATGAAGTTGTGAAAACCAATGATGAATTATTTATAAAATTTTTTAATACTGCCCTTAAGAATGGAATATACTTTGCACCGTCAAAATATGAGGCTGGTTTTATTTCCACTACTCATAATTCAAATATTCTTGACCAAACAATAGAAAAAGTTAATCTCACCTTAAAGGAGTTTTAAAATGAAAAATGATATCAGCGCAATTGGAAACGCTTTAGTCGACACAGTTTTTAAAGTGCCGCATGAGTTAATTGAGGAGCTTGGTCTTGAGATTGATCAGATGACCCTCTCTAGCGCAGAAGAGCAGGCACCTATTATAAGTCGACTAATAGAGTCTGGTGCTGAAACTGTTTCTGATTGTGGCGGCTCTGCCACCAATAGCCTTGTTGCTGCAGCTAGCTTTGGGGCATCTTGTTTTCATGCATGCAAAGTCACGAATGACGAGGATGGTATTAGGTATTTAGAAAGCTTAAAGGTAGCCGGGGTATCTCACAAGGGAGATATGGCTTCAGCAGATTCTATGCCAACCGGGAAATGCTTAATCTTAGTTACTCCTGATGCAAAAAGAACTATGACAACCTCATTAAGCGTTAGCTCTTTTATGGACGGTCAAGATCTTGATTTAGATGAGATTGCAAATTCAAAAATTTTTTATGTTGAAGGCTACATGGTCACAAGTGATGAAAACTATGGATGCGTCTTAAGTGTACTCGAGCACCTTAAGAGCTTTCCAGAAGTTAAAATTGCTCTTTCTTTATCAGACCCTGGAATTGTTGCAGGTTTTATAGATAAATTTAAAGAAATAGAAGCTTATGGCTTAGATTTTATTTTTGGTAATGATGATGAATTTATGATGTTTGTTGGTGCTTCAAGTATCGATGAAGCGTTTGACCTACTGCAGTCTAAAAACTATATATCAGTAATAACTATGGGGGAGCAAGGAAGTGCAGTCATCAGCTCAAATGAAGTCATTAAGACCCCGAGGGTTAATATTGAGCCTGTAGATACAAATGGTGCTGGAGATATGTTTGCTGGCAGTTTTATGTTTGCATTGTTGCAGGATCATGATTTGAAAACATGTGCAGAATTTGCTAATTATGGTGCGGCTCGTGTTGTAGAGACATTTGGACCAAGATTGACAAAAGATGGGTACCAAGAAACATTAAAAAGTTTTCAAAAAAGCTAGCTTAATATGGTTCTTTCTGATAATTTCAGTCGCCCTAAAAAAATTTTTAATTAACACATGCCAAAAAAAGCTGATTCAAAAAAAGTTAAAACTTCGCCGACTAAAGCAAAATCACCTGCAACAAAGAAAGCTGCAGCTAAAAAATCAATAACTAAGAAGGCGCCAGCTAAAAAAGTAGCTGCCAAGAAAGTTGCTGCCAAGAAAGCCCCAGCTAAAAAGGTTTCAGCAAAAAAAAGGGCTACTCCCATTTCTTCCTACCAAGGAAGAAAAGGAGAGAAGTATATGAGTGCAGCAATGAAAAAACATTTTCTTGCAGTATTAATTGATTGGAGAGAGCATCTTAAAGAAGAGATGCAAAAGACATTTGATCACCTAAAAAATAAGGGTGAGTCATATGCAGACCCAATAGATCGAGCGTCTCAAGAAGAAGAGTTTGCATTTGAGCTTAGGACTAGAGACAGAGAGAGAAAGTTAATATCAAAGATAGCTATGTCTCTTGAGCAAATTAAACAAGACGACTATGGATACTGTTATGCTTGTGGGATTGAAATTGGGGTAAAAAGACTTGAAGCAAGACCAACAGCCACGCATTGTATCGACTGTAAAACGCTTGATGAAATTAAAGAAAAGCAACTTGGTGGTTAATGCATGCATCTTGAGCAAATGCATTTAAGTTTTGACAAAAAAAAATAAAGCTCCCTCCCCTCGAACTCCAAAAATACTAGCTGATAGTAAATTTAGCCCTCTATCTTTCGAGGTTGTTAAATCATTAAAAAAATCTGGATATCAAGCCTACCTAGTTGGTGGATGTGTAAGAGACTTGCTTGTTGGCATTAAAGCCAAAGATTTTGATGTCTCAACAAACGCAACTCCGGAACAGGTTAGAAAAATTTTTAGAGCATCGCGAATTATCGGCAAACGATTTCGTCTCGTTCATGTTTTTAGCCGCAATGAACTAATAGAAGTTTCAACCTTCAGAGCGGATGCCTCAAAAACACAAAATAATGATGGGCTAGTAAAAGATACAGATGGAAAGATACTAAGAGACAATGTCTGGGGAAGCTTAGAGGAAGATTGTGTTAGACGAGATTTTTCAATTAATGCATTATATTTTGATCCTGTAGAAAATGTTCTGCATGATTTCCATAATGGAATCCAGCATATACAAAAGAAAACTATTGTTTCAATTGGCGATCCAATGCTGAGATTTGAGGAGGATCCAGTTAGAAGTCTTCGTGCGATAAGATTTAGCTCTAAGTTAGGCTTTAAAATTTCAGGAGATATTAAGGAAGCTATATATAAAAAAGCCCCTCTTCTTGGAAATATTTCTAATGCAAGGTTGTTTGATGAATTTTGTAAAATCTTTCTCTCTCAAAATGCATCTGATAATTTTGAAAAGCTCCAATCATTTGGCGCATTAAAGTACCTTATTAACACAAAAAAATATCCTGTCGATTCTTTTGGCCTGAGATTTCAGCATGCAGCACTTGTTAATACTGACAATAGGCTTAAATCTGATCAATCTGTGACTCCAGGTTTTTTATTAGCCGCACTTATGTGGCCAAAGTTAATTGATGAAACAAACGAGGAAGGAACATTAAATCTAAAAAAGTTTTTTAGAAGCATGGACAGAATTATTCGGGAACAGCAAGAATTAACAGCAATCCCTAGAAAATTTCATGGCTACATCAAAGATATATGGTCTTTGCAGCTTAAACTCGAGACCCGACTTGGGCATCAACCTTATAAAATTCTCAATCATCCAAGGTTCAGAGCCGCATATGATTTTTTATTACTTAGGGAAGAGGCAGCTAAGGACGGTCAAGGTATTGGGAGCTGGTGGACTGATTTTCAGAAAGTGAATCGACCAAGAAAAATTGAGATGTTACAAATCTTAAGAGATTCCAGGAAAGGGCCTATAGAGAAAAAATTTGGTTTCTTGGAAGAGTTAAGCTAATCTTTACAAAACGAAAGAAAAACCTATGGAACCAGCTTTACAGGAAGCCTTACTTCCAAAATACATTGCCATTGAAGGACCAATTGGAGTAGGTAAAACAACGCTTGCTCACAAAATTGCTGAAACTTTTAACTATGATGTTTTTCTTGAGCAGCCTACAGAAAATCCATTTTTAAAAAGCTTCTATAGAAATCCAAAACAATCTGCTTTAGCTACTCAGCTGTTTTTTTTATTTCAGAGAATGCAGCAAATTGAAGATTTAAAACAACGCTCTTTATTTGAACCTGTTCGGGTTGCAGATTTTCTTATTCAAAAAGATCGGCTATTTGCTGAAGTAACTCTTTCTGATGAAGAAATGGGCTTATATGACAAAGTCTATGAACATCTAACATTAGATGCTCCATCACCAGATTTAGTGATCTACTTGCAGGCGCCAGTTGAAGTATTGCTGGATAGAATTAATAAAAGAGGAAATCCTGACGAAAAATTTCTCACAGTAGATTATTTGGAAAGGCTCAATGATGCATATTCTAAATTTTTTCTTTACTTTGAAAATGCCCCTCTACTGATTATCAATGCATCAGATATTGATTTGGAGAGCGGTGGCTCAGATTATGATATGTTGATTAATAAGATTATGTCAGATCCTCGAGGCAAGAATTTTATTAATCCTCAGCCCTCTATTCTCTAGAATTTTATCAGTAGCTTATGAGCGATAAGATTTATCAACCACCAAAAACTTTAAAAAATCCTCACATAAAAAATGTAGATGAATATGCAGCCATGTATAAGGAATCAATTGAGCACCCAGAGACATTTTTTGGAAACGCTGCCTTGCAAAACCTTTCATGGAGTAAGCCATTTACGTCTGTTCATAATAATAAATTTGCAGAGGCAAAATGGTTTGAAGGTGGAAAACTCAATATTGCCTTTAATTGCATTGATAGGCATTTAGAAAAATATGGGGATAAAATTGCTCTTATTTGGGAGGGAGATGAGCCAGATCAATCTCAAGAGATCTCATATTTTGAATTGCATCAGAACGTATGTAAGTTTTCAAACATACTAAAAGATTTGGGTGCTGAAAAAGGCTCAAGAATCTGTATCTATATGCCTATGATCCCTGAGGCAGCTTATGCAATGCTGGCATGCGCAAGAATTGGAGCAATTCACTCAGTAGTTTTTGGTGGTTTTTCTCCCGAGTCTTTAAAAGATAGAATCATAGATGCTGATTGCAGCATTGTGATTACTGCTGATGAGGGCGTCAGAGGTGGCAAAACAATTCCACTTAAATGTAACGTAGATATTGCTCTCTCTGAGTGTCCCGATGTTAGGCATTGTCTAGTTGTGGAAAGAACATTTGCAGAAATTCCATGGATGGAAGGAAGAGATATTAAGCATTCAAAAGTATTTGCTAATGCATCAGAGGATTGTGATTGTGAGCCAATGGATGCAGAAGATCCTTTCTTTATTTTATATACATCAGGCTCAACCGGAAAACCAAAAGGAGTTATGCATACAACTGGCGGTTACTTACTGGGAGCACACTTAAGTTTTAAATACTTGTTTGGGCATCAAGAAACAGATAAGTATTGGTGTACGGCAGATGTCGGCTGGATTACCGGGCATACATACATTCTTTATGGCCCGCTATCTAATGCTGCTACCAGCCTTATGTTTGAAGGAATTCCTACCCATCCTTCTCCATCTAGATTTTGGGAAGTTTGTGATAAACATCAGATCTCAATATTTTATACTGCTCCAACAGCATTGAGAGCTTTAATGGCTCAGGGTGATGAGCATGTAAAGAGCACTTCAAGGAAATCTCTAAGACTGCTAGGAACAGTTGGTGAGCCAATTAATCCAGAGGCTTGGGAATGGTATTACCGAATAGTGGGCAATGAAGAATGTCAGATTATAGATACATGGTGGCAGACTGAAACTGGATCAGTTCTTATTTCGCCTATTGCTGGAATTACTCCGGTGAAACCAGGCTCAGCCACTCTACCGTTTTTTGGAGTCAAGCCTGAACTGGTAGATGAGCAGGGAGAAATACTGGAAGGAGAAAACTCTGGTAATCTGATTATTTCACAGTCCTGGCCCAGCCAAATTCGAAGTATTTATGGTGATCATCAACGAATGATAGATACTTACTTTTCAACCTATCGCGGACAATACTTTACTGGAGATGGTGCCAAAAGAGATAAAGATGGGTATTTTTGGATTACAGGAAGAGTAGATGATGTCCTGAATGTTTCTGGGCATAGACTAGGAACTGCCGAGATCGAGAGCGCATTAGTCCTACATCCAAAGGTTGCCGAAGCCGCTATTGTTGGTTTTGAACATCCTATAAAAGGCCAGGGAATCTATGCCTATGTAACCCTTATGGTCGGCGAAGAGGAAAGTGCTGAACTGCAAGTTGCATTACAAAAGTTTGTTGCAAATGAAATTAGTCCGATTGCAAAACCAGACTTAATTCAATGGGCCCCCGGACTTCCAAAAACTAGATCGGGAAAAATCATGAGACGAATATTAAGAAAAGTTGCTGAGGGGGACTTTGAGAATCTAGGAGATACCTCAACTCTTGCTGATCCAAGTGTTGTTGAGCACTTAATTACAAATAAATTAAGTTTATAGCCAGCTAATAAAAATACAAAAAATTCCTGTTACTGAAAGCATACCGATCATGCTATTAATTATGAATGTTTCATCCATATCACCCATCTCATTTTTTGAGTTATAGAAATGATGTGGCTGAAAAATGAGCGTGCCAGAGTTAAAAAGATGAAGAATAAGCAGCAAGATTAAAAACCAATGGGATTGTTCTCGTATCGCTAAGAAACAAAGCACAATATATGGAAGCTCAAATATCACAAGACCATTTTTATTTCTTGGATTGAAAAGAAAGCCTAGTAAATTAAAGTTACTTTTAAAAAGCCAGGCCAAACCAAGCCCATACAGTAAGTAAAGGCAGCCAAGCAGAAAAGTAACCACTAAAGATTATGATTAAGGGACCAAGTTTTACTCACTGTATCAAATACAGTTATCTGATCATCAGCTAGTTTCTTTAAATGAGCCTCTAAGCTCCATAATGCAATAGGATGGAGTTTAGCATCCACGTCATCGTAAACCTCTTTAACAAGAGTGTCTGAGTTGCAGGAAGAGAGTAATTTGAGCTTTGCAACTACTTTGCTTTCACGCTCCAGTCGATGCGCAATAATCCAATCAACTACTGCAAAAGGATCTCCAAGAAAATCTCCATGCCCTGGAGCAATTCTATTAAATACATAATTTTTTAGGAGCGCCAGTGAGTCAAGATATTCCTTCATAGAACCATCAGGGTGAGCAATAACAACAGTAGAGCCATTCATAATATGGTCCCCTGTTAGCATCGTCTCTTCTTCTGGAACCAAATAACACAGATGATTTGATGCATGGCCAGGAGTGTGAATAACCTCAATAGTGTATTCACTTGTTTTAATTGTATCGCCATGACTAAGAATCTGATCCGGTTTGAATGTTCTGTCTTGTCTTGAATCGTCTTTGGCAACTAACCTGCCCATCAAAGGAACGTTTAACTTATCTCCCAATACCTTTGCACCTGGCGAATGATCAGGATGGGTGTGGGTGACAAGTATTCTTTTGATTTTGTTATTTCCAAGCTTCAGTAAGTTAGAGAGATGTGCATCAATTTTTGGCCCGGGATCTACAAGGGTAATATCCTCTGTTCCAATTAAATAACTATTGGTTCCAGGCCCGGTAAACACCCCACCGTTAGAAGCGGTAATTTTTTGAATAATAGATTTAGATGCTTTCATATCCATCTTCTCCTGGTAAAAAGCCAATCCAGGCTCCATCTTTCTTAATAAACTTAGGAAGGATTGGAGGAATTGCACCATCCTCAAGATCTTTGAAATGATTAAAAGCTTCTTCTCTTGATGAAAATTGAGTAAGAGCTTCTAAACTTTTAATCGTTGGCATAATCATATTCATCTCGCCTTGATGAAACTTTTCTAAAGCTTTGGCAGGTGAGATCCAAAAACTTTCAGTAAGCTCAAAACCATCGTGCACTCCAAGTTGTTCAGAATGGACTTTAGCTAAAAAAAACCTAGTATCAAATCGTTTGGGCTCAATATCTGGTGTAACCCAATGAGCGCATGGAACAATATTATTGGCTCGCAACTGCAAATTATTTTTTTTACAGATATCATAAAAAGTAATCTCTTTTGAATTCAGCTGTTGCCTGTAATCATCTAATTTTTTTAGGTCTTGAAGAAGGGTATCGCTCTTGTTGGTCAATAAAATACCCGCCTCTTCATAGCATTCTCTAATGCATGCAACCCAGTACGCCAAACCATTTTGGTTTACTGCAAGCTTTGCTGAAGCCTGGTCATCACTAAGACCCTCACAATACTGATACATCTCTGGAAGTGAGTCTTCGGGATCAAGAGTGCCACCAGGAAAAACATACAAGCTACCGAATGAAGACTTCATGCTTCGCTTCACCATGAATATTTCAAAAGTATCGGTGCCCTCTCTCATTAAGATGACTGTTGCAGCTGGTCTAATTTGTGTATTCATAATTAGTATGGATATTTATTATCCATTAGAATAAGTCTTAATGGAAATCACTGAATCACTAAAACAAGACCTTCAATCTGCACCAGACTGGTTTCATAAATCAATAGCTATTCTGCCTAGAAAAGAAAATTTTATACATGCAGCAGGGAATCTACAGTACCAAGTCTGGGACAGAGCTAATGCTAAAAATATTGTTGTTCTAATCCACGGAACAGGGGCGCATAAAAAATGGTGGGACCCAATAGCTCCTTTGATAAATGAAGATTTTACCGTGATAGCTCCAGATCTTCCTGGTATGGGAGAGTCTGATCATAGAAATGCATATAATTTTGAAGAATTTAGCGAGGCATTGATTGCAATCATTAATCAAGAAAAAATTGTTAGTAACTATCAAAAAATTTACCTTGTAGGTCATTCGCTTGGCGGACATGTTGCAGGATTTATGGCAAGCGAATTTCCAGATCTATTTCATGGGGTGATAATGATTGATTCTCCTATTCGTCCACCAACATATGACTATGACAAACATCAAAGCACTGGTCCGCTGAGAAGAATCAAATACTACCCTGACAAAGTTTCAATCATCAAGAGATTTAGGCTAATGCCGCCTCAGGACTGCGAAAATGGCTGGTATCTTAGATACATCGCAGAGCACTCAGTTTTCGATGCTGAAGAAGGCTGGAGATGGCGATTTGATGATAAGCTCTTTGCCACTCTTAGGCGCCTAAATAATTATGAATTTAAATTTCAATGCCCAGCACTTTTTGTTGCTGGCGGTAAAAGTCTATTATTAGAATCAAAGATAATGAAATATATTAGAGAAGCTTTTAAAGACTCTATGGCAGTCGAAGTAATCGAGGATGCAGCTCATCATGTCCCGCTCGATTCTCCGCTAGAACTTATCTCTTTAATCAATAATTATTTACGACAGTGGGAAGAAAAAAAATGAGAAAAACAATAATAACTATTTTAGGGGTGCTGACATTGAGTCTTGTTGCATTTTTATGGCTTGGAAATGAAAATAACAATGAACCCTTGGATGGATGTAAAGACAATGAAGAGCTGAAAGTCTATTGTAATTTTATGAATCCTGAAGATTTAGCGCTAACTCCAGATGGAAATTTTTTAATTGTGGCCGAGTTTGGCGGAATGGCCCTATTGACCGAAGTGACATCTGGGAAATTAAGTTTTTTTAACATAAAAGATAAAATCAAATCTCAAGCAAAGATTACTTTTGGGGAAAATGAATGGGGCTCTGATGACTGCTCTAGAGATCCGAGCGTTCCCTTTGGTCCTCATGGCATTGATTTAGTTCAAAGAGAGGATGGAAGGCAGCAACTTGCAGTGGTCAGTCACCATCCAAATGAAAGCATAGAGATGTTTGAACTGTTAGAAAAAGATGGTTGGGTGCTTGAGTGGAAGGGCTGTGTTGATGTTGACGGCAAATATTATTTCAATGATGTTTCATTGGATATGTCTGGAAACTTCTATGCCACTCATATGTTTGAATCTGACTTCTCAATGATCAGTGCCTTGTGGAATGTATTTGCCAAGTCAGATACAGGCATGGTTGTTAAATGGACTCAGGATAATAAATTTGAGGAACTAAATTTCACAGCTGGCTCTTTCCCAAATGGCATTGCATTAGATCAAAAAAATAATAATCTCATTGTGAATTACAACTTAGGGGATAAAAGCATTCTATTTGATCTGAATTCCAAACAATCTCTGGGAATCTACGAGCACAATTCACCTGATAACGTGGTCATCAAAGGTAGCTTTGCATGGGTTACTAATCATGATCATTCTGTTGCAGAATCTTTGGGGTGTGCCGAAACAGTTAATTGCACACTTCCTTTCTCAGTAAATAAATTATCTCTTTCAGATCTTTCATTGGTTGAGTCCTATAAATTTAAGAGCAAAAATATGGGAATTGGAACTGTTGGTTTGCCGCATGATGGATCCTTATGGATTGGTTCATACCACTCAGACAGATTAGCAGAGGCTAGCCTATCTTTTAGTGAATAGTATTTATACTGCGGAGCAGGTCAGAGCTTTTGAGAAAAATTTATTTATTAAAAAGGGTGATGATCTGCGAGCAATGATGGATGCTGCCAAGCAGTCTGTTGAGATATTAAACAAAGATTTTTCAACGTCAGAGTTCTTAATTCTATGTGGGCCAGGCAATAATGGTGGAGACGGATATTTCATAGGTATTGGTCTAAGTGAGTTAAAAAAATGTGTCAAATTTATAAATGTACTAGACCATGTAAAGAAATCTCCCCTATGCGAGCATGCGTTTAAAGCGGCACAAGACTCAGACTTTATTAATGCAAAAACACTGAAAGATATTTCCAGTAAAACCGTTATAGTGGATGCAATATTTGGAATAGGTGGAAGAATAGATTTAGGAAGTGAGTTAAAAGAAATTTTATCTGACTGTAATAGATTTGAATCTAAAATAGCCATAGATGTCCCAACTGGACTGGATAGCAATACTGGAGAAATATCTCAAGCATGTTTTAATGCAGATAAAACAATTACTTTTATTGGTTATAAACTTGGACAGCGAATTAATGAAGGTAAGAATTATTGCGGCAAGCTAATATTAAAAGACCTGGGATTTAGTATGGATAAAAATGTAAATCCAACAATGAAAGAACTCTCTTTTGAAGACATAAAGAGTAATGTCCCCAAAAGAAAAGAAAATTCTCACAAAGGTGATCATGGAAAATTACTAATTATTGCTGGAGACGAGGGTTATGGAGGCGCAGGAACTTTGGTTTCTGAAACAGCTATAAAAACTGGAGCAGGACTGGTTAAGTTACTTACGAGAGAATGTTATGTAGCAAGTGCTCTTGCTCGAAATCCAGAAGTCATGGTGGTTGGAGGAGATAATGCTCAAGACCTAGAATCTCATTTTTCATGGGCAGAAGTTTTCGTATGTGGGCCAGGCATGTTTCATAACTACTGGTCTGAACAAATGCTTTATAAATTAATTGAATATGCCCAGCAAAATGCTGTGCCGACACTTCTTGATGCTGGTGCCTTAAGATTGCTTGAGATAGAAGCATTTGCTCAATTAACATTGCCTGAAAACCTTATTATGACTCCTCATCCAGGAGAAGCTGCTGGTCTTTTAAATATCTCTGTAAAGGAAGTGCAAGCAGATCGCCTAAAAGCTGCAAAAGATTTACATTTAAAGTTTGGTGGCATAGTAGTATTAAAGGGGCATGGAACAATTATTTATGATGGCAACACTCCATATCTCTGTTCAGTTGGTGGTCCAGAATTAGGAATAGCCGGCTCTGGTGATGTCCTCTCCGGACTGATTGGATCCTTGGTATCGCAAGGACTCGAACCAATGGATGCGGCGATTGCTGGAGTTGCTTTGCACAGTGGTGCTGGGAATCAATTTACAAAAAATATCGGTGTTATTGGGCTTGCGGCGAGTGAGCTTATTCCTTTAATCAGAGATCTTTTAAATTAGGAATTTATGTTAGAGCTCATTCTTAGCGATGAACCTGATACTCTGAAAATGGGTGCAGCCATTATGCATGCAATCAATAAGATTGAATCAGATGAAGTGGAAATTCATCTCAGTGGAAATCTAGGTGCGGGCAAAACAACCTTGGTTCGGGGAATTCTTCAAAGTACAGGCTGGAAAGGCCCAGTAACAAGCCCCTCTTATACTCTCTGTGAAGAATATGAGTTTGATAGCCAGCTATTTTTACATGTAGATCTTTATAGAATTAGTGAGTCAGAGGACGTAGAAATTTTAGATCTAGATAGAAAAATAACTAAACAAAAAATTATCTTTATTGAATGGCCTGAAAATCTTCTAGCCTCAAGGACTTCTCATCTTATAATTGAATTAATTCACTTGGATCATAAAAGACAGGTAAGAGTGAAAAGCGGTATAACTGAAATTGAATCTCTCATTAAGGCTCATTATGAACAAACTTAGTCGCAGCATTTTAATAGTTTTAATTTGCTTCTTTGCATATGCAGAGGCTGCCTCAAACAAAGTGTCTTTTGGAAGTATCTCTGAGTTAACATCTGGAAATCTAAGAATAATTTTTAAATTGGAGCAGGTTGCATTAATTAACTCTTATGCACTTGATGATCCTTCAAGAATAGTTATTGATATTAAAAATACCGAATTAGCAAACGCTATAAATGCTTCAGCATTTTCTCCCATCAAATCAATTAGAGCCTCAGAGGTGAATGAGACTGTTCGAGTGGTGATCGATCTTAAAGGGTCTGTATTTTGGAAAAAGCCATGGCAAGTTAAGCATAATGACCGAGTAGATCTCATATTAGAAATTAAGCGAGACAAATCAATCTCAAAGAATTTAAGAGATATTATTGTCGCAATTGATGCTGGTCATGGGGGCAAAGACCCAGGAGCTGTGGGTAAAAATTTGCTAGAAAAGGATGTGACTCTTCTTATTGCTAAAGAATTAGAGAGAACGCTGAAAGATACGACAGGCTATCAACCCATTATGATTCGGCCCGACGATAGATTTGTTAACTTAAATGATCGATATCAAAATGCCAGAAAATCAGGAGCAGATCTATTTGTTTCGATTCATGCCGATGCATTCAGCCTTTCATCCGTGAAGGGAGCCTCGGTATATGTTTGGGCAGAAGAGGCCTCCTCAATCACAGCAGACAATCTATCTAAAGCTGAATTAACAAGAAACCCTGCTGTTAAATCAAAGATTGGTAAGTTGGATTTGAGAGATTTTGATGAGGATGCTGCAAGAACGATATTTCAGATTGCCTATGAAGCAAAAATTGCGAACAGTGTGATATTGGGCGAAAAAATTCTTGAGCAGTTAAAGCGAGATCCCTTTACTAAAATGCATAAACCAAATGTAGAGTTTGCAGACTTTCGGGTGCTCAAATCTATTGATATTCCTTCAGTTTTAATAGAATCAGGCTTCATATCTAATCCGGATGATGCAAAAAGACTTGAGGGCAAAGCAGGCAGAAGAATGATTGCGCGAAGTATTTTTCTAGGAGTTCATAATTATTTTAAAGAAAAACCCAAGCCGAATACCTTTATGACCTCAGCCCCAAAAAGTGTTGAGTATGAGATACAAAAGGGGGATGTCATTTCTGAAATAGCAATTCGTTTTGGTGTTACTATTAATGAGATCATTCAATGGAATGATTTAAACAATAAAAGTATTTATCCAGGGCAAAAAATAAAAATCGTAATCTAATGTGGGATTTAAAAGATAAGACTGTTGTAATTACTGGTGCCACCAATGGTATTGGTAAAGCTGCAGCGTTAGAGCTAGCAAAGCAGGGTCCTAAGCTATTACTCACCTTCAGAAATCAAGAGCTAGCCGATAACCTTCTTGCTGAAATTAAAACAGCAGCTCCAGATGTATCTGTTGAACTAATATATTGTGATTTTTCGATGCAATCATCCATCAGGGAATGCTCAAAAGAAATTGTTGCATCGCAAGATAAAATCGATGTATTAATAAACAATGCTGGGGTTGTAAATACCTCATATCATGAGACATCAGAGGGCATTGAAAATACTTTTGCGGTGAATCATTTAGGTTATTTCCTCTTCACGAATTTGCTTCTCAATAAGATGAAGGGACCAGAAGAAAGCAGGATTATTAATGTTTCTTCTGCTGCTCATTCATTCGTTAAAGACATGAATTGGGAGAACATAAATTTTAAGGATGATTTTGGGCAAGGTATGCAGGTTTATGGGCAATCAAAACTTGCAAACTTACTTTTTACAAGACATCTGGCGATTAAATTATCTACCGATAATATTTCAGTCAATGCCATACATCCAGGCGGAGTCAACACTGCGCTTGGTAGTCAAAATAAAGCACTTTTTGGAAAAATTTTAAAAGTGATGTTAAAGCCATTCTTCCGATCTCCCTTGAAAGGTGCCTCTAGCATTGTTTATCTCGCCACTAAAAATGATGATGGCATTACAGGAGAATATTTTGTTGATTGCAAGCAAGCAAAATCTTCATCCTATTCTAAAAACCTTGAGGAGGCTCAAAAACTTTGGGACCTCTCTGAGCGTTTGGTCAATGAAGATTTCTCTATTTAGCTATTAGTTAAAATTCTACTGGATCTACATCAACGGACCAGCGCACTTTGTTTGAACTTTTATTCTTCGACAATTGATTGATTAAATCTTGCAGCAGGCTATTTAAATCCGTCCGTGTTGGTGCCTGCAAGACCAAATGATGTTGATACGAGCCGCGAACTTTGGCCTGCATGGCAGGTATTGGGCCAACTGCAATGCAGCGCTTTGTATCTATTGTTTTTTTTAGCTGATCAAGGAAATCAATATTTGTCTGTGTTTTTGGTGAGGCTGCTTTGATGATGGCTTCAAAAGAATAAGGTGGTTGATTTAAAGCTTTTCTTTCAGCCAAAATAGATTTTGCAAAATTAAGGTAATTACCTTTCTTGAGTTGGAGCAAGTTTTTATCTTGAGCATATCTTGATTGAACTAAAACCAAAGCATTGCCATCAGAGCGACCTGCCCTGCCTGCGACCTGAATTAGCTGTTGGCCCATTTCTTCAATTGCGGCAGGATGCAGGCTGGTTACACCTTGGTCAACATCAATTGCAACAACTAACTCTAAATTTGGGAAGTCATGTCCTTTGATAAGCATTTGAGTGCCTATCAAAATGCTGCTTTTAGATTCATGAATGGCTTTTAGCAGCAATTCCATGGAGTTAGCTTTCTTGGTGGAATCTTTGTCCATTCTAAAGATTGAGATTTGAGGAAAAAGTTCTTGCAGGGTAATTTCCAGCTGCTCAGTTCCAGTGCCGACAATAGCTAATTGTTCTGCGCCACAACTTGGGCAATCAGATGGAACGCCGAATGCTGAATCACATCTATGACAGATAAGTCTCTCTAAGTGGTGATGCAAGACCAAGCTTGAATCGCAACTGTTACATGTGGCTCGCCAAGCGCAGCTTGAGCATATAAATTGTGGAGCAAAACCTCGCCGATTAATAAAAATCATGGCTTGTTTTTGTTGTTTTAGAGTCGCAGCAATTGCCTCTATGGCCTGAGGCGCTAACCCACTGGTTAATGGCGTTTCATTGATATCTAAAATAGAGAACTTAGGAGGATTTTGTTTAGTTATTCTCTTGGTCAATTTGATTAAGCCAAATTTTTTTTCATCAACCAAACGTAAGGTTCTCAAAGAAGGGGTTGCTGAACCCAGGATGATGGGAATTTTAAGCATCTGGGCTCTTTTAATGGCTAAATCTCTTGCAGAAAATTTAAAGCCCTCGTGTTGTTTATAAGAAGCATCATGCTCTTCATCGATAATAATTAACCCTAACTTTGGTGCTGACATCATTGCTGCAGACCTTGTACCAATTAAAATATTAATTTCACCGCTTCTAAATTGCTTCCAGGCCTTGTATCTTTTTGCAGGAGTCATTTTAGAGTGATACATCCCAACAGCTGGACCAAATTGATCTTTTACTCTTTGCTCTAGCTGCGGAGTTAAAGCAATTTCTGGCGCAAGGAGCAAAACTGATTTTTGCTGCAAAAGCTGCTCTTGGATGCATCGAATATAGACCTCTGTTTTACCAGAGCCAGTAACCCCATAAAGCAATGTTGGCGCAAACCCTCTAAGTTCAGATAAAGTTTTGACTGCTTCGGTTTGTTGTGGAGTTAAATTCTTTTGAAAGGGGTTATTTTCTATCTCAACCTTTGCAACAGCATCCATATCATCCAAAACAGTTTTAATATTTCTAAGATTCGTTGGCAAAAATGATCCAAGCACCTCTCCAATAGGGTGATGATAATAGTCTGACGCCCATGCTAATATTTTTAGCTCTACCTCTGAAAAAATTGGGTCGTTATCTAGGACTTGATGAATTGTCTTTGTTTGAATCGTTGTGCCTTTAATCTCTTCTGTAACAATTCCAAGCTTGGATCTTGAACCGAACTTTACTGCAACTCTTGTGCCTGGGATGATTTTTTGTTTTGAGTGATAGGTAAAAGTTTGCCTCAAAGGAATTGCAACAGATACATTATAAAAAAAATTATTCATATGTATTTGTAAACCGAACTGTATTTGTTATAGTGCTCATCCAAATTTGATTTTATTATGAAAACAGACATACATCCCAATTACCAAGAAATATCTACCACATGCAGTTGTGGAAATGTGCTCCCTGTCATGAGTACTTTAAAAGATAGTTTGTCATTAGATGTTTGTTCAAAATGTCACCCATTCTATACCGGCAAGCAAAAAATGCTTGATTCTGGTGGAAGAGTTAAGAAATTCCAAGACCGCTTTGGTGCATCTGGTACTTCTAAGCCGGCAGCAAAAAAAGAGGCTCCCAAAGTTGAGGAGGTAGTCGCCGAAGAAACTACTGAAGAAGTGCTAGAAGTTGTCACTGAGGCCCCTGAAGAAACTCCAACCGAAACAGAAGAAGTAATTGAAGAAACAGTAACTGAAGAAGTTTCTGAAGACTCTGAGCCAACTGAGGAAGAGAGTAATCCAGAAGAAGTTAAAGACTAAGTTTTTACTTTTTAATCTTACTCAACTCCAGAACTACCAAAACCTTTGGTCCCTCTCGGACTTTCCGAAAAATCTTGAACCACTCTTAGCTTTGCTTGCTTTACAGGCACAAGAATCATCTGAGCGATTCTATCTCCTGAGCTAACTAAGAAGTCCTCAGTTGATCTATTCCAAAGAGGTACTTTAAGTTCTCCTTGGTAATCAGAATCAATTAACCCTACTAAATTCCCCATTACTATCCCATGTTTGGACCCCAGACCTGATCTGGGAATAACCAAGGCAGAGAGTTCTGGATCTTCAATATAGATAGAAAATCCCAATGGAATCAATTGGCACTCTTGAGGCTTTAAAGTAAAGCTTTCCTCAACACAGGCTCTTAAATCTAAGCCTGCAGATCCTTCAGTAGAGTACTCTGGTAAAGGGATTGATGAGCCAATTAGAGGGTTAAGAATTTTTACTTTTAAATCAATCATGAATAAGATCTCTAGGAGTTACGAAGAATTTAAGGTCTAGTATATTAGCATCGAGGTCTTTCCAGCTATCAAAATTTGATAATTTCACAAAACCACAGGTTGGAAACTTCTCAATGAGTGTTTTTGTTAAATGCTCTATCAGGAGATGTAATCCTGGGTTGTGCCCTATGACTAAAATATTCTTTTTTAAGTTATTTTGATCTTTGATGAGCTCTAAGAGGGTAGACATCTCTGCATGATAAATTGCTTCTTGAAATTTTATTTTTGATAGAAAGTTCTTTTCTGTAAATATTAAGTCTAATGTTGCTTGGGTTCTTTCGCTGGGGCTTGAGAGGATCAAATCAAAAATTATCTGATGTTCAGAAATATATTTTGATAATGAGAGCGCGTTTGAAATGCCTCTTTTAGATAGAGGGCGATGAAAATCATCTGTGCTAGGATCACTCCAGCTCGACTTAGCATGTCGAAGTAAAAATAAATTCTTCATTCTTGGTAATTCTATCTTGCTAAGAGACTATATGTCCTATAAAATCGCGTTTCTATGAGTAAAGTATGCCAAGTAACAGGGAAGATGCCACAAAGTGGTAATAACGTTTCCCATGCGAATAACAGAGTTAAAAGGAAGTTCTTTCCTAACCTGCATACTCACAGATTCTGGGTAGAAACTGAAAATAGATTTGTTTCCCTTAAATTATCAACTAAAGGCATGCGCATTATTGATAAGAAAGGAATCGACGAGGTTCTTAAAGAAATAAGATCTCGCGGCGAAAAAGTCTAACTAATAAATTACTGTATCTGAATACTTTCTTGGGCCTCCGAGACTCTCCCTATCGCTTTGAGGGCTATTAGAATCTATGTCTTTGATGCCATAGTTATCACCAATTTCTGCAGCTATGAGAGTGCTGCCCGAAAAGTTCATAATTTCTGAGTCCTGATAAATTTCATTAATGACCATGCCTGCATATTCTTGGCTGGCAGCTCCTTTCAAAAATTCTGCGTATTGCTCGCCATGTTGCTCGCTAACTTTCTGAGTTTTCTCATCTTTTACAATGCCTGACCACAATGAGAGAGAGCAAATATTAAATGGTTTGAGGTCATGCGCCATGTCAAAAGCCATTTTATCAATCGCAGCCTTTTGAGCCCCATAAATTGGTCCGTGCATATAGCACATTGCGCCATGTGAAGAAATTTGTAAGATTAATTTACCCTTACTTTCTATCATAAGTGGGGTTAGTGCGTGAGAAAGAAAATAATTAGATTTCAGGCCAACATCCATGACAGACCATAAATCAAGAGACTTTTCCCAGTAAGGTTTAGGTGTAATGAGATCATCATGAATTTGACAGGCAGCATGAACCAATAAATCTAAGCATCCAAACTCCTCTTTTACAAAAGTAGCTAAATTTAATATTTCATCAGGTTTATTTAAATCTATTTCATAGGGAATGCCTTGAGCGCCTTTTTGATTTATGTTCTTGACGGTATCTTCGAGACTGCTATTAATCTCAAAACCAAATTGCTGAACCTTAGTGCCCTCTGCCATGCTTCTTGCAGCACAGATAATAATATCACTAGGTTGAGCTATGCCTTCTGCTATGCCCTTGCCCACTCCTCTACTTGCACCGGTAACTAAAATTACTCTTTTATTTTGTTTAGTCATAATGTTCTCCTGTTAAAATTGTAATTGATGATCTACCTTGCCTCCAAATCTCCACGACGTACAGAGCTGCTCTCTCAAATTGGGGCTAATCATCTTGTCATCGATGTTTCGGTTGATGAAATCATTAACCCCATGATGAATGCTAAAGAAAATGCAGAACTGCTATCTGTTCAAAAATGTCAGGAAGGGATAAAACATATCATGGTCAATCAAATGGATGAGTTACCAGTATTAGCTGCAGATACCATGGTTGTCATGGGGAAAAAATTTTTTGGCAAGCCTGAATCAGAAGAGCATGCTATTGAAATGTTGCTGGAACTTTCTGACAAAGTGCATACGGTGATAACCGGAGTGACTGTTGGAATCATTTCTGGAGATAAAGCAGAATTTCACTCTATTACAGTAGATTCGCAAGTTGAATTTTCAAACTTAAGTCGACTTGAATGCGAAAAATACTGCGCTTCAAAAGAACCTTTTGATAAGGCTGGCGCATACGGGATTCAAGGCTATGGATCTGCCTTTGTTAAGGAAATCAAAGGAAGCTATTCAAATATAGTGGGGCTGCCTATTCATGAGGTAGCTGAATTATTTAAAAAATTGAACATCCCTTTTTGGCTGAATTAAATTTTATAGACCCCTGAAGCATGGAGGATGAATTGTTTTTTAAGATAGCTAAAATTATCTACTGTTTTTAATCCCAGATTCCTGCAAACTCTAAAATATGGATTGTCTTGTTGAAAGATTTTAAATAACAGATCTACTCCATTTAACATCGCACCGTTAATTGCTTTTCTTCGAAGCTCATATTTTTTTAAAAAAGAAATATGTCCAATGTTTTGTCCAGCATTAAATCCTCTTGCGATCTCCTCTGCAAGGATACTGGCATCAGCCAATCCAAGATTAATTCCTTGGCCTGCCAAGGGATGAATGGAATGGGCTGAATCTGCTATGGCGCAAATGCCATCGTCACAATATTCTTTAAGATGATGGGCAAATAAAGGAAAAGATAAAATTTCAGTTATGGGTTCTATGCTGCATGCTAATTTTCTTTCAAACTTTAACAGTTCTGGTAAGAGTTCATCTTGAGACTTTGTAGCCAAACCATTTTTAGGCATAGACCATACAACTGAAAAAGTATTAGATACTCCTTCTTTTTTATAGGGCATAAGAGCAAAGATCTCTGTCTCATGGAAAATTTGAATGGCTCTGTCATTGTCTAATTCTGGAATATGCACAAGAAACGTTTTAGCAATCTGCTGGTAATCGGTTTCAGTTTTATTGGGTGATATTAATTCAGCAAGTTTAGAATTGCGCCCCTCAGCAACAACCAGTAATGCAGCCTCAAGCTCTGAACCATCACTTAAAGATGCTGTAATACCTGATTGAGTGGAATGAAAGGAAGTAATTTCTTTGTTAGAAATGATAGAACTCGATACCTTAGCCAATAATGAATCTCGTAACTCTGAAAAGTTTAAAACAGCTGCCAAGTAATCTAAATTTGCTTCTTGTGCAGAGAACCCAAGGCGACCTGTGCCCAAGCCATCTAGGACAGTCATGGACTGAATAAGTGATGAAGAGGTTTCAACACCCAGTTCCTTTAACCTTTCATGGGCAGTTGAATTTAAAGTTAAAGATCTAATCTCATCGTACTCTGAGGGAGTGGGTAAATTTTTTTCAATAATGGTGAAAGGGATATTACGTGACGCTAGCTCCATGCCAAGAAAAGCTCCAACTATGCCACCCCCAGATATCAAAACAGATTGATTCATGAGCTTTTAAGCCATTAAAGCTTCGATTTCTTTTGGATCTGACGGAACAAATTCTGTCAGATTTTCATTTCCATCAGGGGTAACCAAAATATCGTCCTCAATCCTAATGCCAATGCCTTTCCATTTATCATCAACATTTGCAGACGAGGGAATGTATATGCCTGGTTCAATTGTTGTGACCATGCCAGGTTTGAACTGCATGAATTGATCGTCTTCCATGTAATCGCCTGCATCATGAACATCAATGCCTAACCAATGACCAATTTTATGCATGTAGAACTCTTTAAAAGCTCCTTTGGCATGAAGATCATCTAAAGAGCCCGTCAATATTCCTAAATCTATCAAGCCTTGCGTGACTACTTTTTCTGAAATTATTTGAGCGTCCATCACATTGTTGTTAACTGAAACTGCCGCAATAGCTTTTGATTCAGCCTCCAGCACAACTTCATAGATTGCTAATTGAGCATCAGTAAATTTTCCGCTAACTGGGAATGTGCGAGTGATATCAGAGGCATAAAAATCGTATTCACAGCCTGCATCAACTAACAGTAAATCACCATCAAGGAGTGGTTTAGAGTTCTCTACATAGTGAAGAACGCATGCATTCTCTCCGCCAGCAACAATTGGCGTGTATGCTGAAAATCTGCCACCTCTTTTTGCAAACTCATACAAATAAAATGCTTCCATTTCTTGCTCAGTCATTCCTGGTTTAACGAATTTCATGGCTTCTACATGAGATTCTGCAGAAATCCGACAAGCTTTTTTCATTAAATCGATCTCATGAGCATCTTTAATAAGTCTTTGATTGCCAACTTTTGAAGTTGCGTCTGCAATATCAATGGGAGAGCTATGCCTGTCTTTGGACTTAGCAGTTTTTATCCATTCAATAATATTTTGATCTAAACCAGCATTTTTGCCCACTGGATAGAAAACACGATCGCGACCCTTGAGAAGTTCAGGTAACTGATCGTTAATTTCAGAATTATTGTAGGCTTCATCAAAACCATGATCTTTGACCGCCCCTTCTGGCCCAGCTCTATAACCATCCCAAATTTCTTTTAATTTATCTTTCTCTGGAACAAAAGCTATTGATTTGGCGGTCTTAGAATTGTCCGTCAAGACAACTAACGTTGCTTCAGCTTCATTAAAGCCGGTGAGGTACCAAAAATTGCTATCTTGTCTAAACGCATAAGATGAATCTGCATTTCTGTACTGAGTAGATGCGCCTGCGATTACGATTGCAGCATTTGGCGGGAGATTAGCTCCAAGTCTTTGTCTTCGTTCTGTAAATATACTTTTCATGCTCTCATTCTACTCTTTTCTTTTTCAAACTTCCCTATTTGCATATGAAGACTTAAACTTAATATATTCTTATGAGCGATGATTCAAACAATTCAATCGACAAACTAATTAAAGTGGCTAATCAGTTACTGAATCGCTTTGAAGAGCAAAAAGGCATCATTCATGCATACATACAAAAAGAGAGGTCGTGGAAGGAACATAAGTTAATGCAGGCGAATCGAATTAAAAATCTTGAAAAAGAAATCAAGAAAATAAATAAATTAAAAAAAGCCAATGAGCAATAAAGAAATTCTTGATCTAAAGATAATGGGTAAAAATATATCCATTGCTTGTCCGCCAAAAGATAAAGAAGGTTTAATTCTAGCGGCTGAAATATTAAATAATCAAATAGAGTCCATTCCAGATAAGTCCAATGCTTTAATTCTTGCTAGTTTAGACCTAGCCTTTAAAAGTCAGATACCTCAAGAGTCTGAGCATACTAATGCTCTCTCAAAAAAAGCAGAGGAGAGTTTAAAAGTTTTAATATCTCAAATTGAGCAATCAATAAAGTAACTCCTCAATAGTTCCTTTTCTAAACGCAATCGTTTTTTTACAACAAAGTATTCTATAATTAGTTGGACTGGTTCATTCGCCAACTTATCGAGATTCTTTGAACCGATAATATATTAAAAGGTGAATTTCCACTGCTGCTGTTGTGCATTACCTTTAGGGAAGCCTGATGCAGTATGAGCTTCGCCACCTGACCTCTCGGTTCAGGTAACGATGGGTAGCGGTGAATTGGTTCTTAATTTTAAAGTTAGTGAAAAGTAAATATAGGCACTCTGTCCTTCAGCAACGTAAGTCTCTAAGCGATCAAGAGCATTTGGCACTATCGCAAGCCATCCAAGAAAATTTTCTTCAATCAATCTCACTTAGCGGCATAAAAAACATAGCTTTGTATATGCCTGCGAACAATGAGGTAAGTCTTGACCTGCTTAACAAAGAAATCTCTATCTATAACAAAATATCGATTCCGGTCGTAAAGCCCAATAAACAATTACAGTTTATTAAGCCCAAAACTGACTGTGAGTTTACCTTGAATCAGTTTAATATTTTAGAGCCAACAGAGGGCATAGAAGTAGAAGTAAATTCTCATGATTTGATCATAGTCCCCTCCGTTGGGGTCGATAAAAATGGTTTCCGACTAGGTTATGGTGGCGGTTATTATGATAGAGTGTTTGCAGATCATCAAAGCAGTTTAAAGAAACCTTTGCTTATAGGCCTGCTGTTTAGTTTTCAAAAAATAAACGATGCCTTTGGCGAGAGTCATGACATGAAATTCGATCATGTCTTCACGGAGTTAGGTGAAGAGCGATTTTAAAGAATTTTTAATTTTTCAGCGAAGCTGAAGATATCGCTTGCAAGGATCTCAGAATTTTCTAGTGCTGCAAAGTGCCCACCTGGATACTGATTCCACTGCTCAATATTATAAATTTTTTCTGCCCAAGCCCTTGGAGGTCTAGCAATTTCATTTTCAAAAATTGCACCTGCCATAGGTTGATTAACCTTATTGAAACTAAAGCCAATTGGTCCATTCTCATAGTAAAGCCTTGCAGAAGATGTAATAGACTCGGTAAACCAGTACAAAGATACAATAGCTAATACTTCGTCCAAAGGAACAACCAGTTGATTGGATTCTTTCGCCGCCCAACCATGAAATTTTTCAATGATCCAGCCAGCCAATCCAACAGGCGAATCATTTAACCCATAGCCTAAAGTTTGTGGCTTAGTGCTTTGAATTGCAAAATATCCAAACCCAGTTTCTTGATATTTTTGGAGATTCTCCATGCCTTTTGCTTCTTCTGGAGTTACTCCCTCCATTGGATCATCGCCCTCGCCCGGAAATGCAAGAACTAGATTTAAATGGATGGCGATACAGTTTTCAGGAAATAATTCTGCTATCCATTTAGTGATAGTTGCTCCCCAATCTCCACCTTGGGCAATATATTTGTTATATCCTAAGCTCAACATCAATTCATTTTCTAACTTTGCAACCTCTTCAGAGTTCATGCCCAATTCTGTTGGTTTATCTGAAAAACCATAGCCAGGAATAGCTGGACAGACCACATTAAATTCTATCCCCTGTCTTCCTTCAGTTAGGAGCGGAATAATTTTTAAAAACTCTTGAACGCTTCCAGGCCATCCATGGGTAAGTAAAAGAGGTATGGCATTTTTAGAGTTTGATGTTTTATGCAGATAATGAAGTTCGAGACCAGACTGTGTTTTATATTTAAAACTGCCAACTTCATTTAATTTTGCTTCATGCTTTCTCCAATCAAAGTCATGTCGCCATGTTCTAACAGCTTCCTGCAAAAAGGATTTGTCAGTCCCCAAAGTCCATCTGCCATCTTCAATTTCATCTGGCCACCGAGTTAAATCAATTTTCTGATTTAATAATTCAATCTTTTCATCAGGAACATAAATTTCGAATTCTTTGATCATTACTTTAAGAACTCCTTGTAAGCGGCATTCTCAGTTTCTTCTATGAAACTATAATCAAGAGATTTCAGGTGTTTATCAAGGCCGGTTGAAGACTTGCTCTTATCCTCTATTCCTATCAATATGTTTGCAAAAGCAGCGCCAAGATTGCGATAATGAAAAAGTGAGATATTCCATTTTGTGCCGAAGTCCTTTAAAAAAGTTAGCAAGGCGCGCGGACGCTCTGGAAACTGGCACCTAAATAATCTTTCTGAATCATCCTCAATAATGCTGCTATTGTGTCCGCCTACCATGTGTCGCAAATGATCATTTGAAATTTGATTTTTAGTTAAGTCAGTATATTTAAATTTACTTTTAGTAAGCTTTTTTGAAAGATCTTTAAATGCATCTTCATCTGTGGTTTTTATTCCTACCAGCACATTTGCAACTGATTGGCCGGCTAACCTATAATTAAATTCTGTTATTTGAGTGCCCCCAAAAACATTGCAGAGTTTTAAGAAACTTCCTGGCTTTTCTGGGATTTCAATACTTAAAAGCTTTTCCCTTTTTTCTCCCACTTCTGATCTTTCAACAATGTAGCTAAGCCTTTCAAAATTGACATTCGCGCCGCTACTAATAGCAAGCAATCTTTTATTGGATATTTTGGCAGCATATTTTTTTAATCCAGCAAGTGCCAATGCTCCGGATGGCTCAGACAATACACGGGTATCTTCAAAAATATCTTTTACCGCTGCGCAAAGCTCGTCAATACTAACAGTGACTACTCCATCGGCGCACTCTCTAATAACATCAAAATTATTTTTTCCAACCCTTCCAACAGCTACACCATCTGCAAATTGCCCTACTTCACGTAATCGAACGCGTTTATTGGCCTTCAATGCTTCAGTCAAACAGGCTGAATCTTCAACTTCGACACCATAGACTTTTGTTTTAGATTGCGTTTGTGCTGCCCAGGCTGAAATTCCAGCAAGCAGTCCACCGCCACCGACGGGAACAAAAATTACATCCAGTGATGGATCTGCATCTAAAACCTCTTTACCAACCGTTCCTTGACCAGCAATAGTATATGGATCATCAAATGCCTCAATAAACTCTATCTTCTTCTCTTTAGCTAGCTGCAAAGCTTTTTTTGACGCTTGCTCAAAATTATCTCCAAAGAGCTTTACCTTAGCTCCAAGCCTCTTTACTGCTTTCACTTTAATTTCTGGTGTTGTAACAGGCATAAAGATAAGACAAGAAATTTTTAGTTTTTTACATGCATTTGCAACACCTTGGGCATGATTTCCAGCTGATGCAGTTAGTACGCCTCTTTTTTTCTGCTGTGGAGTTAGATTTGCAATCTTGTTGTATGCGCCTCTTATCTTGAATGAAAAAATAGGTTGCATATCTTCCCTTTTTAAAAATACGTCATTGCCTAATTTAGTAGAAATATTTGCTGCATAGGATATAGGTGTATTTGTTGCAACATCGTATACTTTTGAATTAGCAATCAAATCTAAGTACTTCTTAGAAGATTTAAAAGAACCGGTTTTTTTTATTTTAAGTCTCATTTTAGTAACATGATTATTTAAGCATTATACCCACAATGAGTAACGCAAAATTAAATGCATCAATCGAAGCTTGCGAATATGTTCGAGCAAATATTGATATTAATTCAATTATTGGAGTTGGGACAGGTACAACAGTAAATTACTTTATTGAGGAACTGGCAAAGATCAAAACTCTTTTTAAAGGTGCTGTATCTAGTTCCGAGGCTTCTTCAAAGATTCTAACGAGTCATGGCATAGAAGTTTTTGAATTAAATGATGTGAATGAGGTAAATATCTACATTGATGGAGCGGATGAGGTGGATAGAGATAAAAATCTTATAAAAGGTGGCGGTGGCGCTCATACTAGAGAAAAAATTGTTGCTTCTGCCTCCAATGAATTCATTTGTATTGTTGATGAATCTAAAATGGTTGAAAGTCTTGGAACTTTCCCATTGCCGGTTGAAGTAGTAATTAGAAGTAGAAGTTTTGTAGCACGGGAGCTTGTGAAGCTTGGAGGAACACCAGAATTAAGACATGGATTTAAGACTGACCATGGAAATCAAATCTTAGATATTACTGATCTAACAATTGAAGATCCTAGTGAACTAGAAAAACAAATAAATTTAATACCTGGAGTTCTAGATAATGGGATTTTTGCTCACTGCAAGCCAAACAAAATTATTATAGGAAAGGACTAAAGAACAGCTTGTATTGCTGTTACCAGTCTCTCAGACTCAGGCGTCACGCTTGATTTATAGTGTTGTACCTGGCCATCTCTATCAATCAGATATTTATTAAAGTTCCAATTAGGCTCTTTGCCAGACGCTGCAATTAGTTTCTTATAAAGTGGATGTGCTTTTTTGCCGCTTACCTTAGCAGTAGCAAACATTGGAAAGTCTACGCCGTATTCTGTACTACAAAACTCTGCAACTTTTGATTCTTCAGAGTATTCTTGAAAAAAGTCTCTAGAGGGTATGCCTATGATTACTAATCCATCTTCTTTGTATTTAGAATACAGTCTTTGCAGGCCTGCATATTGGGGGGTATAACCACACTTGCTGGCAACATTTACAACTAAAACCACATTTCCAGAGTACTTACAAAGACTTTGCTCATCATCCGAGTCTAATACTCGCAAGGAGCTATCAAGGATGCCTGAACAAGCAAACGATTCAGTTGCAAAAAATAAAATTACTGTGAGTAGGATATGTTTCATCCTAGAGATATTACACGACAGGGGCAATGGCGTAAACAGATGATACGAATACAGATGCTAGGACAATGAGTTCAACTTTATCGATTAATTTTCTTTTCATGTTTTAAATTTCAAGTTTCAAGTTCGTATAAAAGAACTGGAGGACTTACGTCCTCCATAATTCCAGAGAATTCATCAACACAACATAGGGGGGAGAAGTGTTGATGAAACATTATTATATATATTTATATAGTATTATCAATACTTTTTATAAATAAATATTTGATATCTTAATAAATATAATTTATTTATATTAATGGCTTAGAAAGCCTGCTGTGCCTTGATTATTACAATTTTATCTATAGTAAATGTAGCAAAAAAAGCTATATAATCTCCATGCAAACATTTATTAAGGCACAAAAATGACCGAACAGCTAAAAGGTAAAGTAAATTATTCTACTCAGGGAAATATCGCCATACTAGAAGTGGATAACCCCCCTGTAAACCCACTAAGTAGTGGTGTTCGAGCAGGTTTGTCAGAATATATACTCAAAGCAAATTCAGATGACTCTATTGAAGGAATAATACTAACTGGAGCCGGCAGATCATTCATTGCAGGGGCTGATATTTCTGAGTTTGGTCAGAAACCTGATGGTCCTGACCTTCATACAGCGCTTCGTGAAATAGAATTCAGTAAAAAACCGGTTGTGGCTGCCATCAATGGAACAGCACTAGGTGGAGGGCTAGAAACTGCTTTGGTATGCAACTATCGCATTGGAACAAACAAAGCGATTGTTGGGCTTCCTGAGGTCAATTTAGGCTTATTGCCCGGCGCAGGCGGTACTCAGAGGCTGCCTAGACTTATTGGGCCATCCCAAGCTCTAAAAATGATGCTTGCAGGAACTCCAATGTCGGCTAAAAAGGCTTTGGATCAGGGTGTTATAGATGCAATATCAGAAAATTCATTAATTGAAGATGCAATTCTATTTTTACAAGACAAAATTGGCTTGGATGAGCATCCCAAGGTCAGAGATAAAAACGATAAAGTAATTGCGGCAAGAGGCGACGATAATATACTCGCAGAAGCAAGAGCGCTCGCAGCAAAAACACGAAGAGGTCAATTTGCCCCTGGGCAGATTATTGCTTGTGTTGAAGCTGCAATTAATGAGGATAATTTTGATGACGGCATGAAAAAGGAAGCTGATTATTTCTTAGAATGCCTAGTGAATCCTCAGCGGGAAGCTATGATTCATATTTTCTTTGGTGAGCGAGCTGCTTCCAAAATAGCTGACATACCAAAAGATACCCCTCTTCATCCTATTAACAAGGCTGGCGTTGTCGGATCTGGAACAATGGGCGGTGGGATAGCGATGCTTTTTGCAAATGCCGGTATTCCTGTTTTAGTTTTAGATCAAGATGAAGATAACCTTAAAAGAGGGATGGGTGTTATTGAAAAAAATTACAAGATGATGGTAGATAGGGGTCGAATGTTAGAGGAACAAAAAGATGCTGTAATGCAATTAATTACTCCAACTTTAACTTACGAAGATCTTTCAGAGGTCGATATAGTCGTTGAAGCTGTATATGAAAATCTAGATTTAAAACAAGAAATTTTTCAGAAGCTAGACACCCATACTAATGCAAATGCCATCCTCGCATCCAATACATCTGGTCTTGATATTGATGCAATAGCATCATCAACATCAAGACCTGGAAAAGTAGTGGGTACTCACTTTTTTAGTCCAGCAAACATTATGAGACTGTTAGAGGTTGTTAGAGGAGAAGAGTCTTCAGATGAAACAATGGCTACAGTAATGGCGCTTGGGAAAAGGATGAATAAAGCATCTGTTGTCTCCCTAAATGCTCCAGGATTCATAGGCAATAGAATGTTATCCGGTTACACCTATCAAGCTAATATGCTCTTGCTCGAAGGGGCGCTACCTAACCAAGTTGATAATGCATTAGAGTCATTTGGAATGAGCATGGGTCCATTTAGAATGATGGACTTAGTAGGATTGGATCTCGGCTGGAGAGCAAGAAAACTTGCTGGCATAGAATCACCACTTGTAAACAAGATTTCAGACGAACTCTGTGAGCAAGATAGGTTTGGTCAAAAGAATGATAGGGGTTTTTATAATTATTCTGAGGGATCTAGAGCGCCTAATCCAGCTCCTGAAAATGAAGATATTTATAAATCAATTTCAGACAAACATAATTTTGTCAGAAGAGATATTTCTGACCAGGAAATTATTGATAGATGTATTCTTGCTCTAGTAAACGAAGGAGCTCAAATCCTCTCTGAGGGAGTGGCACAAAGATCTGGAGACATGGATATTGTGTATATTAATGGATACGGCTTTCCAATATGGAGAGGCGGGCCTATGTGCTATGCAAATATGCTTGGGCTTGATGAAGTTACCAAAAGAATGGGGGAATTTGCAAAATCAGATGAGAAATTCTGGAAAATCTCTCCATTGCTAACAAAATTAGCAGCTGAAGGCTCGCGTTTTGGTGAGGCGCCCGCAAAAGAAGAAAGAAAAGCAAAATTAAGCTTCAAAGACTCTAAAAATATGGGTGGTGTATAGTTTTTAGCGTTTTTAGAGGATATTTACTAATGTATCCTCTGAAACAAGGTCGTAAAGCTCGATTACATCGTGATTAAACATTCTAATGCACCCGTGTGAGGCTTTTTGACCTATGAGCCCCTCTTCATGTGTTCCATGAATATAAATATATCTTTTAAAAGAATCCACTGATCCACCTTTGTTAAATCCATCTTCCTGACCCTCGAGCCACATAATTCTGGACGTTATGAAGTCATCCTTGGAGTCAACAGGCTCATGAATAATGGCTGCTTCTTGAGGAATATGCTCTCTACTTACAAAAAAATGATTTTTATCAACATTCGTCCCAATTTTAGTCTTTATTATATGTTTTCCATATGGAGTTTTTAGTGAATTCTCTATCTGGCCTTCTCCGTATGCGGAGCTTGAAATAGGGAAGCTTCTAATGAGCTCTCCATCTTCTTTTAAAAGCAATCTTTGAGATGAAATGTCTATATCTATAGATACTGAAGCATTAAGAATAATTATAAAAAATAATGTAATAGCTAAAAATAAACTCTTCATTTTCTAGATCTTAATACAAAAGCAAGCAAGGACAAAATTAAGGATAGGATTGGTATAATCAGGAATCCGTATTTAAGAAAATATGATTCTGAATTTGAAGAATAGATCTTTCCCTGCAGCACTCCTTGCTTGCCTTTATCAATTTTAGAAACAATAGTCCCTTTATTATCAACAATTGTTGATATTCCGTCTGATGTGCCCCGGGCAATCCACTTATTAAACTCAAGAGCTCTAGCTCTAACAATTTGGAGGTGCTGATATGGGCCGTATGAGCTTCCAAACCATGTATCATTACTTATATTGACTATGAAATCTGCTTTTTTTGACTGATTTATATATGACAAGGGAAATGCAATATCAAAGCATATTAAGCCCAGGACTTGCTTGCCGTTAATTGTAAATAGCTCTTGATTTGAATTGCCTGCCTTGATTGTTGACATTGGCATATCAAAAAACTCGATTAATCCTCTCAATAAGCCCTCAAACGGAATATATTCACCAAATACTACTAAATGTTGTTTTGCATAAGTTTGTTTTTCGCCCAGGACACTCATTACATTTTGAAGATCACCATTATTATATTCCCATCCACCGGAAAGAATCGCTGGTAAATTATTAGTCCTTGCAAGCAATTTATTCATATCCTGACTAGAGTTTAGATATGGCAATGGTGATTCAGGCCATATCAATAAATCAACATCTGTATTTGTATTGCTCAAATTGACTAAGGCGCTTTCAATTGTATTTTTATAACTATTTTCATATTTTTGAAATGGATCTAATGAGGGTTGAATAATTGCAATATTCATCCCTTCATCTAAAAGAGGTTGCTTGTAACCTGGGTGAGGATAGAGAATCATTAAAAGACAAAGTCCAATAAAAGCTTGCTTATAACTTTTATTTTGAAAGCTGCCCAAAAGGAATAATGAAATAAAATAAATAAAGAACGAGCCGCCGTATATTCCTATCAATGGTATAAGATCTTGGCCAATTGTATCGATTAAAACTAAGCCTGGTAGCAGCCAAGGAAAGCCTCCCAGCAAAGTAAATCTTAGCAACTCAATAACTGTCAGGACACCAGCACACAGCAAGGAATGAGCTAAATAATTATTAGTAGTTCTAACCGAATATATCAGGCAAATTGGACCAATAAAAACTACTGAAAGGAGAATAGCCATAAATATTATTATTAGAAGAGCTATATAAATACTGGTATTTCCATAGTAGTAAATACTCACTATTAGCCAGCCTGTTCCTCCTAACCAGTAGCCAGCTCCCCATGCAATAGATCGTTTAAAAGCGACCAACATAGAGCTAGATGACATCACAGAATACAAAAGCAATGCATGAGTTAATACTATAACTAGCTTGAAGTTAAATGGACTAAAGGCAAGGAAACTGGTTGCTCCAATAATACTTAGTAAGAGGTACTTAAAAAGAGGGCGGCTATCTATTTGTTTTAATAGTGATGCCAATTTTTTTTACTTTTCTTTTGTCAGCAGCTGTTATCGAAAGAATCATATTATCGAGATCAATCTTGTCTCCCACTTTAGGCAAGAGCCCAAGTTTATTTATAAATAAACCAGCAAGTGTTTCAGCATCAATGTCTCCAAAGTCTTTTTCAAATTTTTCTTCAAAAATTGACAGTTCTAGAGTTGCATCTGCAATGTACTCAAACTCACTCACTTGAATTAAGTCATCTAAATCTTCTGCGTCATGCTCATCTTCAATTTCTCCAACAAGTTCTTCTAAGATATCTTCAATTGTTACTAGGCCGGAAATAGTTCCATATTCATCTATAACAATAGCCATATGTGATCTATCTTTTTTAAATTCTTCTAGCAAAGAATCTGCCTTTTTGCTTTCTGGAACAATTTTGATATCTCTAATAAAATTATTTAATTGGAAAGTCTCTAGATCCTTATTAAGAATCGTCAGTAAGTCCTTTACTAGTAAAATGCCTCTTACCTCATTCTTAGTAGCGCCTAATACAGGGTATCTTGAGTGCCCTGACTCAATAATTCTAGTAATTAAGGCATTTGGCTCCTCTTCAGAGGTCAATGTAACCATCTCAACCCTAGGAATCATGATCTCTTTAACAGTGGTATCACCCAAACGTATAGCCCTTTCTGCAATAAATTGAGCCTCTTTATCTATTAACCTTGAGGATAGGGCATCTTTTAAAAGCAATGAAACATCATCGAGGCTTGATGGCTTGATGGTAAAAAATCGTTTTAATTTATTTAAAAAGCTCGAGGGAGGTTGATCTTTTGTATTTTCAGTATTAGTCATAGTGTATATGGATTGGCTATATTAAATTTTTTTAAATAACTAATCTCATGGGATTCCATTAGGTTAGCATCTTTTTCATCGATGTGATCATGCCCAAATAAATGCAAAACGCCGTGGGCAACTAAGTGCATCATATGGTCGTCTAGGTTTCTATTCAAGGTTTTTGCTTCAGATCTCATAAATGGAAGGCATATTGCAATATCGCCAAGTTCTTTAGACATTTGAATCACTTCCGGGTCTGCAGGAAAAGATAAAACATTGGTGTCCTTTGTTTTATTTCTGTAGGTTTGATTGAGAGATACCATCTCATCCGACGACACAAGCTTTAGGTTAATTTCTAAATCGCTGTTTTTATAATCATGAAGTATGTGACTTACCAGAAGTGATAGCTGATCAATCAAAGTCTCAGATAATTGATTGGGATGATCTTGAATAATGTTAAGGCTCAAATCTTTTCTTTCTCAAAAGCCTCATAAGCATCAACAATCTTTCTTACCAGAGGATGGCGTACCACATCTTTGGAACTAAAAAAAGTAAAGCCAATTCCGTCCACTCCCTCAAGTACTTGAAGGCCATGCTTTAGACCAGACTCAATATGCTTAGGTAGATCAATTTGTGTCATGTCTCCATTTATAATTGCATAAGAGCCAAAGCCCATTCTAGTTAAAAACATTTTCATTTGATCTACAGTCGTATTTTGACTCTCATCCATGATGATAAATGAATTATTGAGAGTTCTGCCTCGCAAATATGCAAGAGGAGCAACTTCTAAAATCTCTTTTTCAAGTAACCTAGCAACCTGTTCAAATCCCAACATTTCATATAAAGCATCATATAAAGGCCTTAAGTATGGATCTACTTTTTGGGATAAGTCGCCTGGTAAAAAACCAAGCTTTTCTCCCGCTTCAACAGCAGGGCGAATAAGAATAATTTTCTTAACCTTTTCAGAGATAAGCATCTCTACAGCCTTAGCAACGGCAAGATAAGTTTTTCCAGTTCCAGCCGGTCCTACCCCAAAATTTACTTCATACGCGCTCATCTTGGCTAAATAATCATTCTGATTCTTGCCTCTAGGTCTAATTACTTTTTTAGGAGCTTTAATAACATATTCAACGCCATCTGGGGCTATGATTTCAGGCTCTATCTCTTCATTTTTATTAATTGCCATTTGTATTATTTCTCGTGATATTTCAACTCCCTTGGCTGTAGATGCATATAAATCATTTATTGCATTAGAAGCTTTTTGTATATCTTCTTGATTTCCAGAAATACTAACTTTATTACCGTTTTGAAAAATTTTAACACCAAATTCCTTTTCAAGAATTTTGATGTTCCCATTCAATTCACCCACAAAGGCTTTCAAATTTTTTGTATTCTCTGGTTCTAGCTGAAACTGAGTTAGGCCTTGGTCAATATCTTGCATCTATGCTGACTGCAGCTCCTCTGAATTCAAAATTTTGCCGACCAAAGATCGTTGGTATGATTTTGTAATATTAATATCTACTAATTTACCTAGAATATTAATATTTTGGAAGTCAAAATTTACTACTCGGTTACATTCAGTTCTGGCCTGCAATTGTTTTATATTTTTTCGGGATATTCCTGTCACCAAACATCGTTGAATTGTTCCTGCCAAAGCATCACTATAAAAAGTTTGGAGCTCATCAATTCGATTTTGAAGAATATTTAATCTTTCTTTTTTTTCTGCTAACGCGGTTACATCCTGTAATTTTGATGCTGGAGTTCCAGGTCTAGCAGAATAAATAAAACTAAATGAAGCATCAAATTGAACTTCCTCGATCAGATCCATTGTTTGTTGGAAATCAGCATCTGTTTCTCCTGGAAAACCAACAATAAAATCAGATGACACTTTAATATTAGGCCTAACAAGCTTAAGTTTTTCAATAACATCGATATATAGCTCTCTGGAATAATTTCTCTTCATTCTTGTTAGGATGGTATTAGAGCCAGATTGCACTGGAAGATGAAGATGACTCACTAGCTGAGGAACATGACCATAAACCTCTATTAGGTCATCTGTCATATCTAACGGATGAGAAGTTGTATACCTAATGCGTTCTACGCCATCTATTGATCCAGTAACCTCTATAAGATCAGATAACCTTAGCATTCTGCCATTAAAGCTATATTCATAAGAGTTTACATTCTGTCCAACAAAGACAATCTCAGATACGCCTTGCTCAACTAATCTTGCTACCTCATTAAATATTTGCTCAGGCTTCCTGCTCACCTCATCACCTCGAGTGTATGGCACAACACAAAAAGAGCAGTATTTTGAGCATCCTTCCATAATAGAAACAAAGCTTGAAATTCCAGTTGCCTCAGGAGCAGGCAGAGAATCAAATTTTTCTTCAATTGGAAATGAAACGTCTACTGCTTCAATCTTATTTTTTTTTAAAAGTAACGAAGGTACTTTATGGATAGTTTGAGGGCCAAAAATTAGGTCAACGTATGGAGCACGTTTAAAAATATTTTTACCCTCTTGAGATGCTACACAGCCACCAACTCCAATTTTTAAGTTTGGATTTTCGATTTTAAGTTTTCTTAGTCTACCAAGCTCTGAATAGACCTTTTCTTCAGCTTTCTCTCTTATCGAGCAAGTATTCAAAAGAATAATATCTGCGTCTTCAGGGTTTGAAGTTTCTTCTATAGTTGGATCTTGCTTAAGAATTTCTAGCGTTTTTTGACTGTCATACTCATTCATTTGACAACCATAGGTTTTAATATAAAGTTTTGTACCCATATATCTAATTATGACTAAAAAGACGACATATAAAATCATTTTTATGCAACTCGGTGAAATATACGAAGTTTTTGCTAAGCAAATCTATCAAAGTGATATGTATGGTTTCATAGAGGTGGAAGAGTATATATTTAATCAAAATAAACAGCTAGTTGTAGACCCTTCGTCTGAAAAGCTTGAAAAAGAGTTTAAAAACGTTGAAAGATCATATATTCCTATTAATGCTGTGATTCGTGTTGACGAGGTAATTGAATCAGGGGAAGCAAAGATTAAACAAAATAAAAGCCAAGTTAGCCCTTTTCCAATGAATATCCAGCCAGTCAACAAACAAGACTAGTCTAATAAAATATTGTGTATGTAGATTATTGCCTACACTTACAAAAACGCTGTTAATATTTAAGGATGAAAAGACGTCAGGCACTTAAAATTTCATCGATTGCTACCATAGGTTTAACAGCAACCGTTCATGGTGGCTGCAGTAAAAACAATATTCTTTTTAATCATGGTGTAGCCAGTGGAGACCCTCTAGCTGAGCGAATAATATTATGGACAAGGGTAACGCCTTCGAAACCAGGCCCAGTAAAAGTTAATTTAGAAATTTCATCTGATCAAAATTTTACTTCTATAGCTTTTGCTAAAGTCTTGAGCACCTCTTCCTTGGTCGACTATACGATTAAGTATGATTTTTTTGTTAAAAATATCTTCAAATCTGGAGAAACTTTTTTTTACAGATTTAATGCATCAGGCTCAGTATCAGAAACTGGCAAGACAAAAACTTTAGCCGCTGATGTTAATAAAATTAAAATGGGAGTTTTTAGCTGCAGTAATTTCCCTGCTGGTTTTTTTAATGCCTATCAAGCTGCAGCAGAGGCAAATGATCTTGATTTATGGCTTCATCTTGGCGACTACTTGTACGAATACCCCATGGGAGGTTATGCCACAACAAATGCCGAGAGCATTGGAAGGGTCCCAAGCCCAAAACACGAAATGGTTACATTATCAGACTACCGAATGCGTCATGCTCAATATAAATCTGATGCAGGATCACGAGCATTGCATAAAAATGCTCCTTTAGTTGCAGTGTGGGATGACCATGAATTTGCAAATGATGCTTGGAAAAGAGGTGCTGAAAATCACTCAATGGATGGCTCAGAAGGAGATTTTTTTGCCAGAAGATCAGCAGCTATTCAGGCATATCATGAATGGATGCCTATCAGGGAACAAGAAAATAAAAGAAAAATATTCCGTGAATTTAAAGTAGGCAAGTTCTTACAGCTACTTATGCTAGATACAAGGCAGTTTCAAAGAGATCAACAAATACAACCTCAGAACTATTTAACCAAGTCTGGATTTAATCAAGCAAGTTTTTACACTGACTTAAATGCAGCGCACAGAAATCTTTTGGGTGCGGAGCAACTAGACTGGATCAAAGAAAGGGTAAATTCAGAAAGTTTTGATTGGACAATACTGGGACAACAAGTCTTAATGACAAAATTAAAATTCCCTGATCTGAGCAAAATGCTTGAGGAAGAGGATATTCCTGAATTTCTTAAGCCGTATCTTAAATTTTTAGGCTTAGGCATTCCATCTAATCTAGATGCATGGGATGGGTATCCCGCCGATCGAAATAAACTTTATGATGTGATGAAAAAAGCAAAAACAAGCTTTATTAGTTTAGCTGGAGATACTCACAATGCTTGGGTTTCAGAGCTTACAGATGTTCAGGGTGATAAAATTGGAATTGAATTAGGGGCGCCATCAGTTTCTTCTCCAGGCATTACTGATGCAATAAAAATAAATAAAACAAAATTTTCTACTGAGATCGTTAAGATGAATCCAGAACTCAATTGGATGGACCCTGAGCACAGGGGCTACTTAGTTTTAGATTTTAACGAGGATCAAATGGAAGCTAGGTTCAATTTTATTTCAGAGTTACAAAAGGTAGATTCAACTATTGCCTCCACCAAAATTTTTAAGGTGTTGAAAAATAAGCTAGAAATTAATTCGTAAAAGCTTTAATCAAAGAGCATGCGCTTGTATAGCTTCAGCTCGTTAATAGAATCAATGATGTCATCTTTAGCTCTATGAGAGCCATTTTTGTCATATGTTTGTGCGTCGTTCATCCATCTTGAAACTAACTCACTAACAGACGACACGTCTATGTGTCTGTAATGAAAGTAAGACTCCACACTTGGCATATACTTTGCTAAAAACCTTCGATCGTGGGAAACGGTATTACCGCACATGGGTGATTTTTTATGACCAACGTATTTTGAGATAAATTCTAATGTGATGATCTCTGCTTCCTGCTCAGTAACGCTACTATTATGGACAGCTTGCGTGAGGCCAGTGCTACCATGTTGATTAGTATTCCAATCATCCATATTAGCCATCAGTTCTTTTGGCTGGTGGATTACTAGGTTGGGTCCTTCTGCAACAATGGTAAGATTGCTGTCTGTGATAATGGTAGCAATCTCAATAATTCTTTCTTTTTCAGGATCGAGACCAGTCATTTCAAGATCTACCCAGATTAAGTTTTGGTTGGATTTTTGATTAGACATTTGAGTTGATAAATTTTAACTATAGTATATTTTGAGCCCTAGATGATAAAAGTTCAAACCGGACAAATTATTGAGTTTTACTCAAACACATGCAGGGTAGCTGGAACCACCGATACATTCAAGTGTCGCATTCAGGGCAGAATTGATTTGGTGGTAGGTGATTTTGTAAAAATAGCTCCTGCTGAAGGACTAACTAACTGCGATGCAATTGTGACAGAGCGTCTTGATAGAGCGACAGCCCTTTTTAAATCGAAAGATAGGGTGACCAAGGCGGTAGCAGCAAATATTACGCATCTTGGAATTTTGGTAACCTTTCACCCAAAGACTAGCCTTGAGTTTATTGATAAATGGATTGTAATTGCTCTTCATTCTGGGATTCAACCATTTATTGTATTTAATAAAATTGATTCATTGGAGGAGAATGCGTTTAGTTCTCTTAAAAATATTTATCAAAAACTAGAAATCCCTATGTTTGAAATTTCTGCAAAATTTAATACAAACTTAGAAAATTTAATTTCATTTCTTGAGAATGAAACCAGTATATTTGTTGGAAATTCAGGATCAGGCAAATCAACTTTAACATCTGCTCTAACTGGAAAACAGATTCTTTCTAAAGAGCTATCAAATAATCAGGGTGTGCATACAACATCTGTTTCAACATTATACGAAGTAGAGAATCAGATGAAGGTGATAGATTCTCCTGGGGTGAGAGATATTGGCATAGAGCAATTAAGTAATGCAGAAATTCTTGCTGGATTTAAAGAAATTGATGAGCTGGCCGCTAAGTGCGAGTTTCCTAAATGCGGGCATGGAGATGATGAGGGATGCGCGGTAATACAGGCTTTAAATAATGATGGTATCGAGCAAAGTCGTTACAATAATTTTATGATTTTAAATGATGCGGCAAATTTATGAGCGATAAAACACATTTTGGTTTTGAGGAAGTAAATACTGTCGATAAATCAAAGAAAGTTGGCAATGTTTTTCATTCTGTTGCTGAGGAATATGACCTTATGAATGACGTTATGTCATTTGGTATGCATAGACTTTGGAAAAGAATGCTCTTAGAGCTCTCAGGATTAACAGAAAATTCCATAGTATTAGATATAGCGAGTGGCACAGCTGATATTCCAAAACTCATTATCGAAAAGTTTCCATCCTCTGAAATTCATGTCACTGATATCAATGAATCAATGCTCATGGTTGGAAAAGAAAGGGCTATTAATGAAAATTTCTATCAAAACTGTTCCTTTGCTTTAGCTTCTGGCGAGGTCTTACCTTATCAAGATAATACGTTTGATTTAGTGACTATTGGGTTTGGCCTTCGAAATTTTACTGATAAGCAGGCAGGCTTAATAGAAATGAAAAGAGTGCTAAAGTCGAATGGAATTCTTTTAATTCTGGAGTTTTCTAAGCCAACTAATTCAATTTTTTCAAAAATATATGATTGGTATTCTTTCAACATTATTCCTAAGCTTGGTGGTTTCTTTGTAAACGACGAAGTCAGCTATAGGTATCTTGCTGAGTCGATAAGAATGCATCCTGGACAAGAAGAATTAAAAACAATGGTCTTAGATGCTGGATTTGAGGAGTGTAAATTTTATAATCTTGTTAATGGTGTGGTAGCAATCCACCAGGCTAAGTAAGATGAATATATCTTTAAATACAGTTTTGACAGAAGCATATGAAATATCAAGCGGTTTGCAGGAAAGATTAGAGGGCATTTACCCCATAAAATGTAACCTTAATTTTTCTGGCCTTCCTGCAATGTCTCTTTGCTTGGATCATCGCGAGCAAAGATTAAAATCTTCAGCTTCAAAAAATCCTCAATTTACCCTAATCATCGACTCAAATACAACTTGGAATCTTTTAAAAGAACAAACCATCCCGTCTGATAAAATTGAAGGTGACAGCGAGCTAGCTTTAATGTTTCTAATAATATTGGCTGAGTCTAATATCGATCTTGAATTACTTATATATAAGAATTTTGGCACTGTTCCTGGTTTGATAATCAGAAAAATTTTAAGCCAAGATTTTCTAAACGATAATCAAAAAGCTGAAAATATTAGAGTTCGGTCCTTGCAAACATCACTAAGAAATATCAGCATCAGAATGGATAGAATGGAGCAAAAGCAGGCGCTATGATTAATTTCTTACTTTCTATTGTAGATATCTGCAATATTTTTATAAAAACTATAAGGTTTTCCGTCATCAACATACCTTTAGAAAATAGTTCTATAAGAATTATTCGAATGCTTGGATTTCTCAATCCTTTTTATATTATCAATCGCAAGATTCCTCCCGGCCAAAGAATTACAAGTTTTTTAGAAAGCCTGGGGCCTATGTTTATTAAATTTGGTCAGCTGCTTTCTACTAGAAGCGATGTAGTGCCAGCAGAAATTATTGGTTTTTTAAATACTCTCACAGATCAATGCAAGCCATTTCCTGCGTCACACGCTAGAAGAATTATTGAGAACTCGCTGAATATTAGGCTTGAAGATGTATTTAAAAACTTTGAAGAAACTCCTTTGGCAGCAGCGTCTTTAGCCCAAGTCCATAGGGCGCAGTTAATAGACTCTTCAGAACAAATTGTAATTAAGGTCTTAAGACCCGGTATTCACCAGAAAGTGCATAGAAATATAGGTGTGATTAAAGTAGCTGGCTCATTGGTCAATATGTTTTACAAAGAAAGTCACCGTCTTAAGTTAAAGGAAGTCATTAGTGATTATGAGAGAACAATCAAGCAAGAGTTAGATTTAAAGGTTGAGGCGGCGAATACAAGTACTACAAGAAAAAATTTTAATGGCTCTGACCTACTCTACATACCAAAAGTTTATTGGGATCATACTGCAGTAGATGTTTTAACCTTAGAAGAGATTGATGGGCTTGCTTGCACAGATACATCATCAATGGATAAACTGGGAATAGATCGAAAAGTACTGGCTGAAAATGGTGTCAAGATTTTTCTAGATCAAGTATTTAGAGATAATTTCTTCCATGCGGATATGCACCCGGGCAATATCTTTGTTAGCAAAAAAAATATTCAGACTCCTAGCTATATAGCGATTGATTGCGCAATTGTTGGCTCGTTAACCCAAGAAGACCAATACAATCTAGCAAGAATGTTGCAAGCTACTCTCAAGCAAGATTATCATCGATTAGCTAAGCTCTTTATTGGGACTGGGTGGGTTAATTCTGACACAAATCAATCAGATCTAGAGCAAACCCTTAGGGCGACGTGTGAACCAATTTTTTCAAAACCTCTTTCCGAAATAGAGTTTGGGAAACTGCTACTGTATCTCTTTGATTCTACTAGGCAATTTGGCCTATCTATTCAACCTTCTCTTATTCTGCTTCAAAAAACGCTTATTCATATTGAGGGAATGGGGCGTGAGATATATTCTGATCTTGATTTTTGGGGTCTGGCTGAACCATACCTTGATGAATGGGTCTCAAATCAATACAGCCCAACTAAACTTATAGAATTTTTAGAGCAAAATAAATATGATCTGATGGACAAAGCAACTTCATTGCCGGGAGATGTATTTGATCTCTTAGATAATATTAAATTTTTGGCCTCAGACGGTAAAAAAAATACAGATCTAGTGGCAAATATGCAGTTAGCTTTGCAAAAACAACGCAAATGGCAAAATCTCACTATAATTACATTATTGGGAATAATTATGATTCTATTAATCAACAAGCTTTAGATTGGCGTAAGATTAAAGATATCAGGAGCATAAAATGGGTATAGGCGGAATAAGTATCTGGCAAATTTTAATTATCTTATTGGTAATTTTAGTTTTATTTGGCGGTAAAAAAATTCGTAATATGGGCTCAGACCTTGGCGAAGGTCTCAAGGGCTTTAAAAAAGCAATCAAAGATGAGGATACGGAGTCAAAACCAGAGTCTGATTCAGAAGAAAAATAACCTTGTTTCAAATAGGGCTGCTAGAAATTCTAATCATATTGTTAGTTGGAATATTGGTTATTGGTCCAGAACAGCTGCCTGATTTTGTGAAATCATCTGTAAAGTCATTTACAAAGCTGCAAAATAAATTTTTTGAATTTAGAGCTTCGGTTGAAAGAGACATCGGTGCTGAGGATTTAAAACAAGATATTTTTAATGAACTCAAAATGGAAGAGCTTGAAAGAGATGATGAGCCACCAAAATGAAATGAGCTACATAGAGCATCTAAAAGAGCTCCGCTCTAGGTTGATAAGAATCTTTATAGTAATCGGGATCTTACTGATCTGTTGCCTACCCTTTGCTAATGAGATCTATTTTTACATTTCCTCGCCCTTAACATCCATTCTTCCAGAAAATAGCACGATGATAGCAACAGAAGTAACCTCGCCGTTTATAGCGCCATTAAGACTTGGAATTTATAGTGCATTAATTTTAGCAATGCCTTATGCCTTAATTGAGTTATGGGGATTTATAGCACCAGGGCTATATAAGCGTGAAAAAAGTTTTGTTATGCCTTTACTGATTTCGTCTGCAATCCTATTTTATGCGGGGGTAGCTTTTGCATTTTATGTGGTGAGCCCAATTATTTTAAATTTTTTTATAGCTGCAGCCCCAGACTCTATTCTAGTAATGACAGATATAAATAAATACTTAGATTTTGTTTTAAAGCTTTTCTTCGCTTTTGGGTTTGCTTTTGAGATTCCTGTGGCTACATTCTTGCTTATTAGAACCGGAGTCACAAACAAAGCGTCTGTAAAAAAGATACGTCCTTATCTAATCATTGTATTTTTTGTGCTGGCAATGCTCTTAACTCCACCTGATATTTTCTCTCAGCTATTCTTGGCAATACCTATGTGGATGCTATTTGAAATAGGGCTATTAATTTCTAGAGATAAAAAAGATTAATCTGAGGGATATTCAACATTGAGTCTATCAATCCAAGTATCCTTAGAGGGCATTTGAGTAGTTAAGATCATCTCAAGTAGTTCTTTTGGATCATCTGAAATCAATACCTGTTTTTGATTTTCCTTTGAGACGAATTCCTCATCAACCGAATGTTGCAGCCACTGCATAAATGAATCGTAGTAACCATTAATGTTTAATATGCCAACAGGCTTATTGATACCTCCAAGCTGATTGCTAACCATCACCTCTAAAAGCTCATCCATAGAGCCAACTCCACCAGGCATAACGATGAAAGCATCGCTAATTTCTAAAAACTTATCTTTTCTTTCAAAGAGTGAATGTGTAATTATTGTCTCAGTAATGATTGGGTTAGTGAGCTCAAAATCATCTAATGATTTGAGGGTAATGCCTGTAACCCTTCCACCGTGTTTAATGGCGCTGTCTGAAACAACTTTCATTAAACCTACGTTTCCGCCACCAAAAATTACCTCCAATTGCTTGCTTGCGAGTAATTCCCCTAATTCTTCAGCAGCATTTTTATAATCAGGTGATTTGCCCATGTGAGCACCGCAAAAGACTGAAATTTTTTGAATTGTCATGATGTTAAGCCAAGGATATTTTTAGAAATAATATTCAGTTGAATCTCCGAGCTTCCTCCTGCAATAGTATAAGCTTTTGAATAAAAAAAGGATTTGGAAACTTCTTTTTTAACGCCATCACTTCTATCCACAATTTCTAAGCCCCCCATACCGAGGCTTGCCACATTAAGCTCCCATCTTTTCTGGGTTTCTTCTGTGCTTAAATATTTTAATGTCAGTGCCGAGGAGGCAAAACCATTTTGAGATTCTATGGCTGTTCGAGTCATGGTCATTTCAATGAGGTTATTTCTCATCTCATGTTTGCAGATTTTTCTATAAAGAGTTTTGCAGCCTGGTCTGTTTAATGCCTGAGTGCTGCGAAGTACTTCTAAGGGCTCAATATCAACCGCTCCCTCGCTTTCCATGTCTGCCATCATAGTTCTTTCAAATTCAAGCAGGCGTTTGGCAACCTTCCAGCCATCATTCTCATCAGCAACTCTGTGAGATTCTTTTGCAAGGATCTTATCAAAAAATACTTGGCAAAATGGAGACTGACCGCTGAGTAATTGAATTGGTTTAATATCAACATTGGGTTGTTTGAGATCAATTAAGATAAAGGAAATGCCTACTTGTTTTTTTACAGTTTTGTCGGTTCTGACTAGACAATACATCCAATCTGCTTTGTTTGCCTCAGAAGTCCAAATTTTAGATCCCTCTATAGTGTAGGTTCCATTAGATAAAAAAGCTGAGGTTGAAATATTTGCTAAATCAGATCCTGCTCCTGGCTCAGAGAATCCTTGGCACCACCAGATTTCGCCTCTTGAAATTTTTGGTAAGAATTCCTGTTTTTGCTCTTCGGTTCCAAATTCTAATAGCACGGGACCTAACATAGAGATTCCAAAATTAATTTGAGCGGGCCTGCAACCAAAGAATCGTAAACGTTGTTTCAAGATTTTAGCTTCATCAAAATTTAATCCACCGCCGCCATACTCACTAGGCCATTCTGGTGTGCACCAACCTTTTTTAACCATAGAGTGAAACCATTTTTTAGCATCATCAGATGGGAATTGAATATTTGAAGAAGCCCATACTTGCTCAGCTACTGGCATTGGTGTTCTCATAGATTCTGGGCAGTTTTCTTTTATCCAGGCATCCACTTCTTCAGAAAAAAATTTTAAACTGTCTTCCATTGCAATTAATTAAAAGTTAAAAGAAAAAGTAACTGGGCCATTATTCACCAAGGAGACATTCATGTCGGCTCCAAACCTTCCAGATTGGTAGTTAATTGATGAGCCATCTAGCCTCACTATCAATTCATTGTATAGCGCTCTTGCATCATTAGTGTTGGCCGCTTTGTGAAAACTTGCTTTATTGCCTTTTTTTGTTAACGCAGCAAGGGTAAATTGACTCACAATCATTAATTCTCCTTCTATCTCCTTTAAATTAGATGATAAAATGCTGCTATCATCGTCAAAAAAACAAAAACTTGAAATTTTAGATATAAATTTATCTATTGCCGCAACCGAATCTCCTAATTCAAAGCAAATAAAAGCCAAAAGACCACGGTTAATTTTTGCATGCAAGAGATCATCTATTGATATTTCAGCAGAAGAAACACGTTGAACTAAAGCTTGCAATTAAAACTACTTATACTTCTAAGTCAGAGCTCCAAGCTCCTTGTGCAGCAAGTTTATTCATTAAGGCTCGATGTGATAATGCAGCTTGAGCACTGGGCATATTTTCAGTTTTACCTAACCATGACTTCAAAGCTGCTTGTTGAAGCGCTCGACCATATGAAAAACTGAGTTTCCATGGGAAGCCACCAATTTTATTCATAGCATCAAGATGAGCCGTTGAGTTTAAGTCTGATTGACCCCCAGATAAAAATGTAATTCCAGGAAGATCAAATGGAACATTTTCTTTAAGGCATCGTAACGTCATTTCAGCAACCTCTGCAATTGAGGCTTGTGACTCACATAAAAAGCCTGCAGTAACCATATTGGGCTTTAAAATAGTTCCTTTGATATTTACTCCTCGTGTTTCCATGGCAGCAAACAGAGATTTTAATGCAGCGCTTGAAACTTCATAGCATCGGTCAATAGAATGATCTCCGTCCATTAAAACTTCTGGCTCTACCATTGGAACCATATTGTTATCTTGAACAATTTTTGCATACTCAGCTAATGCCTGCATATTGCTTTCAATACAATCAGAGGTAGGAAGTGCTCCGTCAATTTTAATTACCGCTCTCCACTTTGTAAATTTTGCTCCTAGTAGAAAATATTCTGAGCATCGATCGTGGAGACCTTCAAGACCTTGAGTAAGAGTCTCTTCTGGAGAGCCATCCAATGGCTTAAGGCCTTGATCTACCTTGATGCCTGGAAGTGCTCCTTGATCGCTAATAACTTTCACTAGAGACGTTCCATCCTTTGCGTCCTGTCTAATAGTTTCATCAAAAAGAATGACTCCACCAATATTATCTTTCATACCGCTAGATCTAAAAAGCATTTCTCGATAATCCCTTCTATTTGATTCTGAGGACTCAACCCCGATTGAATCAAATCTCTTGCCACAAGTTGGATTGCTCTCATCTGCTGCAAGAATACCTTTGCCGTTACTCACTATAAACGCAGCAATTTCTTCTAAAGTATTTAATGACATTTTTTTCCCTCTTATTTTATAAAGCCTAAAGCAGTTAGTGATGGTAGCTCTTTTCCTTCCATGAATTCAAGAAAAGCACCACCTCCAGTAGAGCAATATGATATATCACCCTTATTAATAAACAATTTTATGGCGAGCAAGGTTTCACCTCCACCCGCCAGACTAAAGGCTGAAGATGCGGCAATAGCCTTGGCTAAAGCTCGCGTGCCTTCAGAAAAATTATCTTTTTCAAAGACTCCAATAGGACCATTCCAAATAATTTGCTTTGCATTTGCGATCAACTCCAATGAGTCGCTATCAATGCATTGATCTAGGATCATTTCATGATCTTGCACAGACTCAATGCTACAAATTCTATGTTCAAGAGAATCTATGCTGGGTGCAACTACAACCTTAGTCGGCAAGTGAATTGAAGATTTGCCTAGGAGTTGCCTAGCCTCATCGAGCATGGATTTCTCATACAGTGACTTGCCAATATTAAAACCCTGGGCTTTAAGAAAAGTATTTGTAATTCCGCCACCTGTAATTATATGGTCTGAGAACTGGCTCAGGTTTTTTAGAACTTCAAGTTTAGTTGACACTTTTGAGCCCCCAACAATTGATAGCAGTGGCCTATCATTGGAATGAGTCGCTTTGGTTAATGCTTCAATTTCTGCTTCGAGTAGCAATCCAGCACATGAAATATTGGCTTGATGGATAGCGCCAAACGTTGAAGCTTGCTCTCGGTGAGATGTTCCAAAAGCATCGAAGACATAAACTTCAGCCATAGATCCAAGGTTCTTTGATAGCTCTTCATTGTTTTCAAGTTCGCCGATTAAGAATCTAGTATTTTCTAAAAGTGAAATTGTGCTTTTAAATTTTACTTCTTCAATGACAGAAATAAAGTCGACTTCATGGTTAAGCATTTCTCCAATTCTGATAGCAATCGGCCGAAGAGAAGCCTCGGAATCAAAAGTACCTGCCTTGGGTCGACCAAAATGAGAAATGAAAATAATTTTACAATTCTGTGCAAGCAAATATTTCGCTGTTGGGATCACAGCTTCTATCCTTGCATCATCAAGAATTATGCCTTCTTTTACTGGGACATTTAGATCTGCTCTTAGGGCAACAGTTTTGTCTTTAACTGAAATATCAGAAAGCTTTCTCATTTTTGAATGAGTTTTTTAGCCTCTAATAGAACATTTTCTTCAGTAAAGCCAAATTTTTGCATTAACTCTGATGCAGGGGCGCTTTCTCCAAATGTATCGACGCCAATAACAGTATCATTTAAATTGGTTAGCCCATGCCATGAAGAAGAATGCAAAGCTTCAACTATTAGTTTAGGTGAGCTAGGGGCTATAGTTTCATTTCTGTAACTTTCTGATTGAGAGTAAAACTTATCCAGACAAGGCATAGAAACAATGTTCGCTTTAATCCCTTCGGCTGCAAGCGCCTCTGCTGCTGATAAAATTAACTGCAATTCGCTGCCCGAGGCAATCAATGTGATAGCAGCATCATCATGTTTTGATAGAAGGTATCCACCTTTATGGATGGACTGAATCTGTTCTTGTGTTCGTTGCACGTATGGAAGATTTTGCCTAGACAGAATTAAACTGTGAGGTGTAGCTTTAGATAAAATAGATTCATTCCAAGCAATTGCAGTTTCTATGACATCAGCAGGTCTCCAATTATTTAAGTTGGGTGTTGCGCGCAATGTAACCAGATGCTCAATCGGCTGATGTGTAGGGCCATCTTCTCCCAGTCCAATAGAATCATGTGTATAGACAAAGATATTAGGTATTTCCATCAAAGCAGCTAATCTGACTGCATTTCTTGCATAATCCATAAACACTAAAAAAGTTCCGCCATATGGTCTTAAACCCCCATGAAGAAGCATGCCATTCATCATGGCAGTCATACCAAACTCACGAACACCCCAAAAAATATGGTTGCCCTCTGGTTTTTGGGGGCGCAAATCAGTACTTGCTTTTGAAAAGGTATTATTTGAACCCTTCAGATCAGCAGACCCACCTATTAGCTCGGGCAGTTTTTCACAGAAAAAATCTAGGCAGATTTCAGAAGCTTTTCTGGTTGCAACATTTTTCTTTTCTCCGGTTTGAAGATTTTCTAAAAATGTCTCAAAAGAACGAGTGAAATCTTCTGGAAGCTCATTAGCCATTAATCTTTGCAGCAATGCATGCTCGGTTGGGTAAACCTTGCTGTACTCGGACATCAAATCATCCCATTGGGCATTTAAAGAATTGCCTTCCTCATAATTATTCCATTCAGCGCTAATTCGCTCAGGAATTTCAAAGGGTTCATGCTCCCAGGCTAATTGCTTTCGAGTAATTTCTATTTCATCTTCTCCAAGCGGCGAACCATGAACTCCAGAAGTGCCAGCTTTGCTGGGAGAACCGAAACCTATGGTAGTTTTACAACATATTAATGTTGGTTTCTCTGAATCTTCTTTGGCTGCAGCTATAGCCTCAAGCATTGCTTCAATATTATGCCCATCGACCTCTATTACTTGCCAATTGTAGCTTTCAAACCTCTGAACAGTGTTATCAGTAAACCAATCAGATATTTCTCCATCAATTGAAATTCCATTTTGATCATAAAAACATATCAGCTTTCCAAGGCCATGAGTGCCTGCAAAAGAAGATACTTCATGAGAGATGCCTTCCATGAGACAGCCATCACCTAAAAATGCATATGTGAAATGATCGATTGGGCTTAAATCAGCTTTGTTAAATCTAGCTGCTAACATTTTCTCTGCAAGAGCCATTCCCACAGCATTTCCTAAGCCTTGGCCAAGGGGTCCTGTAGTAGTTTCAATGCCTATGTCTAAATCTAATTCTGGATGCCCTGGAGTTTTAGATCCAAGCTGTCTAAAGTTTTTAATATCCTCAATTGATAAGTTATAGCCAGTTAAGTGTAACAAGCTATATAAAAGCATTGATCCATGGCCGTTAGAAAGAACAAATCTATCTCTATTGAGCCAAGTGGGGTTACTGGGATTATGCTTTAAGTTGTATTTCCAAAGAGCGACTGCTATGTCTGCCATGCCCATAGGCATACCAGGATGCCCTGATTTGGCAGCTTGAACTGCATCAATTGAAAGGAATCTTATAGCATTGGCAAGGTCTTTATGCATGTTGAGCAAGGGTTATCCTAGAAAGAATTATCATAATATGGTGGTGATAGATTTAATACATTTAATTGTCATTTTTTATCAAAGAATGTAGAATTCAAGTTGTTTTTTTAAGTGATTTGTTCCTGCTTGCATACTTAAACTGCTAAGAAGGGCGCCCAAACATAAGGTGAAAACTATGAGCTATATCTTTACATCCGAATCTGTATCAGGAGGTCACCCTGATAAAGTTTGTGATCAAATTTCTGATGCCGTCCTTGATGCATACCTAGCAGAAGATCCAAATAGCAGAGTTGCTTGTGAGACCATGATTAAAAATAATATGGTTTTTATAGCTGGAGAAATAACCTCTTTAGGCAGCCCAGATCTGGAGCCTGTGGTAAGAAAAACAATTAACGATATTGGCTATAACACCGATGAATATGGCTTTAACGGCGATACATGTGAATTTACTAATCTTGTATTTGAGCAGTCACCTGATATTTCCCAAGGAGTAACTGAGGGTGAGGGAGAAAATCTAGAACAGGGTGCTGGCGATCAAGGACTTATGTTTGGATACGCTTGCACAGAAACAGAATCTTTGATGCCGCTTCCAATTGATCTTTCGCACAGGTTGGTTAAAAGACAAGCGGATGCCATGAAGAGTGGAGAAATTAAGTGGTTAAGGCCTGATGCTAAAAGTCAGGTAAGTGTTATTTACTCTGATGATGGCAAAACAATAGAGGGCTTATCAGCGGTTGTGCTTTCTACTCAGCATGATGAAGACGTATCCCAAGAAGAGATTAAAGCTGAGGTAATGGAAAAAATTATTAAGCCTGTTGTTCCTGAGGAATGGATACTCGATTCTACTAATATTTACATTAATCCAACTGGCAAGTTCGTGATAGGCGGTCCGGTAGGTGATTGCGGCCTGACAGGAAGAAAAATCATTGTAGATACTTATGGAGGAATGGCTCGACATGGCGGTGGCGCTTTCTCGGGTAAAGACCCATCCAAGGTAGACAGATCAGCAGCCTATGCATCTAGATATGTAGCTAAAAATATAGTTGCTGCAGGTCTTGCAGACTATTGTGAAATACAAGTTTCATATGCAATTGGTGTAGCAAAACCAACCTCTATACATGTTGAAACTTTTAATAGCGAAAAAATTTCAAAAGATGCTATTGTTAAAATTGTAGAGGATGAATTTGATTTAAGACCGAAAAGCTTAATTAATATGCTTGATCTCAAGAGACCAATTTATCTTGCGACTGCTGCATATGGTCACTTTGGACGATCAGATATTGATCTATCTTGGGAAAAAACAGACAAAGCAGCTGATATTGCTCGGTAAAATGTTTTATATGCAATTAAAGGGTGCATTAGCACCCTTTTTTTATGTAAAATGCCTCAAATTATTTAAGGAATTAAAAAAATGGAAAATGATTATAAAGTAGTAGATATAGATCTAGCAGATTTTGGAAGAAAGGAAATTTCTCTTGCAGAGAATGAAATGCCAGCTCTAATGGCCTTAAGAGACAAATATAAAGACGAGCAGCCATTGCAGGGTGCAAAAATCATGGGTTGCATCCACATGACAATTCAAACAGCAGTTTTAATGGAAACGCTTAAAGACTTAGGAGCCGAATTGAGATGGTCTGGTTGTAATATTTTTTCAACCCAAGATCATGCGGCGGCTGCAATGGCAGCGGCTGGCATTCCGGTATTTGCTTGGAAAGGCCAAACTGATGAAGAGTTTGATTGGTGCATTGAGCAAACTATCTTAGAAGATGGAAAGCCATGGGATGCAAATATGATTTTGGATGATGGCGGCGACCTAACTCATATGGTTCATACCAGATTTCCTGAAATGCTAGAAACCATTCATGGTATTTCAGAAGAGACTACTACAGGAGTTCATAGATTAAAGGCTATGCTTGAAGCTCACACCTTGAAAGTTCCAGCCATCAACGTGAACGATTCTGTGACTAAATCAAAAAATGATAATAAATATGGTTGCAGACATAGTTTAAATGATGGAATTAAAAGAGCTACAGATATGTTCCTAGCATCCAAAAAGGCTTTGGTTATTGGGTATGGAGACGTTGGTAAAGGTTCTGCTCAAAGTCTAGCTCAAGAAGGCATGATCGTAAGAGTTGTGGAGTCAGACCCGATATGTGCTATGCAAGCATGTATGGATGGGTTTGAGGTAGTGTCTTCTTATAACAATGGCGTAGTCACAAGAGATGTAAAAGATATTAATCTTCATATTATGGGTGATACGGATTTGCTTGTTACAACGACTGGTAATGTCAATGTTTGTGATGAGGCTATGCTAAGAACATTAAAGAATACTGCAGTGGTATGTAATATTGGTCATTTTGATAATGAAATTGACACTGCTTTCATGAGAGATAAGTGGTACTGGGAAGAAATTAAGCCTCAGGTTCACAGAATTTTTAGAGATACCTCTCCATCTGATACTCCTAATATTAAAAGCAAAGATTACATCCTTCTTTTGTCTGAGGGCAGATTAGTGAATCTTGGAAATGCTACAGGACATCCAAGTAGAATTATGGATGGCTCTTTTGCCAACCAGGTTCTAGCGCAAATGTATTTATATGAGCAAGGCTTTGCAAATATAAATGATGCAGATAAACAACAAGAGATGTTAACTGTAACCGTTCTTCCAAAGAAATTAGATGAAGAAGTTGCAGAGCTAATGGTTAAGGGCTTTGGCGGAACAATGACTAAGCTAACTAAAGATCAGGCTGAATACATCAATGTTCCTGTGGATGGTCCTTTCAAAGAGGAAGAGTACAAATACTAATAATTAGTTTTTTTCTCTTTAATTATTCATAATAGGCGAATGAAAATTCGCCTATTTTTTATTCTACTAACTATAAGTTTTATGTCAGCTAGCTGTGGCATGAAGGCTCCTATTCCTTACTCCATTTTAATTGCTCTGTAGCACCAAATAAATGGATCATTTTAATTACCAAGAAGATATTCTTTTCGCAGAAGATGTCGCTTTAACTGATATTGCCAAGCAATATGGAACGCCTTCATATGTGTACTCCCGAGCAACCCTAGAAAGGCATGCAAAAGCATATACAGAATCGTTCAAGTCTATGGATGGCTTGGTTTGCTTTTCTGTGAAAGCTCTCTCGAATATTGCTATCTTAAAAGTTCTAAAAAAATGTGGCTGTGGATTTGACATTGTCTCTGGAGGCGAACTTCATAGAGCTCTTTTGGCAGGCGCTGATCCTCAAAAAATTATTTTTTCTGGTGTGGGAAAGTCAAAAGCTGAAATGGCAGCAGGAATAAAAAGTAATATCTTGTCATTCAATGTGGAGTCTGAAAGTGAACTAATGGTGCTTGAAGAAGTAGCAAAAGAATTGAACGCAATAGCCCCTGTTGCTATTAGATTTAATCCTGGTGTAGATGCTGGTGAACATGAATTTATAAAAACAGGAAGAAAATCAGATAAGTTTGGCGTCAGTATTAATGAGGCAATGCAGCTCATTAGTAAGTGTATGCAGAGTAAAAACCTCAATATTGTAGGTTTAACTTGCCATATTGGCTCTCAAATTTCAGAACTAGAAAAATTTAAGGAAGCTGCCGCTCAGTCTTTAAAGCTATTGCTAGACGTTGAAAAATTAGGTGCTGAGTTAAATTTTATTGACATGGGAGGGGGTCTAGGAGTCACCTATGTAGACGAAAAAACTGTTCAGCCCTATGAGCTTATTAAATGCTACGAAGAGATTTTTCGAGGCAGGCCTGAAAGGTTAATTGTTGAACCAGGAAGATCTATTTCTGCTAATGCGGGCATATTGCTCACTAAAGTTGAGTACAAAAAAAATAATTTTCTTATAACTGATGCGGCTATGAATGATTTATTGCGCCCCGCGTTATACCAAGCTCAACATGACGTATGGCAGGTAAACAATAAAAATGATGATGTTAAAAATTACAATGTTGTTGGGCCAATATGTGAAACAGGCGATTTTCTTGCAAAAGATAAACAGTTGAGTGCCGACGAGGGCGACCTTCTTGCTTTAAGATCAGTGGGTGCTTATGGTTTTGTAATGAGTTCAAATTATAACTCTCGAATGAGAAGTGCTGAGATTCTTGTAGATAAAGATAAATTTCATTTAATAAGGCGCAGAGAGGAGTTATTAGATTTAACTAAACTGGAAGAGGGCCTGCATGATGAAATTTAAGAAAATGCATGGAAATGGCAATGATTTCATAATAATTGAGAACCTTACTCAAACAACCTATCTTACAAAATCTCAGATAATTAAAATGGGTGATAGGAAAAAAGGCCTGGGTTTTGATCAGCTCATAACAATTAATCCACCAAAAAAAAATCATCATGACTTGCACATAAAATTTTTTAATACTGATGGATCGGAAGCAAGCATGTGTCTGAATGGAGTTAGGTCTGTTGGTGCATTTGTTTGGGAATCTAAATTGTTCCCAAAAAAGCCAATTCTGCTGGGCACTAAATCAAGAGACATTTTGATTAAGCCCAATGGATTGAAAAATGTGAAGGCGGTCATAGACTTTCCTTTTGAAGAAAAAATTCCGGCAGCAGAGATGAAGCTTTTAAAAAAAGAAAAGATTTGCTTTGTAAATGTTGGCAATCGCCACCTCTTGATTGAATCCACCAACATCGATGATTATGATCTCTCTGGCCTTTGTAAAAAACTGAGAAAACGAAAGTTCTTTAGGGACGCAAATATTTCTTTGTGGAAAAAAACTGGAAGCACGATCTTATCAAGAACTAATGAAGCTGGAGCCGGCGAGACCTTATCATGCGGGTCAGCAGCTGCCGCTATTGCTAGTGTTACTTTGGATTCTGCAAAAAAAATTACGGTTATTTCAAAGGGTGGCAAAATATCTCTTACAAACATGGGTGATAAACTAGGAATGATTGGGCCTGCTGAATTAATTTGCGAGGGAGTATGGACAAAAAATTAAATGCAAAAGATGTAGAGATTTTTCTTCTAGAAAATATTGATTTCTTTGTTACGAGAGAGTCTCTTGTAGGCGAATTAAGCTTCAAACATGATTCTGGTGGAGCATCATCTCTGTTAGAGATGCAAGTTAGGCGATTGCGTGATGAACAGTCAAGATTAATGGAGATGCTCACTAGTTTTGTTTCTACAGGACAGGACAATGAAGACCTTTTTTTAAAATCTAAAACTCTGACGCTCTCTCTAATTCAAGCCAAAGATATGGAGTCAATTATTAATACTGTCGAATCTTTTTTTCAAGAGATTATTGGTGCAGATGCATGCAGCCTGGTTCTTGCTTCAGATAAAGAGGTAAAAGAGCTTGAATCAACCACTGGTCTAGAAATGAATAAAAACTCTATTCATATGGGTCCTTTTTCTCAAGAAAAGATGTCTTTGCTCTTTCAGGATAATGAGATGCTTTCAGGTGTAATAAGCATTTTTAAGGTAAAAGATAAATTCGGTTTATTAAAGATTGGTTCTAGAGATCAAACAAAGTATTTGGGCGATGGCGATACAACGTTTATCGAATACATTAGAGATGTAATAGCCAGCGTGATTGAATTGAAAGATGTATGAATGAAAAAAAATATTTTCTCATTTCAAAAATTACAGACTATTTAGACTTTTTAGAAAATATTAAAGGCCTTAGCGCTAATACAATTAAATCCTACCAGCGTGATCTCGTAAAGTTTTCACACTTCTCTGAAGCAGCTAATGTAGATAGCTTTGATATGTTTACTGAAGAAATTTGTTCAAGCTGGATCGCAGATCTCTTTCAACAGAATGTTAGTGCTCGAAGTATTCAAAGGCATATTTCATCAGCAAAAGGTTTTTTTGAGTATGCGCAAAAAAATACTCTTATTAATGGATCTCCGTTTGAACTCATAAACTCACCCAAGTCACCAAATTATTTGCCAAATGTATTATCTCCAGAAGATGTTGAGCAGCTCTTAAATTTTAAACCAAAGAATATTCAAGAGACTAGAGACATGGCCATTGTGGAGTTGATATATTCGAGCGGACTCAGGGTCTCTGAGGCTGTGAATGTAGATTTAAATGATTTTGAGGAATCAGGAAATTTCTTGCGAGTCCTAGGTAAGGGGTCAAAAACAAGATTAGTGCCTGTGGGGCGATTTGCGCAATCAGCAATAGATAAATGGATTGAAGAGAGAAAGAAAATTTCTACTATCGATGAAGCATTATTTGTTAATCTAAGAGGTGGTCGCATTTCTACAAGGAGCATTCAAGAGAGAATTAAAACTCTTGCCTTAATGCAGGGCCTGCCTCCAGTTAACCCTCACATGTTGAGACATAGTTTTGCTACTCACCTACTGGAATCAAGTGGGGATTTAAGGAGTATCCAGGAGTTATTGGGACATACCTCGCTTTCAACAACTCAAATCTATACCCGATTGGATTATCAGCATTTAATAAAAATTTATGAAAAATCACATCCAAGAGCAACTAAAACAAATGCCTAAAATAGAACTAATAACTTTTGATCTAGATGATACGTTCTGGGATATTAAGACCGTGATCATTGCTGCTGAAAAAAACTATAGGCAGTGGTTAGAATCAAAGGTTAGTCAGCCCATAAAATGGGGAACGTTTGAAGAGTTTATGCGCATCAGACAAACTCTTATTAAAGAGAACTCTGTTTTAGAATATGACCTTGGATTACTTAGAAAGGAAACAATTCGTCACCATCTAAATCCCCATATAACAAATCAAGATGAGTTAAATTTATTGGTTGATGAGGCATATGAATTTTTTTTAGGCGAGCGACATAAAGTAGTATTTTATGAGGAAGTGGTAGAGGTTTTAGAGGACTTATCATCTCAGTTCATGCTTGGGGTTCTTACTAACGGAAATGCTGATGTGAATAAACTGGGTATTGGAAATCTATTTGATTTTTCGATTGCCTCTACTGATGTTATGAGCAATAAACCCGATCCAGCACATTTTATTAGGGCTAAAGAAATTTCAGGAATAGGCTTTCAAAGCACTTTGCATATAGGCGACGATGCGGTTAATGATATTAAAGGAGCTAGAGACCTTGGAATAAATACTATGTGGTTTAATTCCCAAAATTTGCCATGGGACATAGATGATAATCCTCCTATAGAATTCAATCACTGGTCTGAATTTAAGAACTTGTTATCATTGCATCATGGCCAATAAAGATACTTTTGAAGCATTTATAAGCATAGTTCAAGACAAAATTATGGATTTTACTGACGGCTCCAGTAAACCCAATTTTGAAGTAGTTAAAGATGAGGTTAGGGAGAAGTTTGATGAATTAATTCGCTCTCAAGGATATGTTTCTAAAGAAGAGTTTGAAGCGCTCGAGGCTATAGCAAAGAGATTGGAGTCTAGGCTTGACGAGCTAGAAGCAAAAACTAAGTAAAATTATAGCTGAGATAAATAGTTATCTAGTCTGTCTGAATTCATCATGAATGCAGACTTCTTATCTGCTGCTGCCATTTTAATATCTTCTAAATTTACAGCTTCTCCAACCTGGATTACTCCGATCATTGCCATCATGACATGCGGGTCACACTGATAGACATAAACTCCCTCGCTATCTAGAACTACGCTTATATCTTGACTAAGCTTGCCTGCCCAATCAGCTGCGCCTGAAGGTATCATGCCATCCATTGAAACTGAGTTATGAGCCGCATCAGTGGCTTTGAAATGAATTGTATCTCCCAGAGACACCTTCAGAACTGCTGGTTCAAATATCATTTGCCCGCCTTCACCAGAGTTAAGCATTTTAACAATGTGTTCTGAGCCCTCTGATAGCTGAACTTTTACAATAGGGGCTGAATTAGCTGCACTTGAAACTGAAGCACCAGAAGTAGCCCCACATGATTGCCCTTCTAAGCAGACACTGACAGAATTATTAAGCCTAGAGCCCAGAAGTTCGTCATATTTTTTTCCATTAAAAAATAATACTAATGCTAGAGTGACAACAAATAATGGTGTAATTTTTTTCATATTAAAGATTCTTAATTAAGAGACGGGTTTTTGTAATTCAATTACGTAATCTGCAACTTCAAGCATTTCTGAGTGAGAGCGTTTAGCTTCTATTTTGTATTGGCCGTCTACAAATAACATCGGAACAGCTGTAACTTTTAATTGCCTAGATATTTCCATTGCTCTTTTTAGTTTTTGTTTTACCGAGAATGAATTCATCTGTTTTTTAATCTCATCTCTATCAAAATCAAATGTTTCAAGGAGCTGTAAAATCGATTCTTCACTTGAGAGATAATTTGATTCTTTGTGGATGGATGTAAATACTGCCGCATGGCCTTTGTCTCCAATTCCAAGAGCTTCAATGGTATAAAATAATTTTGCATGCAACTGATGAGCTGGACCCCATGTTACTGGCATCTTGGTCAGCTTGACGCTGCTATCTTGTTTTTTTGACCAATTAGAGATAACCGGTTCAAGGTTGTAACAATGCCCACATCCATACCAAAAAATTTCAAGTACTTCGACAACACCATCTTGCTTAACTGGCAGGGGCTTTGAAATAGTCCCATAATCTTTTCCAAGTCTAAATTCTGCATTCGCCCCAAGGCTCGAAAATAATACGATAAAAGTTATAAAGAATTTGTAGTTTTTCATTTTTGATAAAGTCCGTGCATGTAGTTAGCCAAAGCTTCTATGTCTTTGTCTTTTAAGTTTTGAGATGCTGATTGCATCACCAGTGAATAGTCTCCCGCATCTCTTTCAAGACTGCGATAAGCTTTTAAAGTTGAAATTAGATAAGCCTTTTGCTGACCTGACACTCTAGGGAACCCAGCTTGCGCATTGCCCGCACCATTAATAGAATGACATGCTGTACAAGAAGGAATGCCTCGCTTTAAGTCGCCAGCCATGTACAAGCTCTTTCCAAGAGCCAAAAGCTCCTCATCATCTTGTGCCTGGCCTACTGCCAAAGGCTGGGAGCTATAAAATGCTGCTATGTCTAGAAGCTCAGAATCTGAAAGATTTTTAAGATAAGGAATCACGGACATCATTAAGACATTTTCACGCTCTCCTTGTTGGAAATATTTGAGTTGCTCAGCAATGTAACGCTGGTTTTGTCCCGCGAGGTTTGGCCAATCAGAAGCGATGCTTTTGCCCTGAGCACCATGACAAGCTGCACATTGAGCCACTAGAGCTGATCCAACTTTTGCATTCCCAACATCCAGCAAATCAGGTATCTCAATTTCAGACGCAAGACTGCCAAAGGACATAAAAGTCAGGACAATCATTAAATAAGTTTTCAACATATATTGTGCGTTATGGTATAGAAAGCATATTATATGTCCTGCGTGGCTTGAGATAAACGATCTAATGAAAAATCCTTTCAAAAATACCGCTTTTTTATTTGGCATAACAAAGTACCAAAAGCTCCCAGAAGACTCTGGAACTGAGATTTTATTGTCTGGCCGCTCCAATGCAGGCAAATCAAGCGCATTGAATGCCCTTACCAAGAATAAAAAATTGGCCCGAATCAGTAAAACACCTGGGCGAACCACTGAAATTAATTTTTTTGAAGTAGTGGAAGGTTTTAAGTTTTTGGATCTGCCAGGATACGGTTTTGCAAAATCTGGTCATTCTAGACGCAAGGATTGGGGGCCGTTGTTAGGTGAGTATTTTGAAAAAAGACAATCTTTAAAAGCAGTGGTTGTATTTATGGATATTCGCCACCCACTTAAACCCATAGATCTTGAAATGATTGAGCTGTGCGAAAACTTTGATGTTCCCTTTATTCCAGTCCTCACAAAATCTGACAAGGTATCAAATAATGTATGCGCGAGCACTCAACAAAAGGTTTTAAAAGAAACTAATGCTCCTCATGTAATAGCAATCTCAGCCCTCAAGGGAACTAATTGTGAAAAACTAGGGAAAATTTTGCTAAAATATGTCGATGGTTAAATTATCTTTTCAAGATCAATCCTGTGAGCTAACCCTTGAGGAAGGGCTGGAAGAGTATCGTGCCTACCTTCAAGCCAATGGCAAAAAACAGTTAATTGATAAGCCGGGTTCACAAGTTATTAGAGACCATGATGCAACTCACGTTATCTTTGGACTTGATACCTCTCTTGAACAAGAGTCTTTATTAGACTCATGGGTTTTACGAGGCTGCCATTGGAAATTTAAAGAATTATTTGCATATCAAAAATTACCTGAGCTAAAAGAGTTAAATAAATATTTAAAAAAAGAGTTGGGTTACCTCAAGCTGTTGCTGGTCGTCTTTAAACTAATCCCTATTAAGCGAAAGATAGGACGTCGAACAAAAGCAATGAATAAAAAATGGCCTTTTAAATCTCCAAACTCTTTAATGAATCAAAGAGTGTGTGATTTAAGAGAAGAATATGGCATCAAGATTCTTGAGCCAGAAGAAAGAATTGTCAAAGATCCATTAATCTGGGCAGGAACAATTTCTAATTAAGCGCATTTTCTATATTAAGTAATATAGAGTCTACGATCTTTATCATTCCATCGTCCTCATTTTTTATAGCGCTAAGTTTTACAGAGTTTAGGTAATAGATTCCATCTAACATTCTGTCAGTATTAACAAAAGCTACTCCGAGATATATTTTGGTCCATAAAATATCGTTTTCGTAATTTACGGATGGAGAGAGGTTTTCAAGCATGTTTTCTACTTTGATTAATTCCTCAAACTTATTTACTTTATATAAAGATTCAGCATAAATGAGAGATGCATGAGAAATGAAGTAATATTCTGGAAGCTTTAAATCTTGAGCATCCTGCTGATTAAAAAATTCTGAGGCGCTGCTTGCCGCTTCTTCGTATTTTTTTAGTGCAAATTGAGACAATGCTAATTGATAATAAAAGAAAGGATCTTTTTCTAGTTTTTCATAGGCTAGTTTTTCGGCCTTAGTATATTTTTTAGCTTTAAGCAATTGAGTAATTCTATTAAACATTCCAGCAGCTGGTCCTAAGTCAACGGTTCCGCTTACAAGTATAAAAGTAAATTTCTGTTTCATGTTTGGGTATGCAGCTGGCTCACCCTGATATGTCAGAGGTTTATATTGTAATTTCTTTGCAGCATTTAGAGCCTCGTTGTGAAAAATACTATGGGAAAGAGGCGGAATAATTTTATGGTTACTGGTTCTACCGCTCTCATCTAAGTCATAAGATACAATTGCAAAACCAGTAATGCCTTTCTGTTGAGCTTTTTTTGGATACTTAACCCTTGGTTTTTTCAGCGATTTAGGAGCAGCAAAGCCCTCTAAGAACAAAGTTAGATCTGTGTCTTGGACCTGATGTAAGATTTCATAGTATTTTTTTAAATCCTTTGGGGTGCACCGTGTATTAATTTGATCTTTTCCAATTAACCCCTCACCACTTATGCATTCTTTAAATTTTTTTTGCTCTTGATCTAAAGCATTTGCAACCAAGCTTTTGGTATTAGGTCCCAGCACACTATCGGCTTCAACAAAATTGCAAAACAATATTATTGGCAGCAAAAAATAGAACAATCTATTAGTGAGCTTCATTCCAATTTGCTCCCTGATTGGCATCAACAATTAAAGGAATATCCAATTTAACTGCGCTTTCCATCAGGCTAATTACATGAGTTAGGGCTTCTTCTGCAAAATCTTTTTTAACCTCAAAAATAAGCTCATCATGAACTTGCATAATCATTTGAATGTTTGGATTGTCCTCTCCAATCCATTCATCAACATCTATCATGGCTTTCTTAATAATGTCTGCAGCTGAGCCTTGCAAGGGAGCATTAATTGCAGCCCTTTCAGCTGCCTGACGTCTTAACCCGTTAGATGCGTTAATTTCAGTTACATGAAGTTTCCTGCCTAAAATAGTCTCTACATATAGGTTTTTCTTTGCTAGCTCCTTAGTAGAATCCATGTATTCCCTGACGCCAGTGTATCTCTCAAAATAAGTATCAAGATAAGCCTGGGCTTCATGGCGAGGAATTCCTAGTTGCCTGGTTAATCCAAAAGCTGACATGCCATAAATTAAACCAAAGTTAATTGCCTTGGCACTTCTTCGGTGATCGGTGGTTACCTCTTCTAAAGGCACATCAAAGATTTCAGAGGCAGTAGCAGAATGCACATCAATATTATTATTAAAGGCATGGGTAAGGTTTTTGTCTCCAGATAAATGGGCCATGATTCTAAGTTCAATCTGCGAATAGTCAGCTGAGATTAAAACATTCCCTTTTTCTGCCACAAAGGCTTCACGTATTTTTCTTCCTTCGGCTGTTTTGATGGGTATATTTTGTAAATTAGGCTCCGTTGAAGATAGCCTGCCAGTTGAGGTGACTGCTTGTTGGTATGAAGTATGAATTCTTTTGGTATCGGGGTGTTGGATATTTATCAGGCTGTCAGTGTATGTAGATTTTAGTTTTGCTAGCCCTCTATACTGAATAATAACCTTTGGTAGCTCATACTCTTCGGCCAAACGCTGTAAGGTATCTTCGTTTGTAGAAGGTTGGCCTTTTGGGGTTTTCTTTAATACTGGTAATTCTAATTTACTGTATAAGATCTCTACCAATTGCTTTGGCGAATCCATATTAAATTCTTCGCCCGCCATCTTAAATGCTGTTTTAGATAGTTTATCAATTTTTAGACCAAGCTCTTTTGAATACTCTGCTAGCATACTTGTATCGATCTTCGCCCCATTAGTCTCAACTCTTAGCAAAGATTTAAGCATCGGATATTCAAGCGTTTTTAGGAGATTAATTAGTTTGGGCTCTTTTTGGAGCTTCTTGTCCAAGAGATTAAATAATCTAAAAGTAATGTCGGCATCTTCAGCGGCATAAAAAGTCGCAGCAGGTATCTCTACTTGAGCAAAGTTAATTTGCTTGGATGCAGAACCAGCAACTTCCTCATATTTCATTGGTTGATATTGCAAATAATGCACAGCCATCCTATCTAAGCCATGCCTTGTGCCAGTGCTGTTTAAGACATATGACATCAACATAGTATCGCCAAGAAATTCAGTAACTTTAATGCCATGTCTATTAAGAATCGGTAAATCAAATTTAAGATTTTGGCCCACCAGCTTTGTTTGGTTATTGGAGATTGCCTCCCCTAAAATTTTAACTATGGTGTTTAATGAAAGCTGTTCAGGCATGCCTTCGTAAGAGTGTTGAATAGGAATGTAACAGCCCTCTCCCTCTTCACAAGACAGAGATATGCCAAGAAGGTCTGCCGTCATCGTATCTAAAGATGATGTCTCTGTGTCAATGGCAAAGGCTGAGCATTTATTCAATTTCTCTGCCCAGGTTTTTAAAGCCTTATCAGATAAAACTGTTTCATATTCTTTTGAGGGCACTGATAGTATTGGCTCATCCGTGGATCGACCATCCGAAGATTTAATCCAATTCTTAAACTCAAGAGATGCAAAAAGCTTATTGAGCTCCTCTTGGTTTTCAGTGGCTGCTAGCAATTCGTCTAAAGAAACAGATAAATCTACGTCTTTTTTAAGCGTTACAAGCTCAACATTTCTATCTAGATCTTGAATGGAGTCTCTTAAGTTTTGACCAACAACACCAGGAAAATTTTCTGCATTTTGAGTAATCCCTTCTAGGTCTTTGAACTCATTTAGCCATTTAACTGCAGTTTTGGGACCAACCTTGGGAACCCCTGGAATATTGTCTGAAGTATCACCAACAAGGGCCAGGTAATCTACTATTTGGTCTGGGTGAACCCCAAACTTTTCTTGCACACCGGCTACGTCATAGACCTTGTTGTTCATAGTATTTACCATTTTGACCAATGGATCTTCAACAAGCTGCATTAAATCTTTGTCCAGTGAAGAAATAATCATAGGAATTCCCCTTTGAGCTCCCATCACTGCCAAGGTTGCAATAACGTCATCAGCTTCAACGTCTGGAATTTCAACAACAGGCATCCCCATAGCATTGCAAATAGATTTTAATGGCGCTAATTGCTCTCGGAGCTCTGGCGGCATTGGGGGTCTGTTTGCTTTGTAGTCTTTATAGATAGAATGCCTAAAGTTTTTTCCCTTAGCATCAAAAATTGCTAAGTAATGAGAGTTAGGGTTTTCATTCCTGAGATTGCGTAGCATATTTGTAACACCCTTCACAGCTCCTGTTGGCAATCCAGTCGAAGTTGTCAAAGGCGGCATTGCATGAAATGCTCTGTATAAATAAGAAGAGCCGTCGATTAGAAAAATTTTTTTATTAGGATTTATCATGAAAATTTATTATGTCATTTGGTTTTTATATAAGCCATGGATAATATAAGATCATCTTACTTTTAGTTTTTTAAAATAAAGTTATGGGTATTGTAAAAAAAATATTTTTCTTGCCATCGGCAATCAATCTATTGGTTGGGCTTGGTTTGGTAATTGGGGCCTATCTGTTTCAACTCATAGGATATTACGATCCCTGTCCACTTTGCATTCTTCAGCGCTGGGCATTTGGTTTTATTGCAGTGTGCGGGCTGGTTTTATTGATCCCCAATCTTTATCCCTTAATTAATAAGATCATTTTGTTTATCGCTTCTTTGCTCTCATTAGGAGGAGGAATGATAGCTGGAAGACAGATCTATTTGCAGCATCTGCCAGCCGATCAAATACCTACATGCGCCCCTCCCATGGATTTTTTAATGGACACCCTCCCATTTATGGAGTTAATACAAACTATTCTTTTGGGAGACGGCAATTGTGCTGAATATCAATGGAGATTTATTTTTAATTTTGCTGAATGGGCTTTATTGTTTTTTGTGATGCTTTTTGTTTATAACCTATACTTCGTATTTACAGGGTTTAAACGATAAATTGTAGCTAAGCTACACTCAAAATGTCTTAAATAATCTATTAAAATAGGGTTTCCTTACTTCATTGACAATCTAGATCAAATAAATTCAAATCCACTACACAAATTATGTATGGTTTTGCTTGCCTTCGGAATGTAAAATAAACTAATACGAGAGATAAGATAGATATATGAGAAATAGTACTTTGAGTGAAATATTTGAATTAGGCACAGAAGACTTAATTAATATCGCGGTTAAGAATAATGAGGGTGTTATAGCAAGTAATGGAGCTCTTTCCTTGGAAACGGGTGAAAGAACTGGAAGAAGTCCCAATGATAGGTTTATCGTTCAAGAAGATAGTACTTCCCAACTAATAGACTGGGGAGACATTAATAAGCCTTTTGATGTTGATAAATTTTCGCTTCTTTGGGACAAAGTTGATGCTTATTTAGCAGAAAAAGATAGATATCTTTCCAAGGTACATGTTGGTGCCCATGCAGATCATTATATCCCAGTCAATGTGACTGCAGAAAGCGCATCTCATAGCATGTTTTCTCAGCTAATATTCATTAGCCCCACTGAATTCAATCCCCAGGAGAAAAAAGAGTGGCAGATTATGAGCGCTCTTAACTATCAGTGCAATCCAGAAGAAGATGGAACAAATTCAGAGGGATGTGTAATTATTAATTTTGCTGCGAGAAAAGTGTTATTGGCAGGAATGAAGTATGCGGGAGAAATGAAAAAATCTATGTTCTCGGTTCAGAATTTCTTAATGCCTGAGAAAGATGTTCTACCTATGCATTGTTCTTCTAACGTAAATAAGGAAGGAAAGGTCTCCCTTTTCTTTGGTTTGTCTGGAACTGGAAAAACAACCTTGTCAGCAGATCCAACGTGCTCATTAATTGGTGATGATGAGCATGGATGGGGTGAAGGCACTGTATTTAATTTTGAGGGCGGTTGTTACGCAAAGACAATAGATCTTTCAGAAAAGAATGAACCCGTTATCTGGAAAGCAATTAAGCATGGAAGCATTATTGAAAATGTTGCTCTTGATCATTCTAAAACCCCAGATTACTCAGATACCTCCTTGTCAGAGAACGGAAGGTGTTGCTACCCTAGAACTCATATTGACGACGCAATTGAATCAAATGCTGCTGGAGAGCCTGAGACTGTAATATTTTTAACTTGTGATTTAACTGGTTTAATTCCACCTGTCTCCATCCTTTCTAAAGAAGCTGCGGCCTACCACTTCCTTAGTGGCTATACTGCAAAAGTTGGATCAACAGAGGTTGGGTCAACGGAATCAATTGGTTCTACATTTTCTACTTGTTTTGGCGCTCCGTTTTTTCCAAGACCAGCTGGCGTTTATGCCGATCTATTAATTAAAAGAGTTAAAGCATTTGATTCAAAAGTTTTCCTAGTTAACACGGGTTGGACTGGCGGCCCTCACGGCATTGGGTCTAGGTTCGATATACCAACTACTCGTAGAGTAATTAACGCAATTCAAAATGGTGAGTTAAATAATATTGAAACTCAGCATATTGATGGTTTAAATCTAGATGTGCCAGTATCAATTGAAGGCGTCGACTCAAAAGTATTAACTCCTAAGGCAACATGGGAAGATCAAGATCTTTATGAAACCTATCTCAAAGACTTGGTTCAGCAGTTTCAGAATAACTTTAAAAAGTTTTCTGTAAGGCAAGAGATTGTGGAAGCAGGTCCATCAATATAGCCACTTTTTAATGGCCACTCTTACATTTCAGAATTCTCTTAATTACTATCAAGACGCGGGTTTTTTTCAAAATCTAGAAATTAATAGGGGTATTGAACGAGAATCATTGAGGGTTGATCAAGATGGAAATATTTCTCAAGCAGATCATCCAGAAAAATTAGGTTCTCCACTTACTAATGCTGACATAACAACAGATTTTGCTGAGGCATTGGTTGAACTTGTTACTCCTACCTTTAATTCTGCAGAAGGTTTGTTCAGCCATCTATCTAGTCTTCATCAATTTTTATACAGTGCAATGGAAGATGAGTTGTTATGGAATTTTTCAATGCCCTGTGCTTTCAAAGATCCCAGCGAAATAAGAATAGCTGAATATGGCAATTCAAATAGTGGAATGCTTAAGCACATATACAGAAAAGGTTTGAGTCTTAGGTATGGATCAATTATGCAGTGCGTATCAGGCATACATTTTAATTTTTCTATTTCGAAGGATTCTTGGCAAGCATTAGCAAATAACCCAGATCAGAAATTTATAGACGAAAAGTATTTAGGCTTAATTCGAAATGTTAAAAGAAACTCATGGTTTCTATTGGATCAATTTGGAGCTTCGCCAGTCACTAATAAATCATACCTTCTTAACAGGGAGCACTCATTAGAGAAATATGGTGAAGAAGACTTATTTCTTCCGTCAGCAACATCCTTGCGAATGAGCGAAGTGGGATATCAAAGTTCAATTCAAGAAGTCCTAGGGATTAATTATAATGATTTAGATGAGTTTATTGATTCGGTTATTCAAGGTATTAATACCGTGCATCCTGGATTTGAAGATTTAGGCTTGCTTGACAAGAAAGGAGAGCCTCAACAAATTTCAGCTGGAATCTTGCAAATTGAAAACGAGTTATATGATATTGTGCGCCCCAAAAGAGCCGGGGCTAGTACTTCTAGACCCTCTAATTTACTAAGGCGACACGGTATTGAGTACATTGAGCTAAGAGGCGTTGATGTAAATCCTTTTGTTCCCGAAGGAATCTCTTTAAATAATATAAAGGTACTTGATCTCTTCCTAATGCATTCTTTGGTCTCAGAGAGTCCCTTTATCTCAGACGAAGAAAGTAATGAAATTCGATTAAATCAAATAAAAATGGTTGCGCATGGCCGCTCTGATAAAGTTAAGTTAACTAGATCTGGATTATCTATAGGCCTGACTCAAGTAAGGAAAAGTTTTCACGAGGAACTAACATTGCTTGCTGCTGAAATGGATACATATTCATCTGGATATTCAGAAGCTCTCCAAGAAGAAATAGGTAGAAAGGAATCTCTGAGTCAAATAATTATGAATGAAATGAAAGAAAATAATATGACATTTCAAGAGTATGGGCTGTCTCAGAGCAAGAAAATTGCTGCTAATTTTACTCAAAACTCTAAGGAAGATTTATCTCTTTTTATTGAAGCGGCTCAAGTATCCCGCAAAGAATTAAAAATTCTTGAAGAAACATCGAGCGTGGACATTAATAAATATGTAGAATTATATAATTCAAAACTTAAAGGAAAAAAATGAAAGCATTACAATGCGTAGAGTTAGCTGGACCAGAAAAACTAATATTTGGAGATGTAGAGGATCTCAAGCCTAATGCTGGCGAGGTGTTGGTTCATGTGAAAGCAGCAAGTGTAAATTTTCCTGATGTTCTAATGATTCAAGGGCTGTATCAGTTCCAACCTCCTATGCCTTTTATTCCTGGAGCAGAATGCTCGGGAATTGTTGCAGAAATTGGTGAGGGTGTTTCAACGTGCAAAGTTGGAGATCATGTTTTTGTTATGGCCGGACATGGCTGTTTTGCTGAACAGTTAGTTGTTGAAGAGGCTCGGGTAAATCTTGTGCCCAGTGAAATGGATTTTCCTGTTGCTGCCGCTCTTGCTATGACCTATGGAACATCGCTTTATGCACTGAAACAAAGAGCGCAAATTCAGCCAGGTGAAACATTATTGGTCCTTGGTGCTGCTGGAGGCGTGGGGCTTGCTGCGGTAGAGCTTGGGAAAGCAATGGGAGCAAAGGTAATAGCCGCTGTATCGTCAGAAGAAAAAATGCAAACATGTTTAGATCATGGTGCTGACCAAGCTTTTGTTTATCCTGCAGGAAATTTAGATAGGGACCAACAAAAAGAACTGTCCAGCAAAATTAAAGAGCTCACTGGCGGTGCTGGAGCTGATGTTGTTTATGATCCTGTCGGAGGATCATTTAGTGAGCCTGCTTTAAGGGCTATAGCATGGGAAGGTCGTTTTTTAGTGATAGGCTTTGCTGCAGGTGAAATACCTAAACCTCCTCTAAACCTAGCTCTTCTGAAGGGATGTCAAATCATAGGAGTTTTTTGGGGCGCCTGGACCATGATGTTTCCTGGTGAAAATCAGAAAAATTTTCAAGAATTATTTGAATTGTATGCTGCAGGGAAAATTAATCCAGAAATTGCCGATCGATTTCCTTTGGCGGATGCAGGGCAAGCTATTGCGCATTTAAAAGACAGAAAAGCCAGAGGCAAGGTAATTATTGATGTTTAAGAAAGCGGGACTTTTAATTCTCTGCCTATTTCTTGCTCAATGCTCAAACGATATAAATCTTATGGATAGACCTATACACCTTAATGATCAAGTTCTTCAAATTGAGGAGAATCGCCTCCTCCCAATGGATGGTTCATACAATACCAGGGAGCTTGGAGGCTATAAAACAAAAGATGGTAAATCTGTTAAATGGGGTGTTTTATATAGATCGGATAAGTTAAGTGACATTTCAGAGACTGATGAAAAGTATATTCAAAATCTTGGCATCAAAAGAATTGTTGATTTCAGATCAACCACAGAAAAAACTGAAGACCCTGACATCATTCCAGGCGGCATTAGTTACGTTGAAATGCCAATTGAGGTAGATGGTGCGATACGTACTCAAATAGAAGGTATTTTGAAAGGCGAGACTGAGGGAGATGTAAAGAATTTTCTTATAGAGGCCAATAAAGAATTTATTACAGACTATAAAGATGTATATAGTAAATTTTTAAAAGACTTAATAAAGAATGAAGGTCCAACCTTATTTCATTGTACGGCAGGAAAAGATAGGGCGGGGTTTGCCGCAGCAATAACTTTAATAGCTTTAGGCGTTCCAAAGGAAGTGGCAATTAACGACTACATGAAAACCAATGCATTCACTGCAGATAGAATTGATGACATGCTGGATCAAATTAAATTAATGAGTCTTTTTCAGGCAGACGTTGAAATTCTTCGTCCGCTGCTTGGGGTAGAGCAAGAGTATATTGAGATGGCATTTAAGACTGCAGAGGAAACCTATGGCTCTCTAGAAAACTATATTAGAGAAGGGCTAGAAATATCTGATGAAGAAATTATTGAGCTTCGTTCGTTACTCTTAGAGGTCTAACGAGGAGTTACTACAGACTGAAAAGTTAAGAGAAACTTCTCTTCATCAAATGGTGGTCTAAAAAAGCCAAAGAATTTTCCCTGCGGATCAATAAGCAAAATATTATTTGTATGATTTTCTAAGTGATCAATCGAGTGATGCGCATGACTGCTTGGCGGCTCAACAACCATGACATTTAATTGAGTAGCTAAGCTTAATAGCATTGGTCTATTGGCTCGAGCACCAATAAAGTTTTGATTGAATGCCTTCGCATATTTATCAATAATCTCAGGCGAATCATTTTCTGGATCAATCGTAACTAACATTGCTTGTTTATCTGAAAAATCAAAGTCCTTTTGTTCTAATGTGGCATATAGGTTTCTGATTAATGACATAGCAATTGGGCACTCATCTGGACAACGAGTAAATCCAAAATACATTAAGGTCCATTTACCTATAAGGTCATCCTGGTTAATGGTTTTGTTGTTTGCTGTCACTAAAGCAAAGTCAGAAAAAGCCTTAGATTCAGGGAATAGATAGAAACCATTTACTAATAGCTCCGGCGCCGAGAGATATCTCGGTGTTGTTAGCTTATTAATAAATAAAAATTGGACTGCCGTCATGAATAGAACTATTAGCAACAATGAAACTTTAATATTTTTTGACATAGTTAAATTAAGTAATGGTCTATCAACAGAGCAGCAAAAATTAAAAAAATATAATAAATGGAATACACAAAAGTTGGAAAAGCATTTTCATTATCTGTGTCACGATAAAGCCTAATGGAATAAAGCATAAATATTGCTCCAAGCACTAAAGCTGAAATTAGATAAAAAACTCCGGACATTAAGACAATGAATGGTAAAAGACTTACTAAAATAAGAATAATTGTATAAAGAACAATTTGTAGCTTAGTGAATTTAACTCCATGGGTCACCGGTAACATTGGAATATTTTCCTTCGCATAGTCTTCTCTTCTGTGAATTGCCAAAGCCCAAAAATGAGGTGGAGTCCAAGCAAAAATAATAAGCACTAAAAGCAATGCATTCGGATCAACTGAATTAGTTACAGCAGTCCAGCCAAGTAAAGGTGGTGCCGCTCCAGCCAATCCTCCAATAACAATATTTTGAGGCGTAGCTCGTTTTAAGTAGACTGTGTATATAAAAGCATAACCAATCAAAGAAGCTAAAGTTAAAATTGCAGTTAGGGTGTTTACATAAACAACTAATATCAGAGCGCCTAAAATGCCCAGCACTAGTGCAAAAATTGATGCATTTACAGGAGAAACATCGCCTTGGGGGATTGGTCTATTTTCAGTTCTGTTCATATTGGCATCAACTTTTCTATCAATAATTTGATTGATAGCAGCAGCAGATGATGCGCACAGTGCTATTCCAAGCATTGCAAACGCAATCAAAGATAAGGGTGGAAGCGTCTTGCTTGCAAGCAATGAGCCGACAAGAGCAGTGATGAGCATCATCAAGACCACATTTGGTTTACAAAGCTCGTAATAATTCTTAAGTGTGTTCATTTTTTCCAAACTATAAAATTAACCATCAGGGTAGTTAAGAGTAACGCAGCTGCAACTAAATTGTGCGCAATTGCTATATAAAGAGGAAGAACATATACAACATTCATTATCCCAAGGGAAATTTGGGTTACCAAAACCAAGCCTAAGGTAGAGGCTAATGGTGCGGCATTTGAAAACCACAGACGCGTCACTAATATTGCAAAAATTAACGTCACGAAAATTGCGCTGATTCTGTGAGAATAATGAATTGCAACTCTTGCATCATTATCTAATAACCCATAAAGATAATTTGGTCCGACTTCTTGAAATAGATTGAAACCATTAGCAAAATCCATCGGTGGGAGATACGAGCCCTGACAAGTTGGAAAATCTGCACAGGCCAATGATGCATAATTTGTACTGGTCCATACACCAAGAAAAATTTGTACTATTAAGGCGACTAATGCCAAGGCAGCCAAAGGCTTTAAATGCTCAATTTGATAACTTTTAATATAATCAGCTGAGGTTAAATATAAATAAAAAAATAAGCTCAACGTTGTGAAGCCCCCAAAGAGGTGGCCAGTAACAATAATTGGAAGTAGCTTTAAGCTAACGGTCAGGTACCCGAAAATGCCTTGGCAACATATAAAAAATAGAAGAAACGAGGTAATCTTTTTAATTCGAAGGGGTAATTTATATTTAAATGCAGCTACAGTTAATGCTATTGCGATCAAGCCCAAAAAAGCAGCAAAATACCTATGCACAACCTCTGGAATTGCCTTATCAATTTCATAAGGAAACTGAGGATACCTTTGTTCGGCAAGCAGAACATCTGCCTCAGAAGTTGGAAAAACAACAAAGCCATAGCATCCCGGCCAATCTGGACAACCCAGTCCAGCATCTACTAATCGTGTCCAAGCTCCAAGAGCGATCACAACAAAAGCCATGCATAGTCCAAAAAGAGATAGTCCTCGAATCATACTCATATTAATACCTTAAGATCTTTTAAAATTAGCTTTGGGTCCATGGAGATTGGAAAAAACATTACTGCTCTGCCGTATGAATCAATGATAAAAATTTTTTGCTCCTTAAAAAAATCTTCACCCTCTAAAGTCTCTATTTTTTTGTACAGTAGCTCTTGTTCATCGATAATAATTTCATTTCTAGGATAGTCCTTTAATGCAGAATCAAGATTTGCAGATGGTTTTGCAAATACAACACGTTTTAATCGATATATGTCTCGATTCAATGCAACGTTTAATTGCCTCATTAGATATAGAGCTTGCTCTAAATCTTCTGCCTCTAAGCCATAAGTTCCAAAAATCCATTTTCCATCTTCAAACGTAAGATTGCCCGAGCTTGTTTGGAGGTTTAAATCAGTTACATCAAAGTACTCTTGAAAAAAAGTTCCATTATTTTTTGTATCTTGGGGAGAGTAGCCTGATTGAAATGACAGAGTAGAAAATATTAATACTGCCAATGGGGTAATTAAAAGTGCTGCTAGGAATAATTTATTTTTCATTTATTTCTCTCTTTTTAGTGCGTATAAAAACATGCCCAGAAGGACGATGCTCATCGTAAACCATTGCATGGCATAGCCATAATGTTTTACCGGGGTTATGGCGAAGGGCTTAATTTGAATAAACTCTGTAATTTGACTGGAGCCTGGGTCTAACACTAGAACAATGTCTAAGATTGGCTCTTTAAAAGCCGATGCTATTACCTCGACAGCCTTTGTTTGAGATACACGAGGCCATTCATTAGTGAGAAGCTCGCTTCCAGCTAAGACTCCTTGCACAGGACTAGTAACAGTACCAATAATTCTAGATTTCTTTTCTAAAACATTTAGTTGAGGGAGGTCTGATCGAGATTTACCTTGTGCTATCCACCCTCTATCCACGAGAACTATTTTATTATCGTCAAACCTAAAGGGTGTAAAAATTTTATATCCTACCTTGCCTTTATGAATTTGATTGTCTATCAGAATCTGTCTTGAAGAATCAAAAATACCATCAACAAAAACGCGACTCCAGTCTGGTGATTGGCTGGTTAGTCTGATTGGAGGAGATTCTTGCTCAGAATTAAAAGCTTGAAGCAGTCCTTCTTTATGCGCAGCTCTTTCTATTTGCCATACACCTAAAAACACAAAGACTATTACAAAAAAAATAGAAAAAAATGCGAGTAATTTGTTCTCTTGAATTTGGTCTTTTAGTTTAAATTTTGTCATTTTAAAAGTGCTACAATTCTACTTATGTGGCTCAGACCTCTTATTTACGCTGTTATTATCTTAATCCTTTTAAGCTTGGCTAGTAGCTTGTTTTTCCTTTTTAAAGATCAGGGTCAAGGCAAACGTTCTGTTTATAGCCTGGGAGTGAGGGTCAGTTTAGCTGCATTTCTATTAATGCTTGTAGCCTATGGTTTGTCTACTGGGCAGCTAGGTAACTAGCCGTTCGAGCTAAGAACCTAGAGTTACAAGATATAAACAAATAGAAATAACATTACCCAGACGACATCAACGAAATGCCAATACCATGAGGCTGCCTCAAAACCGAAGTGACTTTTGGAATCAAAATGGTTGTGAAACACGGATCTAGACAGCATTACTGCTAACATAAAGCCGCCCATCATCACATGAAAGCCATGAAAACCAGTCAGCATAAAGAAGGTTGAGCCATAAATACCTGAGTTTAGTGTCAACCCGTAATGAGCATATGCTTCATAGTATTCAAGCACTTGTAATGCAACAAAAACAAGAGCAAGAGTAACGGTTACTGCTAGCCATTTATTAAATACCTTCTTGTTATCATCTTTAAGGGCCAGATGCGCAAAATGCACTGTAACGCTAGAACTTAAAAGAACAATGGTATTCCACATAGGGAGCCATTCAAGGGCATGGTTCCATCCAGGCCAACTCATATTTTTATCTGCCAAAGCAAATGCTTTGCCGGCATCAGGAGTAGACATAACAGGCCAAGAAGCTTCGAAACCTTCCCACAACATATTTGCTAAGCCCTTTTCACCCTCTCCTCCCAACCAAGGAACAGAGAAATTTCTTACGTAAAATAGAGCACCAAAAAAAGCACCAAAAAACATAACCTCAGAAAAAATAAACCAGCCCATACCAAACACAAATGATTTTTGTAATTGTTCGCTATTTAAGCCTGCTATGTGTTCTTTAGTTACCGTTCTAAACCAAAAAAACAAAGTCGTCGCTAGAACTGCAAGACCTGAATAAAGGACATATACCGCATTACTCTCAGGATCATCTAGGCTATTAATAGTGCTTGAGGCGCCCATAACCAGCAAGAAAAGAGCAAATGCCATAAATATTGGATATTTACTTTGATCTGGGACATAGTATTTTTGGTAACTCATAGGGAAGCCTCCATTTCATGACCATCATGATGATCAGTCATTTCTAAATCGTTATAATCTGTAACATCAAAAATTGTATAGGAAAGTACAACGCTCTTAATAGAATCTGGTAATTCGTCGTCAAAAATTAGTCTAACAGGTAGAAGGGCTTCCTCTCCGGGAGCTAACTCCTGCTCCTCAAAACAAAAGCACTCAAGTTTTTTGAGATGAGATGCTGCATTAGATGGTGCAACACTGGGGATTGCCTGCGCAATCATTCTCTTGTTTGTAGGGTTTTTGACGTAAAAAGTTGCTGTATGGTATTTACCAGTTTGAATTTTTATTTGGCTTTCTGACGGTCTGAATATCCATGGCATTTGCTCATTATTATGAGAAACAAATTGAATTGATACATCTCTACCGATTTCAGTTTCTAGATTTTGGTTCGTAGTAGCCTCAAGCTCAATCTTACCGTTTAGCCCTGTAACCTCACAAAAAACATCATACAAGGGAACCAGTGCAAAAGAGAATGTAAACATTCCCAGCACAGAGAAACAAAGTAACCTTATTGTTTTTTTGCTCCCTTCATTCATTAGCTTACCTTCGGAGGAGTAGAAAATGTGTGGTATGGCGCGGGTGAATCAACAGTCCATTCAAGGCCTCGAGCCCCTTCCCAAACTTCAGGTGTGGCTTTTTTTCCACCCATTACTGTTTTAATAACAATAAATAAGAATAGTATTTGAGATGCACCAAACAAGAAGGCTCCAACTGAAGATACCATATTCCAATCTGCAAACTGCAGCGCATAGTCTGGAACTCTTCTTGGCATACCTGCCAGCCCAATCCAATGCTGTGGGAAGAAAGTAACATTTACACCTGTAAATGAGAGCCAAAAATGTAATCTACCAAGTCTCTCGTCATACATGTTTCCGGTCCACTTAGGAATCCAGTAATAGACAGCTGCCATGATAGAGAATATAGCGCCTGGGACTAAAACATAATGGAAATGAGCTACAACAAAATAGGTATCATGATATTGAAAATCAGCCGGTGTAATTGCAAGCATCAAACCAGAGAATCCACCAATGGTAAATAACACTACAAATGCTATTGCAAACAACATGGGTGTTTCATAGGTAATTGAACCCTTAAACATTGTAGTAACCCAATTAAATACTTTTACGCCAGTCGGGACCGCAATTAACATAGTTGCCCACATAAAGAATAATTCTGCTGCGAGCGGCAGACCTACCGTAAACATATGATGAGCCCAGACTACAAAAGATAAGATCGCAATGGATGTCATTGCCCAAACCATTGATGTATGGCCAAACAGTTGTTTTCTAGAAAAAGTTTCTATTATGTGTGATGTGATCCCAAAGGCTGGAAGAATCATAATATAAACTTCAGGATGTCCAAAAAACCAAAAAATATGTTGAAATAATACTGGGTCTCCCCCGCCTGCTGCATTAAAGAAACTAGTGCCAAAATGAATGTCCATCAACATCATAGTTACCGCTCCAGCTAAGACAGGCATAACAGCTATTAAAAGATAAGCTGTAATCAACCATGACCAAACAAACAAAGGCATCTTCATTAAGGTCATGCCCGGGGCACGCATATTCATAATAGTTACGATTACATTAATTGAGCCCATAATTGAAGAGGCTCCCATAATATGAACAGAGAAAATAAAGAAAGTTACACTCGGGGGTGCGTAAGTTGTCGAAAGAGGTGCATAGAAAGTCCACCCAAAATTAGGGGCGCCTCCCTCCATAAACAAAGATGAAAGTAATATAAAAAATGCTACGGGAAGTATCCAAAAACTTAGATTATTCATTCGTGGAAGTGCCATATCTGGGGCTCCTACCATCATTGGAATCAACCAATTTGCTAGGCCAACAAAAGCAGGCATTACGGCTCCAAAAACCATTATCAACCCATGCAGTGTAAGCATTTGATTATAAAATTCTGGCTCTACTATTTGCATGCCAGGCTGAAATAACTCAGCTCTGATAACCATGGCCATCGCTCCGCCTATTAAGAACATGGCAAAACTAAACCAAAGATACAATGTGCCTATATCTTTATGATTCGTTGTATATAACCAACGGGTCAATCCTTCTGCTGGGCCATGATGATGATCATCATGATCGTGAGTCTCTATTACTGCGCTCATATTTCTTCCTCTTTAAACCTTAGGTTTTTTATATTCAACTATGTCTGTTGGAACTACAATTTCTCCATCTCCGTTCTCTGCATTACCCCATGACCTTCTAGTATAGGTAATCACTGCGGCCATATCGACTTCTGAAAGTTGATTTGCATAAGAGGCCATTGCGGCTCCTTGAACGCCCTCCATTAGAATTTCTAGGTGGCGTGCTTTATTATTTAAAACAATGTCGCTCCCAGCTAGTGCAGGAAAAATTCCAGCAATACCAGCACCGTTGGATTGATGGCACGCTACACAGTTTTTTTGGTAAATACCTTCTCCCCTTTGAACCAACTCTTCAGCTGACCAAGTTTTCTCAGTAAGTTCGGCCATTTTTAATGCAGCTTCCTTTTTGCCTGTTACCCAAAGATCGTATTCATCTTGAGGGACAACCTTAACTACTACTGGCATAAACCCATGATTTTTTCCACATAACTCAGTGCACTTACCGCGATAGGTTCCTGGTTTATCCACGATTGTCCACGCGGTATTAATGAAACCTGGAATGGCATCCTGTTTAATTGCAAAGTCAGGCATCCACCAAGAATGAATGACGTCGTTAGCCGTTATCAAAAAGCGAATTTTCTTACCAACTGGAATAACAACAGCTTCGTCTACCTCTTCTAGGTAATGCTCACCCTTAGGTGTTTTGTTATAAATTTCATCTAGATCTGTCGTGAGATTTGAGAAAAAGCCAATGTTATCTTCTAAGTACCTATATTCCCATTTCCACTGATACCCAATGACCTGAATATTAATATCTCCCTCAGTATCATCATAAATTTTCGTCAGAGTGTTAGAAGCTGGAACTGCCATCAGCACTAAAATTAAAAATGGAACTATGGTCCAAGCTAGCTCTAATGAGGTATTTTCGTGAAAGGTTGAGGCATTGGGATTCTTCTTTTTGGTGAATGCAAACATCGAGTAAAACATCACACCAAATACTACTATGCCAATCGCCACGCAAATCCAGAAAATTAACATGTGTAACCCAAATACTTCTTTGCTGATTGCAGTAACACCCTGCGTCATGTTTAGATCACTCCAAGCGGCAAACGATGGGCTGGTAAAAATACTTAGGAATATAGCGGCTAAGCCTTTATTAACAGTTGTAGTAACTTTTTTAAACATTAGAATTCCCTGGCTTCAATGAAACTTTTAAAATAAATAATTGATATATCTTATTATAACTAAAAATTATGTTCATTAAAAGTTTATTTAGCATTATTAGCAAACTAATAAGCGATTTTTTTCTGAGGCTATAATAGCTTTAAAGCGCTATAAATTCTAGGAATTTTTGTTTCTAAAGTCATCTAAATTAAAGACCTTTGGATTGCTTGTATTCGTATTTGTCTCGCTGGGATCTTTCGGCCTATATTCTATAAAATCACAATTTAAACAATAGATTGTATTATCGTCAGGACTAATTGCGATCTTATCTTGTTCTTTGCAAGATGGGCATACGGCTCCAGCAATAAATCGTATAAAACCCTTATTCATCAAAAAAGCTCCTCTTTAGTTATTTTGGTGTCAGGCTTTATTCCTGTCCATATTTCAAATGATAAAGCGGCTTGATGAATTAACATTCCAAAGCCATCTCTTACTATTTTTCTGGTGGCTTCTATATCTTGGCTCTTAGCCCACTTTACAAATGGCGTTGTCTCTCCCAACTTGCTGTAGCTTAGATCATAAAAGTTTGTCACTCCTTCAATAGGCAATGATTCACACCACTTGAAATCAAGTTCCTCTTTAGCCGATGTTGCGTTAATTAATGTATGGAAACCTTGAAAGTCCCATTCACTTAGGTAAGTTTCTATGTCAACTACTTGAGCGTTTGGGTATAGATCATCATAATCCAATGGAGGAAACCTGCTAACAACTGATTTAACCTTCTCTTTGGTTCTGTTAGCTATAGCAATGACTCTAGGGACCCTAGTTTGCAAGTCATGTATGATGCTTTGAGCTGCCCCACCAGCTCCTAGAATTAAAATATCGGACTTAATTTCATTGATATTAGCCTCCATTAAGCCCTTGATTAATCCCATTCCATCCGTAGAATCAGCAAATATTTGATTGGTATCTCTTAATCTTGTTAGCGTATTTGCAGCTCCTATTTTTTTTACAATAGGTGAAAAGTCATCAACAGAATTTAGGCAATCTATTTTGTGCGGAAGGGTCACATTCAGGCCGCTTCCCCCATCATCAAAAAAATCTCTAATAAAACTATCTAAGTTTGATGTAAGCACATGGTATGCCTCATATTCGATCTTAATATTTGCATGCTTTGCGAATAAATTATGAATTTTAGGTGAGAGAGAATGGCTTATAGGATCTCCAACTACACCAAGCTTATAAGTTTTCATAAGTTAATTATGCTCATTCCATTTTTTATCTATGAATTTGAGAAGTTTCTTTTCTTTTTTGTTAATATTTGCTGAAAGCTTGAATGGCCAATTAACTGCTGGCGGCATAGAGGCAAGTATTGAATCAGTTCTGCCGTTAGATTCGATTCCAAATTTTGTTCCCCTGTCGAATAATAAGTTGAATTCTACGTATCTTCCTCTTCTGTATAGCTGAAACTCTCTATCCTCTGCTGTAAATTTGTGCTTTTTATTGATATTTACTAATTCAACGTAGGTTTCAATGTAACATTTTGAAACTTCTTCCAATAAAAGTAGGCTTTCTGAGATATTTTTGTGCTGCAACTGATCAAAGAATATTCCTCCAATGCCCCTTTTTTCTTTTCTGTGAGGTAGATAAAAATAATCATCACAATTTTTGGCAAATTTTTTATAAAATTTATTATCAAAGTTATCAAGGCAGGTCTTTGCTTTTAAATGCCATATCGAAGATTCTTCTTTGGTTGGAAAAAATGGGGTTAGGTCAAAGCCTCCTCCAATCCACCAATTTTCTATATTATTATTTTTTCCTAGTTCTAGAAAAATTCTTACATTCATGTGACTGGTTGAACAAAATGGATTCATTGGATGGGCTATTGCAGAAACTCCCATTGCATGAAATTTATTAGAGGTACTTTTAATCTTCACAGCAATGGATGAGTCCGGTAATTTTTTACCGGATATTGATGAATAATTTACTGCTGCTTTTTCTATTGTGTCACCGGTAATTGAAATAGATTTGCCGCCACCGCCTTGATCTCTTTTCCAAACTTTTGCCACTCTTATGGCTGGAGTAATATTAAGCTTTTTAATTCCATTTTCTATATTCTTTTGTATCCTAGTAAATGTAGACTCAAGGTTTTCAAGCTCTTTTTTTGTAAGTTTATTCACGAATATAATCCATGGTTTTCAGGTCAATTATTGCGGAAGGTTTATTTGCTGATCCATTCTCAAAATCATACAGTGCAACATCTGGTTCTGGAAAAATTTTTAGGGCCTCAGCAGCTGTTATGGGTGTTGGTTGGTTACTAATGTTTGCAGATGTAGAAACCATTAAGCTTTTAAATTTCGCTAGTAACTCTTTAATTGGTTTGTGATCGCTTACTCTCATTGCAATACTATTATCTAAAGCTTTTATATGAGATGGAACCAAGCTATTTGATTCAAATATTACTGTTGTATGGCCTGGCCAAATAGTCTCAAGAAAGTTAGTTTGTATCTCAGATAATGGTTGAAAATATTTTAAAGAATCATGAATAGTTGGGGCTAATACAATCAAACTTTTTGATGCCTCTCTTTGCTTAAGAGCGTTAATTTTATTAACTGCTGAAGCATTAAATGCATCACATCCAATCCCCCAAACTCCCTCGGTTGGATGCAACAAAATCTTTCCTTGTTTTAACCAATCAATGGCATCTTCAGCAAAGTTAAATTTATTCAAACTTTTATTGAATAGACTTGTTGGCTTCTAAAACATCCGCATGCATTTTGATCTTATATTCGTCTAATTTTTTAGACATTTCATCATCACTGGTGCCTATTATTTGTGCGGCACAAATTGCTGCATTAATAGCGCCAGATTTACCAATAGCAAATGTTGCAACCGGAACTCCTTTTGGCATTTGAACTGTTGCAAGTAGAGCGTCCATTCCATCTAAATCTCCGCCACCCAATGGAATCCCTAGAACTGGTTTGGTTGTTTGTGCAGCTATTGCACCTGCTAAATGAGCGGCCATTCCAGCTGCTGCAATAAATACTTTGACGCCATTTTGCTCTGATTCCTTGATAGTCTTTACTACCTCTTCTGGTGTTCGATGAGCAGAAAGGATGTACATGTTGTACGAGATATCAAACTCAGCAAGGGTATCGGCTGCGGCCTGAACTACAGGCAAGTCAGATTTTGAACCCATAAATATAGAAACAGCAGTTTGAGATGACATAAATATTTCTCCGGAAAAATTAATAAATTATTGGTTTACAGGTGTTGATTATAGAGAATGATCATATAATGTGTATATGGCAAAGCTGAATATTTTAACATTCCCCGATCCAAGGCTCAGGAAGGTAGCAGTGCCTGTTACTAAATTCGACAAAAGTCTCAAAAATTTTGTGTCTGACATGCTAGAAACAATGTATCAGGAAAATGGAATTGGTTTGGCGGCCAGTCAAGTAGATTTTCATGAAAGAATCATAGTAATAGACATATCCGATGATAGGAATGACCCAAAAGTCTTTATAAATCCAGAATTTAAGGTATTAGACGACAAAAGTCTGCTTTCATTCAATGAGGGCTGCCTATCGGTACCGGGCGTCACTGAAGAAATAGTGAGACCAGATAGCATTTACTTGACCTGGCAAGACGTTAATGGGGAACATCACGCAGATGAGCCTTCGGGGCTCCTAACCGTATGTATTCAGCATGAAATTGATCATTTAGAGGGCAAGCTAATGGTTGACTACCTATCGCCCCTTAAAAGAGACAGAATTCGCAAAAAAGCCTCTAAATAACTAGTTTAAGAAGAATTTAGAAAAATACGAACTACCTATATGAAAATTTTATTTGCTGGCTCGCCTGGATCTTCAGCAGAGATACTTCAAGATTTATTTAATCAAGAATGTGAAATTGTTGGTGTAATAAGCCAGCCAGACAAGCGCTCAAAAAGAGCTGGTGGGAAAGACCCATCTTCTGTCTCTTTGATGGCCACTAAGCTGGGCCTGCCTTTATTTAAACCAAGCAAGATAGATAATGAATTCAAGGAAATCATTTCAACCATTCAGTGCGACTTTTTAGTTGTTTCTGCATACGGAAAAATACTTCCCGAATGGTTTTTAGCACATCCTGATATCTCATCTATTAATATACATTTTTCATTGCTGCCAAAATATAGAGGCGCGTCTCCAATTCAGTCTTGTTTGCTGAATGGCGATCTTGATTCAGGCATTTCAATTATGAAGATGACTAAAGGCCTTGATGAGGGACCAATTTATAGCGCAGAGAAAATTACTATTCCTGAAAATGCGGATAAGCATATTTTGGAAACGGTGCTTACAAAAGTCGCAAATAAAGTTTTATTTACTACCTTGCTAGCAGTAGCAAAAAATAAAAAGGTGCCAACTGCTCAGGATGATACGGCTGCCTCATATTGCAAAAAGATTACAAAATCTTCAGGCAAGGTTTATTTTATTGATGAAGACGCAAGCAGTGTTATAAGAAAATTTAATGCTTTTAAGGATTGGCCAGGTATATTTTTTGAAAAGAATAACGTCGTTATTAAGATACATGGAATTAAACTATTATCTGAAATATTGCATACCAATGAATCAAAAGATTTCTTTTTCTGTGCTGATGGACTTGCAGTAAAAACATCATCTTCAACGCTAGTGATTACTCACTTACAGTTTCCTGGCAAGAATATAATTGCATCACAGGATGCAGCAAACTCTTATGCGGACTTTTTTACCGATTAAATAAATATATGCAGTTCTTCCAATTGCTTAAAAAGAGGTTTAATTTATACCTATGAAAATTTTAATACTGGGAGCTGGTAGAGTTGGCAGCAGCTTAGCCTCTACTCTTTCAAGAGAAAACTATGATGTTAGTATTATTGACCATAACAAAGATAAACTGGTTCGACTTCAAGAGGACTTTGACTTAGCCACCGTTATTGGTCATGCGTCTCATCCCAATACCCTAGAAAGTGCGGGGGCAGATGAGCAAACAATATTGCTTGCTGTCACCAGCAGTGACGAATGCAATATTGCCTCATGTCAAATTGCTAAATCAAAATTTAAAGTAAAGAAAACAATTTGCAGACTTTCAGATGCGTCATATCTTGGTTCACTAGATGCATTTGGAGAGGGCAATATCGATATAGCTATTAGTCCCGAAAATGAAGTAACAGACCACCTAGTTGATTTAATTAAACATCCCGGTGCAGAGCAAATTGAAACGTTTGCTAATGGTGCCTTAAAAGTAGTTTCAGTAAAGGCAAAAAAAGACGGAATGCTGGTTAACAGAGAATTGAAAAACATTAAAAGCGATATGCCTGAAACCCAAACCTTCGTTCCCGCTATTTATAGGAAAGGGAAGCCATTTATTCCCGATGGTAAAACGATCATTAAAGAGAATGATGAGCTGTACTTTGTTGCTGCTGAAAACGATATTGATAGTGTTGTTCAAGAGATGCGCCTTCAGGATACCTCTTCACCTAGAATAATGATTATTGGGGGTGGAAAAATTGGCTTTGCATTGGCTAAAACCCTAGAAAAAGACTATAAAATCAAGATTATTGACCCAGATCGTGATAGATGCGAGATGCTTTCTAGGGAATTAAACCGGACAATTGTTCTTAATGGCGGTGGGTCGGATGAAGATCTCCTTAAAAGTGAGAATATTGAAAATATAGATGTTTTTTGTGCGTTAACAAATGACGATGAAACAAACATCATGTCTGCCTTCCTTGCCAAAAAATTAGGTGCTAAAAAAACAATTATTATTGTAAATAACTATACGTACATTAATATTCTTCCAAAAAACTTTGTTGATATTGCTCTTTCCCCACAAAGAGTGTCTGTGTCAATGGTCTTGCAACATCTGGCCGAAGGAGATGTTCCACAAGATGTTATTTTTAAAATGAGTAGTGGGGCAGAAGCCATTGAGGGAATTGTTCACAAGAATAGTGTTACTGCTAATTTTTTCAATAAACCGATTTCAGAAATGCCTCTTCCTGAAAATTGTGTTGTTGCGGCCGTCACCAGAAATAATGAAACCTTTATGGGCTCAGATAAATTATTACTCTGCCCCGGCGACAGGTTAATAATTTTTATTCTAGGAAAAATAGATAAAGAAAAAATTCAGAATCTCTTTGTGGAAGATTGATGAACCATAAGTCTATATTAAATTTATTGGGGATTTTATTAGGAATTTTTAGCATATCGTTTTTACCTCCCATGGCATTAACATTTATATATCAAGAAGATGGGGGTGAGATTTTTTTATATTCCTTTTTATCTTTATCTCTTTTTGGTGGTTTGATGTGGTTTATGTCGAGACAAGAAGATCTCACACTTAATATTTCAGATGGTTTTATTATTACAACATTGTTTTGGGTGGTCCTTGCTTTAGCCGGTTCCATTCCTTTTTATTTCTTTGGATTAAATTTAAGTTTCAGCGCTGCTCTCTTTGAGTCAGTTTCGGGAATTACAACAACTGGGGCTACAACCATTACTGGATTAGACAGCTTGCCAAAATCTATTCTGTTATACAGGCAACTTTTACAATGGGTCGGAGGGGCAGGATTAATTGTTCTGGCTGTTGCTGTTATGCCGGCGCTCGGAATTGGTGGCGGTCAATTATATAAAACTGAATTACCTGGAAGTCATAATAACCAAAAGCTCACTCCAAGGATTGCAGATAGTGCTCAAGCTTTATGGAAAATTTATGTTGGATTAACTTTGTCTTGTGCGCTGCTTTATGGTCTATCTGGGATGACTGCATTTGATGCTATTGCGCATAGTTTAAGCACCGTGGCTGGTGGAGGATTTTCTACACATGATGACAGCATAGGTTTTTTTAATAGCGGTTTTGTTGAGGGGATATGTATTATCTTTATGCTTTTATCAGCCGCCTCTTTTGCAGTCCATTATGCTGCTATATTTGGAGGAAAGCCTTTAAAATATTTTTATGATGCAGAGTTCAAATTTTTTCTTTCTGTTGTAGGGATTGTCATTGCTATTTCTATTCTAGTATTCATTCTAAGTGACTCATATGCGGGATTATATTCTATAATAAGCACTGCTATTTTTCATGCTGTTTCTATTATTACCACCTCGGGATTTACCACAGAAAACTTCTCTCTTTGGCCTGGTTTCTTGCCATATCTTCTGTTGGTTGGGGCCTTTATGGGGGCATGCTCACAATCAGTTGGTGGTGGAATTAAAGCTTGGCGAGTTTTAATTATGATTAATCAGGCATACAAAGAAATACTAAAAACAATTCATCCAAATGCCGTGCTAACGTCTAAGATTGGAACGAAGGTTATTGATGCAAAAATTGCTGAAAAGGTTTGGGGCTTTTTCTCAATTTATGTTTTTATATTTATGTTTTTACTGCTGGCAATGCTTGGCACTGGTTTAGATTTTGAATCTGCATTTTCTGCAGTAGGCGCTTGTTTAAATAACCTAGGGCCTGGTCTTGGAGCGGTTGCAGAAAACTACACGGCCGTTAGCGGCACAGGAAAACTGATTCTTTGCTTTGCTATGATCTTGGGTCGACTGGAAATATTTACTTTGCTAGTTTTATTTACGCCAGCATTTTGGAGGCGCTAGTTTTTATAAATGTCTGTAGGTTCCTTTGAGAGTTTTCTAAATTTTTTATATTCCCAAGAGTACTCTTCAGGTCGTTTTAAAATCTCTGATTCCATTTCTTGATTCATGATATCCACACCTGAATTACTATAAATTTTTTCGTTAGGTTTTTGAAAAGTCATGATGTGTCCTATGGATGAGTCATAGCTTAGGGACGCCATGAGAATTGGCAAATTTGTTTTTTGTGCTAGTGAGGGAGCAAGAGAAAATGAAAAGCATTCATGTCCAAAAAATTTAGAGTACTTTCCCAGGCCATTGGCAGGAACTTGATCGGAGGCCATGCAAGTCATTTGATTATTTTTCAATGCTGTAATAATTGATTTAACGCCTCCGATACCAGTGGGCACCATTTTATTTCCACCCTCCTCTCTAAGTCTCTTTACAAAATTATTAACTTTTTTAAATTTAATCGTTTTATATAACGAGGTGTGTTGTCGTTGACTAGATATCCACCTCAAAAGAAAATCGATACTACGATTGTGTATTGCAAAAATTATTAGTCCTGTTGAATTCTGTGACTGTGAAAATAGAAATCTATTATTTATTTTTTTTGTATGTGCAATAATTTTTTCTGATGATCGAGACCAACAGTAAAGTGTTTCATAAAAACTTTTAATGGTCTCTGTGAAGCTGAGTTTTGAAAGCTGTAAAATTTCTTTTTTTGATAGCCCTGGAAATGCAATAGTTAAATTCTTTTTGGTAACATGAAAAGATGAAAGTAATTGCAGAAGATTAATGGGCATCATGAATAACAGGCACTCTATTAGATAAAAACCTATTTTTAAGGGAAATATTGTTAATGTTTTAAATAATATTTTCATTTTTTTAATTTTATTTCGCAATTTTGCGCAATTACTCTATTTTATAGGTTTATATGGCTAGAGATACAGAAAAGCTCTATGGATTGAATTAAAAAAACTGCATAATGTAATTTTCTAACCACAAAGATCAAAGGAATTATTTTGACTGCAAAAACCATGGAAGAGCTTGTAGCGCTCTGCAAGAGAAGGGGATTTATATTTCAATCAAATGAAATATATGGCGGTCTTCAGGGTCTTTATGACTATGGGCCACTAGGTGTAGAACTCAAGAATAATCTAAAACAGGCTTGGTGGAGGTCAATGGTTTTTGATAGAGATGATGTTGAGGGTCTAGATGCCTCAATTTTAACAAAACCAAGTGTTCTAAAATTTTCTGGGCATGAGGATACCTTTACTGATCCTTTGGTTGATTGCAAAGGATGTAAATCACGATGGCGTGCTGATCAACTTAAATCACCAAACTGCCCTTCTTGCGGTTCAAGCGATCTTACTGACCCAAGACCTTTTAACTTAATGTTTAAGACCTCCGTTGGTCCTGTTGAAGATAGTGATTCCTTTGCCTATCTAAGACCAGAAACTGCTCAACATATTTTCACTAACTTTAAGAATGTTGTAGATTCAACCTCTAAGAGCCTTCCTTTCGGGATAGCTCAAATCGGTAAAGCATTTCGAAATGAGATTACGCCTAGAAACTTTATTTTTAGAGTGAGGGAGTTTGAACAAATGGAACTTGAGTTCTTTGTAACTCCTGGTTCTGATGAGGATTGGCACAAAGAGTGGGTTGAGGCGCGCCTAGCCTGGTGGGCTGAGCAAGGTGTGCCAACAAACAATATAGAACTTTACCATGTTCCAGATGATGAGCTTGCTCATTACTCCAAAGCAACTGTTGATATTATGTATAAATTTCCTCACGGGCTTGAAGAATTAGAGGGGATAGCAAATAGAACTGATTTTGATTTAGGCTCCCATAGCAAAAATCAAGATGAGCTTGATATTGACTCATCTGTCATGGAGAACAAAGAATCTAATGCTAGGCTGGCTATTCAAGACCAGGAAACTAAAAAATGGACAGTGCCATATGTAATTGAGCCCTCGGCTGGAGTTGACAGAGGAGTTCTTGCGGTTCTAAATGAGGCATACAAAGTTGAAGATCTTGGTGAGGGTAAAAGCAGAACAGTTCTTGCCTTAAGACCACACTTATCTCCCATAAAAGCTGCTGTTATTCCATTGAAAAAAAATCATGAGGGCTTGGTCGGAATTGCTTCTGATATAAAAAAGAACCTTCAAAAACTTAGGCTTGGCAGAATATTGCTTGAAAACACCGGAAATATAGGAAAGAGCTACAGACGTCATGACGAAATAGGAACCCCATTGTGCATAACAGTAGACTTCGAAACCCTAGAAGACGACTCTGTTACTATAAGAGACAGGGATACGATGGAACAAAGTAGAATTAAAATTTTAGATCTTCCAAAATATCTTGAAAACTTAATTATTAAATAGACAAATGTCTGCTTTTATAGGTATATTGCTTGATTAGAAGTCTTCTTTTCTATCTGATATTCTTCACAACCCTAGTTTTTGTATCTATCGTAATAGTGCTTGCTTCTTTTGTGCTTTCAGTAAAAAAGTGTCAGATGATAGCTTCTTTTTGGATCATAAATATCTTAAAAGTGCTTAAGCATACATGCGGAATAGATTGGATTGTCGAGGGAATGGATAATATTCCTGATAAACCGTTTGTAATAATGGCAAATCATCAGGGTCCCTGGGAATCCTTGTTTTTACAAACACTAAAACTGCCGACAAGCAGCATCATTAAAAAAGAAATTTTATTTATTCCATTTTTTGGATGGGCGATCTCTAGACTGAAGCCCATTCCGATTAATAGGAAAGAAAAACACAGCAGCATGAAGAAGGTCATAAGTATTGGCAGTAAGAGAATCAAAGAAGGTTACGCAGTATTAATTTTTCCAGAAGGCACCAGAAGAAATGCAGAAGATGGTATAGGTAGATTTGGTAACGGTGGAGCTGTATTAGCCGTAAATGAAGGCGTACCAATCGTGCCTATTTGCCATAATTCTGGTGTGTATTGGAAAAATCATTCACTAAAAAAAGTAGCTGGTAAGATATCTATTATTATTGGCGAGCCAGTTGCTGGAACTGATGCTAAAGAAATCACAAGGCAAGCACAGATCTGGATGAAGCAGGCTTATAAAAAAATTAACTAGATATCAAGATTTGCAACTGAAAGGGCATTTTGTTCGATAAACTCTCGTCTAGGCTCAACATCATCGCCCATTAAGGTTTCAAACATGTCTGTTGCATCTTGTGCATCTTTAATATCTACACGCATCATAGTTCTTTTTTCAGGATCCATGGTGGTGTCCCACAATTGATCAGGATTCATCTCTCCGAGACCTTTATACCTTTGAACATCAATCCCTTTAGACCCAGATTTTGAAAACTCTTTAAGAGCTATCTCTTTTTCATTCTCATCAAAAGCATAAACAAAGGATTTGCCCTTCGTTATTTTATACAATGGCGGCATGGCAATGTAGATATGGCCATTCTCTAATATATCAAAATACTGTTGATAGAAAAAAGTTAGAAGCAAGGTTCGAATGTGAGATCCATCTACATCTGCATCTGTCATGATAATAATTCTATGATATCTTAGCTTTTCAATATTAAAGTCTTCGGTTCCAATGCCGCAACCCAAGGCCTTTACCATTGTGCCAATTTCGGCAGACGAAAGAACTTTGTCTATTCTGGCCTTTTGAACATTTAATATTTTTCCTTTTAAAGGAAGAATTGCTTGGTATTTCCTGTTCCTGCCCTGCTTGGCAGAACCACCAGCTGAATCGCCCTCAACAAGGTAAATCTCTGAAAGGGCAGGATCTTTTTCTTGACAGTCTGATAGCTTCCCTGGAAGGCCCGCTAATTCGAGAACACCTTTTCTTCTTGTCATTTCTCTGGCCTTCCTTGCAGCTTCTCTAGCTAGAGCTGCTTCCGAAACCTTTGCAAGAAGTGCCATTGATTCTTTTGGATTTTCTATTAAAAACTCATTGAGGCCTTTGCTGAGAATTGAACTAACAACACCCTCAACCTCAGAGGACACAAGTTTTTCTTTTGTTTGTGATGAAAACTTAGGATCAGGAACTTTCACAGAAATTACAGCTATCAGTCCCTCACGAACATCCTCACCTAATAATTCAACAGGGGCGTTTTTATTTAGTTCTTCTTTTTTAATGTAGGCCTTTAAAACCCTAGTTAAGCTTGATCTAAAGCCTGATAAATGAGTTCCACCATCTTTTTGTGGAATATTATTGGTGTAACATAAGACACTTTCATTGTATGAGTCGTTCCATTGCATTGCTACTTCGACAGTAATTCCATCTTGGCCTCCCTCGCACACAACTGTTTGGCATAAAGCTGTTTTTCGGCCACGAAGAAAGTCTACATAGCTTGAAACTCCGCCTGAATTTTGAAATTTCTTTGACTTTCCTGTTCTGGCGTCTGAGACCTCAATGCTAACGCCAGCATTAAGAAATGAGAGTTCTTGAACTCTTTTATTTACTCTTTCAGCTTCAAAGTTAATAGATGTAAAAATTTTATCCGAGGCTTTAAATGTAATTTCAGTTCCTGTCTCTTTTGATGCCTTGATTTTTTTTAGTTTGGTAGTGGCCGTGCCTTCGCTGTATTTCTGCTCATACATGCCACCATCTCTACAAATAGTCAAAGTTAGCTCTTTAGAGAGGGCGTTTACCACCGACACCCCTACACCATGAAGCCCTCCAGAAACTTTGTAAGAATTATCATCAAACTTACCTCCTGAGTGCAATGTTGTCATAATTAACTCTGCAGCTGGCACTCCTTCGCCCTTATGGACATCAACAGGAATTCCTCTGC
>Ga0233426_10000086_pt1 | contig 101620 bp, 93 predicted proteins | sample SI_118_April2016_6_FD_179875 | JGI IMG/M metagenome (GOLD analysis project Ga0233426, IMG submission 179875) | Seawater microbial communities from Saanich Inlet, British Columbia, Canada - SI_118_April2016_10_MG | ecosystem: Environmental > Aquatic > Marine > Inlet | place: Canada: British...
GAGCCGGGCCGGAGCTGCCAGCTGTGGGGTAGCGCACATGGCCAATACCCACATCACCGATCAAACGCACCATATGGCTGCGGCGGAACACATCCCGCGCCAGACCTTCGCCCTTGCACTGGTGCAGCTCGCCATTGGCCTCAGTGACAATACCAGCGGCGTCCTGTCCGCGATGCTGCAGCATCGTCAAGGCATCGTAGAGCCGTAAATTTACATCTGAAGTTCCAGAAATTCCAACCACACCACACATGGGCTACATCCAACTCGTCAAGTAGTCTTTCACAGCGGTCGCCGCCTCCCTGCCCCAGACTTCAAAGCCCTGAAACAGAGGAATCAGCGATGACGCCATCCACCAAGGGTCCTCGTCAACCGGCACTGCCTGAGGCAATATTATTACTATCGCCAGCACCACCAACAACCCTCTAAATACACCGAAAACCAATCCTAACGTCCTGTCCGTGCCGCTCAATCCGGTCGAGCTTACCAGTTTCCCCAATAAAAAATTTGCCACAGAGCCAAGCAACAATGTGCCGACAAACAAACCGGCCCAGGCCGCCAACTGGCGCATTGAAGCCAGATCAATAAAGTTAACCAGCAGCTCAGCCGCAGGCTCCTTAAACGCCATGGCCACCGCAAAAGCGGCAACCCAGATCACCAGAGACATGGCCTCTTTGACAAATCCCCGCACCAGACTGATCACCCCAGAGATTGCGACAATACAAATAATCCCTATATCTACAGTTGCTATATCCATAAGTTACCCGACCAGTATCGCCTAGAGCACCGCAGCAAAAATCTTTGACTCAACCTTGAGCTCAAGATCAATTTTGCCCTGATCCAACTGCGCCCGGCGCTTATCTAGATTCGGTCCGACCCACAGCTGATAGCGAGTTTTGTTTGACCCCTGCACATTGTTGAGAAACGCCTTAAAACTTTTTTTGCGCAGACGGTTTAACGCCGCGTTGGCATTGTCTTTATTGTCAAAGGTACCCACCTTGATATACCAGCGCTTGGGCATATTCATCTTGTCCAGCTCAATGGGCTTATCATCAGCAGATGCAGGGATAAGTTTATCCGCATCAAAAATAGCGGTCTTGAGACTGCTGCCATCCACTGCTGTGGGGCGCACAGCTTTGTCCACAGCCACCGCACTCATCTCTGGGGCAGGGGGCAGTTTGCTGCTGCGGTCAACACGACTGGGGTCGGTAAAATCAAACAGTACCGGCAATATAATCAAGCCCAGTGCACCCAGCACCAGGGATCCGACTATTCTCTGCTTTAAACCTTTACTCAATGCCGACCTCTGCCAAAATCAAATTCAAAACCAGTGCAACCGTATGGAAGGACCCAAAAACCACAATTCTCTGGGCCTCGCTGTCAGCGCTGACAGCATCGACAGCCTGTAAAAAGGCCTCTTCAATAGATTGATGCAAATCCCCTGACTGGGCGGCATTGTATAACAAATCGAGCAGATATTGACCTTTGCTGGCCCTTGAACTCTGGCTTATTTCAGCAATATGCCAATGGCTAATCACCGGGCTCATGGCAGCGAGGATACCGGACCAGTCTTTATCATCCAGCACCGACGCCACCGCCACACAGCCCCCCTGCTGGGCAGCTAAACTCCGGGATAACTGAGTCGCCGCTGCCGGGTTATGGGCAACATCCAAAACCACCTCCACCCCGCGAAAATTCAATTTCTGCTGGCGACCTCTAAGGCCAACCTGCTGCAGAGCTTTGCGACTGGTTGCAACCTCTAACTCAATCCCCGCTGCCAACAGCGCCTGCAATGCGACTGTTTTATTGATCGCCAATAGGCTTGACTGAGCCAGCTGATCAATCTCCAGCTGACCAGGCTCCTTCCAATGCGAGCAAAGCAGACTGACCGCAAAGGGATCCTCAGCGGTCAGGGAAAAGTCTTTGCCTGCAAACAAGGCATTGGCACCAGTCTCAGCCACCATCTGTTCAAACCCGGCCGGATGGTCCTGCTCGCCGACAATCAGAGGTCGGCCAGATCTGGCAATACCCAGCTTCTCCCGGGCAATGGCCTCTCTGGTATCTCCGAGCCAGTCCTGATGGTCCAGTGCCACACTGGTGAGCACAGCCACATCCGCATCAATAATATTAATCGCATCAAGACGACCGCCCAGCCCCACTTCCAGCAGCATCACGTCGGGCTGGGCCTGATAGAAAATCACCAGCGCCGCCAGGGTACCAAACTCAAAATAGGTCAGGGAGATATCGCCGCACTGGGCTTCAATCAGCTCAAAGGCGTCGACAATTAATTGATCGGCAACAGGCTCACCGCCGAGGCAGATACGCTCGTTGTAATGTAAAAAATGGGGGGAGGTAAACATGCCTGTGGAATAGCCATGTTCCAGCAGTATCGCCTGCATACAGGCAAGGCTCGAACCCTTGCCATTGGTGCCGGCAACGGTGATCGCCAGAGGCGATTTTTGCTGATTAAAACCATGTTCAGCCTGCAGTCGCTGCCACACCATTGAAACGCGGTGCAGACCAAGTTCAATCTCGCTGGGGTGCCTGCTCTCTAAAAGATTCAGCCAGTCAGCAAGGCTGCGTTCAGGCATCAGCAGGTTCTGGCAGGTGCATCAGTTTGGAGAGAATACTGCCCAGGCGATCCCGCATCTGGTGACGGCTGACAATCATATCGATATGACCTTTCTCCAGCAAAAACTCACTGCGCTGAAAACCTTTGGGCAGCTTCTGGCGAATGGTCTGTTCAATAATATTGGGCCCAGCAAAGCCAGCGCGAGCGCCCGGCTCGGCAATATTTAAATCACCCAGCATAGCCAGACTGGCAGAGACACCGCCGTAGACAGGGTCTGTCATTACCGACACATAGGGCACACCAGCTATTCTCAAGCGCTCCAGCACAGCACTGGTTTTAGCCATCTGCATCAGCGAGATTAACGCCTCCTGCATACGGGCACCGCCAGTGGCAGAGAAGCAAATAAAGGGACGTCGTTGCTCCAGAGCAAGATTGGCTGCGCGGGTGAACTTCTCCCCCACTGCATAGCCCATGGAGCCACCGTGAAAGGCAAATTCAAAGGCACAGGCGACCACAGGAATGCCCTTGAGATCGCCACTCATGGCAATCAGCGCATCTTTTTCACCGGTTTTTTTCTGCGCATCGGAGAGGCGGTCTTTGTATTTTTTAACATCGCGGAATTTGAGCCGATCTATGGCTTCCACATCTTCAGCGATCTCAGTGCGGCCCTCTTCGTCAAGGAAGATACCCAGACGGCGGCGGGCGCCAATGCGCATATGATGCTCACATTTGGGGCAGACATCGAGATTGCGTTCTAATTCGGGACGGTATAAAGGCGAAGCGCACTTGGGACATTTTTTCCACAGCCCTTCAGGCACGGAATTGGCGCGTTCGTTTTTGCTTGCGGCGGGACCTGCGGGTCTAATGCGTTTCAGCCAGTTCATCGATTACCTTTCAACTTACATAAATCAGTCAGGGCTACTAATGGGCACAGTGCCAGAAGAGGCGTATTCTATCACGACCCCCTCAATGGAGATAAGACCCGCAGCATATATTTATTTGGGCCAGTCTGCTTTTATTACAGCTAGTCTAAATATAGCCAAAATCAGCCTGCTTGGCATTGGCCACAAAGGCAGCCACTTTTTGCTCGTCTTTAATTCCCGGGCTGGATTCAACACCACCACTGACATCAACCATATAGGGGTGCACCTGGGTCACCGCATCGGCCACATTGTCTGGCCGCAGCCCGCCCGCCAGAATCAGCTTATAGTCCCTCTGGGCCGGCAGTCGGCTCCAGTCAAACTGATGGCCGGTACCGCCGTATTGATCGTCGGACCAGGCATCAAACAGATAGCCACCTTCAGCATGGTAAGCCGCCACTTCCGCTCCCAGATCCAAACCCTCACGCATGCGAATGGCGCGGATAAAGGGAAAGCCAAACTGTTGGCAAAATGCCGGGGTCTCGTCGCCATGAAACTGCAGCAGATCAGGTTTAACCTCGGCAATCACCTGCTTTACAGTGGCCTCATCTGCATTGACCAGCAGCACCACCGCCATTGTCTCGGGACCAATTACAGCGCGGATTTCAGCAGCCCGTTGAATATCCACATAGCGGGAGCTGTTGCTGTATACCACCAGACCCAGGGCATCTGCACCAGCCTGCTGAGCCATCAGTGCCTGTTCCGGGCTAGTGATACCACAAATTTTTACCTTAACTGTCATAAATTCTTCTCTGTTAGCTCTCACTTCTATCTTCTCTATAGCCTAACCCAGCTGATCAGGCAAAAATGCCGGGCCAGTGGGCAGCTGGGGCAAGGCAAACTGGGACGGATAATTTACATTCACCAGATAGAGCCCATTGGGCGCTGCAGTAGCGGCACTTTTACAGCGATCGCCCTCAGCGAGCAGCTGTTTAATCCAGCTCGGCTGCTGGCGGCCAAAGCCCACTTCCAACAACGAGCCCACCATATTGCGCACCATATGCAAAACAAAAGCATTGGCACTCACCTCAAACACCAGCAGCTGGCCATGCTGATAAATATTGGCGCTGGTCACATGGCGAAAAGGCGATAGTGACTGGCAGCCAGCACCGCGAAATGCAGAGAAGTCCTGCTCCCCCAGCAGATACTGACAGGCCTCCTGCATAGCGGAAGGGTTGACCGGGAATTTAACCCAGGTGACCCCATTGGCCAAGATGGCAGGCCGCGCTTTGCTGGCAGCAATGACATAGCGATAGGTGCGTGAAGTGGCACTGAATCTGGCATGAAAAGCTGCATCAACTTCATCGGCCCAGGCCAGTGAAATACTGTCGGGCAACTGGCTATTGGCACCCTGCACCCAGTTGTGGCCAGTGCGCTGGGCACTGCTATCAAAATGTATCACCTGATGGCTGGCATGCACTGCAGTGTCGGTGCGCCCGGCACAGCTGAGAACCATCGGCTCACTGGCCACATAGCTCAGGGCCCTCTCAAGCTCCGCCTGCACCGACGGGCTGTGCTTCTGTTTTTGGAAGCCACAAAAAGCACTGCCGTCGTATTGAACGACGGCAGCATAGCGTTTAATTCCTGCAGGCAACCTGTGCCCTTCGGGAATCCTGCAATTTGGGGTATAGACCCAATCAGGCACGGTTAATATCCATTCAAATTAGTTGCCAATACTATCCAGCACAGCCTGGGCTCGGGCTCTGTCTTCGTCATCGGCCTCTTCAATAATTTCGCTAAGAATTTCCCGGGCACCTTCGGCATCACCCATTTCAATGTAGGTGGCAGCCAGATCGAGCTTTACATCCACCGAGTTGATCTCACCCACATCTTCCAGACCTTGAAACTGGTCCAGATTAGCTGCTATATCAGCCAGGGCATCGGCCTCTGCACCCATAGATTTTTGCAGTGCATCGACACCGGGCAGATCAATATCCTCGGCCTGCTGCACAGGCTCCACCGCTGCAAAAGATGAGGCCGCGGACTCTTCAGTCTCGGGCCCATCATCCAGAGGGTCGGCTTTATTAGCCGGGCTGACATCGGCAAAAATGCCGCCATCCATAAAGCTATCATCGAGAAAATCTTCGTCGAGTACGGATTCGGCGAGCTCATCGACGATTTTATCATCAGGTTCTTCATTAAGAGAGGTTGAGGGCTCGGGTTCTTCATCAAGAGAGGCTGAGGGCTCGGGCTCTTCATTAATAGGAGCTGAGGGCTCGTGTTCTTCTGAAGCTTCTTGATCCGTCGAGGGTTCGGACTCTGGTTCAGGATCTTCGTTAGGAGACGCTGAAGGCTCCTGTTCCTCTGAAGCTTCTTGATTCATCGAGGGTTCGGACTCTGGCTCAGGATCTTCGTTAAGAGACGCTGAAGGCTCCTGCTCCCCTGAAGCTTCTTGGTTCGTCGAGGGTTCGGACTCTGGCTCGGACTCTTCTAAGGGCTTTTGCTCTTCAGGCCCCAGAATCACCGAGGCCATAGATGTGGCAACTTCATCGCCGGTCAATTCAATCTCGAGGAAAATCGGCTTTAACTCGTCCCGGCGACCTTCCCTAAACAACACTTCCATCAGCTTGAGGCGGCTGGCGGTGTCGGCAGCATCGGCGTCGCGGGCTTTCTGCAAAATCTCTATGGCCTGATCGATATTGCCCAGGGACAGATACACTTCAGCCTCTGCAGTGGCTTCAACCATGGAATCAAAAATCTCCGGGCTGACATCCGCATCCTCTTCGGCAAAGATTTCTTTGTCGGTCTCGTCAAACAGATTATCTTCCGGATCAAGCTCCAGACCATCCAGCTCATCGACCAGCAGATTGGCGCCTGTATCCACAGATGTACCGTTATCATAGTCCTGATAACCAGCGCCTGCGGCACTCTCGTCCAGCTGCTCGGAATCGTCCGGGCTAGTTTTGGAGGTTCTGCGCAGCAGCATGACTAGAACCAGAATAATCACCCCTAAACCCAACCACAGGTACCAGGGCTGCTCCTTTAACTGGGCTTGAAAGTCTTCAACTGGGCTGGCTTTTGCCACAGGGGGCACAGCGGCCTCCTGCTCTTCGGCAACATCTACCAGGGTTTCCATGGTGTCGACCTGAGCCTCCAGCAGAGCCATGCGCTCGCGCAGCTCGTTATTTTCCAGCTGGGTTTTGCTCATTTCATCCTGGGTCACCACCAGCTCAGAATTTAGCTGGTCTACCTGGTCAACCTCAGCTGCCACAGCGGTATCGGCATCCTCTGACGGCCCTTCAGGAAACTGACCTTCCTCAGACTCCAGCCCGTCACCGGCAATGGCCAGCTCGGTGGCTTCAGATGCATCGTAGGCGGTAATCAATTCCAGAACGCCACCGGACTCCTGCTGGTCAGCACTGCTGTCTAACTCCGGGAACAGCTCATCTACGGCGAATAGTTCCTCTGCTTGCTGGTCACTAACAAGCTCTTCAATAGCGGGCTCTTGAGTAGCAAGCTCCTCGGCAGCAGGCGCAACCAACCCAATCTGGCTGGCAATAATATCTCCCGCTTCTTCACCGATCTCGGTCTTGGAAGGCAGGCGTAAAATCGCTCCCTCTTGCATGCGATTGGCATCGCCATTCACAAAGGCACTGGGATTCTGGCTGTACAGGGCATCCATGGTTTGCAGAATGGTCAGGCCCCTAGGGCGCAGCCGTTTGGAGACATTCCACAATGTGTCGCCAACCACCACCCTGTGCTGATCACCGGAAAGCGTTTGTTTGCCGGCAGCTGCTTTGGGGGCAGATCCAGAGACCGCTTTGCTAACCGGCGCAGGGGCAACCTGGCCTTCGGAGTAGACAGGCAGATCGAGTAACAGGGTATATTCCCGCACCAGGCGACCTGAGGGCCATTCCAGCTGCACCAGAAAATCCAGATAGGGTTCAACAACCGGCTGTTTGGTAGTGACTCGCACAATGGTGGCGCCGGCGGCATTTTTGCCCACCGCAAAGTCCAGGGCAGTAAGGTAAAAGTCGCGGCTAACACCGGCCTGGGTAAAGGCCTGGGGAGAGGCAAGCTTGACCAGCAGCATGCTGTCGTCAATATCATCGACATTGGTCAGCTCGATCTCTGCATTGAGCGGTTCATTGAGCGCTGACTTGAGTGCAATTTCTCCAAAGCCAACGGCAATGGCGGCGCTGGTGTAGAGTAACGCGGCCAGAGCAGATCCGGCTGCCAGTTTGATCGACCATGTCCTGATTGTCATAAGTATTTCCTGTTGTGCACAGTGCTTGAACAATCCAGCAATTCTTATACAACAACCTGATACCAGGATTTTTAAAACAGCTGCTGGGTGCCTGAGAATTAGCGACGAAATATTGTAGCGAAACTTAGCCTAAAAAGGCCATATTTAGTCAATTAAGGCTTAAAACCCACAAAAAAGGGCCAAGCATGGTATCAACAAAACGCCGTGGCGGTAGAGTAATAGAATGCTCAACCCTTTTAAAGCAAAAAATATCGCCGGAAACTAGTCTTCGATCACAATCCTCAGCATGCGACGCAGGGGTTCCGCCGCACCCCAGAGCAACTGGTCACCCACAGTAAAGGCAGACAGGTACTGCTCACCCATATTCATTTTGCGCAGACGCCCAACCGGCACATCCAGACCACCGGTCACAGCTGCTGGGGTCAGGTGCGCAACAGAGGCGTCTTTATCATTGGCAATCACTCTGGCCCACTGATTGGCCTCCGCCAACATGGACTCAATTTCATCCATGGGCACATCCTGACTCAGCTTGATAGTCAGCGCCTGACTGTGGCAGCGCATGGCGCCGACTCGCACACAGAGGCCATCCAGGGGGATAGGATTGCCCTCGCGGTTAAGAATTTTGTTGGCCTCGGCCTGATTCTTCCACTCTTCACGGCTCTGACCATTGTCCAGCTGAGAATCAATGTAGGGCAACAGGCTGCCCGCCAGAGGGTAACCCCAGTTGTCCACTGGGAAACTATCGGACCTCAGGGTATCTGTTACCTGACGGTCGATATCCAGAATTGCCGAGGACGGATTGGCCAGATTGTCAGCGGCAGAGTCCTTAATCACCCCCATTTGGTTGATCAGCTCGCGCATATTCTGTGCTCCGGCACCAGAGGCGGCCTGGTAGGTCATGGAACTGGCCCACTCCACCAGATTGGCGTTAAACAGCCCGCCCAGGCTCATCAGCATCAGGCTAACGGTGCAGTTGCCGCCTATATAGTCCTTAACACCATTGGCCAGACCATCCTTGACCACATTCATATTGACCGGGTCGAGCACAATAATAGAGCTGTCTTCCATACGCAGGGCAGAGGCCGCATCAATCCAGTAGCCATCCCAGCCAGCATTGCGCAGCTGCGGATAAACCTCTTTGGTGTAGTCGCCACCCTGACAGGTCACAATAATGTCCAGCTGCTGTAGTGCTTCAATATCAAAGGCGCTTTTTAACAAGGGAATATCCACACCCACATCCGGCCCCGCTTGGCCAGCCTGAGAGGTAGTAAAGAAGATCGGCTCAATATGGGCAAAGTCATTCTCTTCGCGCATTCTGTCCATCAGCACAGATCCAACCATGCCGCGCCAACCGATAAATCCTGTTTTCTTCATTGTTTCAAACCCTTTCTGTTACTTATTTAATGGCACCAAACACCCAGGGGTGCTGTGCCGCGCGCTCGGCCTCGTAGGCCTTAATGTCATCCGCGTTTTGCAACGTCAGACCAATCTCATCCAACCCATTAAGCAGGCAGTCCTTGCGGAATTCATCCAGCTCAAAGCTAAATACATGGCCGCTGTCCGTGGTCACTGTTTGCGTATGCAGATCAATAGATAGCTGGTAGCCCTCTTCGGCCTCCATCTCCTTAAACAGCACATCCACCTGCTCTTCAGTCAGAATCACCGGCAATAAACCATTTTTAAAACAGTTATTGTAGAAGATATCTGCATAGCTGGGCGCAATCACCGCATTAAAGCCGCAGTCTTCCAGCGCCCAGGGGGCGTGCTCGCGGCTAGAGCCGCAGCCAAAGTTTTTGCGCGCCAATAATATAGATGCCCCTTTATAGCGGGGGAAATTGAGCGGAAACTCTGGATTAACCGGCCGATTAGAACAGTCAGCGCCCGGCTGACCCTCATCCATATAACGCAGTTCATCAAACAGATTGGGGCCAAAGCCACTGCGCTTGATCGACTTTAAAAACTGCTTGGGGATAATCATATCCGTGTCCACATTGGCGCGATCCATAGGACCCACCAAACCACGGTGTGTGGTAAATGCTTTCATTATTGATCACCTCCTACAAATTCGCGCACATCAACAATATGCCCAGCCACCGCAGCGGCTGCCGCCATTGCCGGACTCATTAAATGGGTGCGACCGCCATTGCCCTGACGCCCCTCAAAGTTACGGTTGCTCGTGGAAGCGCAGTGCTCCCCCGCCCCTAACTTATCCGCATTCATGGCCAGACACATAGAACAGCCCGGCTCCCGCCAGTCCATACCTGCCTCAATAAAGATTTTATCCAGCCCCTCAGCCTCAGCCTGAGCCTTGACCATCTGGGACCCCGGCACAATCAAAACCTGCTTCACCGAGCTGGCCACAGAGCGGCCCTTGGCCACAGCTGCTGCCGCGCGCATATCTTCAATGCGGGAGTTGGTGCAAGAGCCAATAAACACACGATCCACCTTGATGGAATTAATTGCCTGCCCGCCCTCAAGGCCCATATAGTCCAATGCTCGCTCAAGACCTTTGCGCTGCTCTTCACTGGGCTGCTCATCCAATCTGGGCACAGAGGCCGTGACTGGCGCCACCATTTCAGGGGACGTGCCCCAGGTCACCTGAGGCGCAATATCATCGGCGTGCAATATCACCTCAGTGTCAAACACCGCATCAGCATCGCTGGTAAGGGTATTCCAGTAGGCCACCGCCTGCTCAAACATCTCGCCCTTGGGCACAAACTGGCGCCCTTCGCAGTAATCAATGGTCTTCTGGTCCACCGCCACCATGCCCACTCGGGCACCGGCTTCAATGGCCATATTACAAACGGTCATGCGCCCTTCAATCGACATATCGCGGAACACAGACCCGGCAAATTCAATGGCATGCTCATTGCCACCGGCAGTACCAATCTTGCCGATAATCGCCAACACCACATCCTTAGGGGTCACACCAGCGCCCACTGTGCCATCGACAGTCACACGCATATTTTTCATCTTTTTGGCCACCAAACACTGGGTCGCCAACACATGTTCAACCTCAGAGGTGCCAATGCCATGGGCCAGACAGGCCAGCGCACCATGGGTCGCCGTGTGGGAATCTCCACAGACCACGGTCATACCCGGCATGGTGGCGCCCAGCTCCGGGCCCATTACATGGACAATGCCCTGCCCCATTTCATTGATCTTAAATTCCTTGATGCCGTAGAGGTCGCAGTTGTCATCCAGGGTTTGCACCTGAATCCGCGACACCTCGTCGGTCATGCCCGCCACACCAGCATCCCGCTCCGACTTATCGGTGGAGATATTGTGGTCCGGCGTTGCAATATTGGTATCCAGACGCCAGGGCTTTCGATTAGCCAGCCGAAGGCCTTCAAATGCCTGAGGTGAGGTCACCTCATGGATCACGTGCCGATCTATATAGATTAGCGATGAGCCATCGCTATTTTGCTTAACAAGGTGGCTGTCCCACAGCTTGTCGTAAAGTGTTCTTCCCGTCATAACTCTCTCCCAGAGAATTCCGTTGTTGCGCCCATTGTAAACCTGTCATATGATGAATTAAATTCATATTTCGCATATTTTACATTCTTTCTGGGAATGACTATGGACAATCAGAATATCAAGGCCTTTATTACCGTGGCCCACTGCGGTTCATTTTCGGAAGCCGCCGAGCAGCTTTACCTAACCCAGTCGGCGATTAGCAAGCGCATAGCCCAGCTGGAGCACCAGGTGGGCAAAAAACTATTTGATCGCTTTGCCCGCCAGGTGAGCCTGACCGAAGCCGGCACCGAGCTGCTGCCCAGAGTGAAACGCATACTTCAGGAGTACGAAAATGCCTTGCAAGCTATTAGTGATCTCTCTGGTGAAGTAAGTGGCACGCTCAGACTAGCCATTAGCCACCACCTGGGCCTGCATCGCCTGCCCCCGGTACTCAAACAATTTGCCCAAAAGTATCCCAGCGTAACCCTGGATATTGAGTTTATGGACTCCGAAAAAGCCTACGAGCGCGTGCTGCAGGGCCAGTCTGAGGTGGCAGTAATTACCCTAGCCCTAGAAGAGCAGCACAATATAGACAGCCAGGTAATATGGAACGACCCGCTGCGGTTTATCTGCGCCCAGGACCACCCCCTAGCCAAAATAAAACAGCCGTCGCTAGATGACCTGGCAGAGTACTCGATTATTTTGCCGGGCATCAATACCTACACCGGGCAGATTATTCAGAAGCTATTTCAGAAGGAAGGGATACCGTTAAAAGCGCCTATGTCGACCAACTATTTGGAGACCATAAGCACTATGGTTGAGGTGGGACTGGGCTGGAGCGTACTGCCAGAGACCCTGGTGAGAGACCTACATGTGATGCCGTTTGAGGGGGTAAAAATAGAGCGGGAGCTGGGGTATATACACCACACTAAAAGAAGCCTGTCTAATGCGGCAGTGGCATTTTTGGGGTTGTTGGACCAAGCGTAGCAACTCCTGTCACCAATTCCCTCGGCCCGCGACTTGCAGTAGAATGCTGGCTCGATTGAACCCAGTAACCACAGAGCTGTAGCTTCCCTATGACTGACCATGCCCATCCCGCGTTTGAGTTGTTGCGCGAGCAAGACATCCCCTCATTAAAAGTTCGCTACCAGGAGTTTCGTCACCGCGTGACTGGTGCCCAGCATATTCATCTGGCGGCAGACAACAGCGAGAATGTTTTTTTGGTGGCTCTGCGCACTGTGCCTATGGACTCTACCGGTGTGGCCCATATTCTTGAGCATACGGCGCTCTGTGGCAGTGAGAAGTACCCGGTGCGCGACCCATTCTTTATGATGATTCGGCGTTCGCTCAACACCTTTATGAATGCGTTTACCAGCAGTGACTGGACGGCTTATCCCTTTGCCAGCCAGAATAAAAAGGACTTTAACAATCTGCTGGGTGTGTATCTGGACTCGGTATTTTTTGCCCGACTGGACCCATTGGATTTTGCCCAGGAGGGCCATCGTCTGGAGTTTGCTAATGCCAGCGACGCCACGTCGGAGCTGACCTTTAAAGGGGTGGTTTACAATGAAATGAAAGGTGCCATGAGCTCCATTAACTCGGTGCTGTGGCAGACCATGAGCAAGCACCTGTATCCCACCAGCACTTATCATTACAACAGCGGTGGTGAGCCGGCCAATATTCCGGATCTGACCTACGATCAGTTTAAGGCGTTTTACCAAAACCATTACCACCCCAGCAATGCTATTTTTGTCACCTTTGGTGATATTCCGGCGGTGGAGCATCAGGCCAGCTTTGAAGAGAACGCCCTGAGTCGCTTTGATAAACTGGACTGCCATATTGCGGTCACCAATGAACAGCGTTACAGCGAGCCCCAGTACTTTGAGGAGTCCTATGCCTTTGATGCCAGCCAAGGGGAATCAAGCGACGACAGTACCCATGTAGTGCTGTCCTGGCTGCTGGGAGACTCCACTGATCTGGAAGCTACTATGCAGGCGCGTCTGCTTGCCAGCGTATTGTTGGACAACAGTGGGTCGCCATTGCAGAAGGCTCTGGAAACCACCGACCTGGGTACTTCCCCCTCTCCCATGTGCGGGCTTGAGGACTCCCAGAAAGAACTGTGCTTTGCCTGTGGTATTGAGGGCTCTAACCCGGAGCAGGCAGACCAGGTTGAAACCATGATTCTGCAGGTGTTGCAGGATGTGGCTGACAAAGGCCTGCCCCAGGAACAGGTGGCCGCTAGTCTCCATCAGTTGGAGCTGTCCCAGCGCGAGATATCTGGCGGTGGCTACCCCTACGGCCTGCATCTGATATTAACCAGCCTGACCAGTGCCACACATCGCGGTGACCCTGTGTCATTGTTAAATCTCGATCCGGTGCTTGATAAGCTGCAGCAACAAATTACTGATCCTGAGTTTATTAAGTCTCTGGCCCGTGACCTGCTGCTCAACAACCCCCACCGCACCAGACTGGTATTAAAACCTGATACTCAATTGGGCGAGCAAAAAGAACAGGCAGAGAAAGATCGGCTGGCGGCTATTAAAGCGGACCTCAATGCTGATGAGGCTCAGGCTATTATCGACAATGCCGCAGCGCTAAAGCAGCGTCAGGAGATGGAGGAGAATTTAGATATTTTGCCCAAGGTGGGTATTGAGGATGTACCTGCTGATATTACTTACCCGGAAAAAGCATCTGTGTTATCCAGCCCCAACCTGCTGACCAGCTACAGTGCGGGCACCAATGGCCTGGCTTACCAGCAGGTGGTTGTACCTATGCCTGCGCTGAGCGAAACACAGATGGATCTGTTGCCCCTCTACAGCACCTGTGTCACCGAGATGGCTGTGGGCCAGCGGGATTATCAGCAGACCCAGCTATGGCACTCGAGTCTGGTGGGCGCCTATTCGGCATCGGCTTCTGTGCGCACCGACAAAGACAGCCTAGATAAGCTCCATGGCAACATTAGTTTTACCAGCAAAGGCCTGGCGCGCAATCAATCAGCCATGACTGATCTAATGCAGGAGTCCATTACGGCTGCCCGCTTTGACGAGCTGCCGCGGCTGCGGGAACTAGTGGCGCAAATTCGCACTTACCGGGAATCTTCTATTACTGGCAATGGCCATGTGCTGGCTATGACCGCTGCGGCTAGTGGTATTTCTGCCAATGCTAATCTCAGCCAACGCTGGGGTGGCATGACGGGGCTGACATTATTAAAAGCGCTGGATAAAAGCCTGGATTCCAAGGACGGGTTGGCCCAGCTTTCTGCCCAGTTGCAGGAGATTCATCAGTTGGTTCTTGCCCAGCCCCGTCAGTATCTGCTGGTCGCTGAAGGAGAACGTCTGGATCACTTTGCCGGGGTGATGCAGTCTGGCTTCTCCGGTGGAGCTTCCGATGCCGCCACCAATAATCTAATTAACTATAACCCTGCACTCACCCCGGTTAATCATGCCTTTACCGCCAATACTCAGGTGAGTTTCTGTGCCAAGGCCTATGCCACAGTGCCTACGGGCCATCCGGATTCGGCGGCGCTGACCGTGCTGGGCGGTGTTTTGCGCAATGGCTATTTGCACCGGGCGGTGCGTGAACAGGGCGGCGCCTATGGGGGCGGCGCTTCTCAAGATAACCAAACTGGTGCCTTCCGCTTTTTCTCCTACCGGGATCCGCGCATTGCCGGCACCTTGCAAGACTTTGATAATTCCATCAGCTGGGTACAGGAACAGGCCCTGGGTTATGACAAAATCGAAGAGGCTATTCTGGGTGTGGTCGGAGGTCTGGATAAGCCGGGCTCCCCTGCTGGGGAAGCTATTCAGGCGTTCCATGCGGAGCTTAATGGTCGCGGCAAAGCCTGCACGGAGCAGTTTAGAAATCAGGTGCTGGCGGTGACTGAGGCTGACCTTAAGCGGGTGACAAGTACTTATTTGCGCGCCGATGCTGCACATACAGCGGTGATCACCAATGCTGAGCTGGCAGCGGGCACCGGCCTTGACATTATTGCCAGTTAAAAAGCACTAATCGATGACTGACTCAAGCCGCGATAATCTATTCTCCAGCCCTCTGGGCAAGGTACCGTCTTTTGTGTTTGATCAGGCCGTGGTGGATGTGTTCCCGGATATGATCAGCAGATCAGTGCCTGGCTATGAAACCATTCTTGCTCACACCGGCGAGCTGGCTGAGCGTTTTGTGCAGGCCAACACCCACTGTTATGACCTGGGCTGTTCTCTGGGTGCCTCGACCATAGCAGTGCGTCAGCGTATTGAAGGCCGCGGTGCGACGATTTTTGCGGTGGATAATTCCACGGCCATGCTCAGCAAATGCCAGAAGATTCTGGATGCCAGGCCGGACAGCACTCATGTGGAGCTGGTTGACAGTGACATCTGTGATATTGAGATCAGCAATGCCTCGTTAGTGGTGATGAACTTTACCCTGCAGTTTGTGCCTCTGGCTCAGCGAGCGGCATTGATGGAGAAGATTTATCAGGGACTTAACCCCGGCGGCTGTGTGATTATTTCGGAGAAGCTCAGCTTTGAACCTGAGTCCCTTAATCAGTTGCTCAGTGAACTGCATCATGGCTTTAAGCGGGCTCAGGGGTACAGTGATCTGGAGATCAGTCAGAAGCGGGATTCTATTGAAAATGTGCTGGTGCCTGAAACATTGGATAGCCATATCCAACGATTAAGGGCCTGCGGATTTCAGTCCGCAAGCCCCTGGTTTCAATGTTTTAACTTTTGTTCTCTGGTAGCTATAAAGTAGCCAACCCAGCCTGAGGTTAAAAGGCTTAGATTGCGAGCTTAGGTCAACATCTTCATGGTAGTCTTGATCAGCTTTTTCACCTTGGGTGTGTAGGGCGGGTACATCATTGAGAGTGTGCTGAACTTGTCCACCAACACGCTGCGCTCATGGGTGAAAGCTTTGAAGCCCCACACGCCGCCGGACTTGCCAATACCACTGTTGTTAACCCCACCAAAGGGCAAGTTAGGGTGCAGGAAATGCATGATAGTCTGGTTGACACAGGTATCACCAGCACTAGTCTCTTGGAGTACTTTGTTGGTGAATGCGTCGTCAGTGCTGTAGATATATAGGGCCAGCGGCTTGGGCTTGCTGTTGACATAGCCAATGGCGGTATCAATATCCGCAAAGGTAATAATGGGCAGTACTGGACCAAAGATTTCTTCGTCCATAATCGATGAATCTTCACTCATGCCTTCAATCAATGTGGGGGCGATAAACTGCCCTGTCTTGCTCACCTGGCCACCGGTCAGCACTCGGCCACCTTTGCTCTTGGCGTCATCCAGCAGGCGGGTAATGCGGCTGTGATGGCCCGCATTCACTACCCGGCAGTAGTCGCCGTTGGCTTTGGCGTCATTGCCCAGGCCATACTGGGACTCAATGCAGGCGGTCAGCTCCGCGACCAGCTCATCTTTGATGGCTTCGTGGACATAGATGTAGTCGGGGGCAATGCAGGTCTGGCCATTGTTGTTAAATTTACCCCAGGCTATGGACCCGACCGCCTTTTTCAGGTTGGCGGATTTGTCCACAATCACCGGGCTCTTGCCACCCAGCTCTAATGTGACTGAGGTTAGATTTTTCGCGGCGGCGGCCATAACATGCTTGCCAACCGCTGGGCTGCCGGTAAAGAAGATATGGTCAAATGGCAGACTGGTCAGGTAGCCAGCCACATCGGCCTTGCCTTCAAACAGCGCCACTTCTTCTGGCCTGAATGCCTGCTTAACAATGGCTCCAATGACCTTAGACATTTTCGGGGTCATTTCCGAGGGCTTGATTATCACCGTGTTACCTGCGGCGATGGCCCACATCATGGGACCAAAGGTCAGGTTAAACGGGTAGTTCCAGGGCGACACCACCAGGGTAACGCCTTTTGGCTCTTTGATGATACGAGATTTAGTGCCAAACATGGAGATGGTGGCACTGACATGTTCAGGCTTCATCCAGTTTTTCAGGGACTTGCGAATATGCTTAAGCTCGGCACGCACCGGCATAATCTCAGCCAGGTCTATTTCCGCTTCGGGCTTGCCAAAGTCTGCGGCGGCGGCTTTATGAATATCGTCGTAGGCAGCAGTAAAGGCTTGCTCAAAACGGTCCAGCACCGCCAGGCGCTGTTTGTAGTCTGATTTACGCAGTTCCAGCGCGTAGTCTTTTTGCTGCGCAAACACCTGGTCGATTTTGGCTTTAGCTGCCGGCTTTAACTCACTCATAGTCCCCCCCCGGGATATCTCGCGTCGCTTGATTTTATTTACCGCCGTTAAATATTTGTTGGGCGCAAGCGCATTTTTGTTATTGTTTGGCCTAATAATTGTTGGTCTGGGGCAAAGGTGCAATCAAAATATATGACTCCCCAGTATCTTATAGGTGGTTTGCTGTATGGGTCTCAGTAATGGGGTGGCCGCTCTCCGGCACCACCACCGGTCTGACCCATGCTATCGCCATCAGCAGCGCTGTCCTGCAGCACTTCTATCCGCTCGAGCATATTGCGATGGGCCTTGGTCAGGGCGTCTATCTCTTGCTGCTGACGAAAAATCTCGTCTTCGAGCTGGGCATTGGCCATTTCTAAATAAGCCAGCTTTTCTTCCAGCACATCAAATCGTTTGTCTTCCATTATTTGTCCCGGTACAGCCTCTGTAGTTTCGGCTAACACCATAGCGGAAATGCCTTATAATTGCCTGTCAAAATCGCAGGCATAACAATGATTCCTCAAACACTTGATTACGGGCCATTCCTCTCCTGGCTGGAAGAGTCCCCTCTCGGCGACTGGGGTCAGACGCTGCCGGAACTTCTGGCCCAACAGCTGCGCCGTGAGCGCTGGGGCGATATGCCAGAATGGGAAGAGACTCTGAGGCGCCTGCCGGAGATAGACCCCCTTGAAATAGAACTTGCAACCGAAGTCGCCATTGGCGACGCTAGCCTGATGGACAAAGGCCGCCGCCTGGCACTGCAAGCCACTTTGATGGGTCTGCACCCCTGGCGCAAAGGCCCTTACAACCTGTTTGGGTTGCCAGTAAATACTGAATGGCGATCGGACTGGAAATGGGATCGGGTTGCCCCCCATCTGGACAGCCTTGAAAATCGATTGATTCTGGATGTTGGCTGCGGCAATGGCTACCACTGCTGGCGTATGCTCGGTGCGGGTGCACGGCGGGTAATTGGTATTGATCCTTCGGTAAAATTTGTTTTTCAGTTTCAGGCGATCAAGAATTTTGCCGGGGCCGACCTGCCTGTTGATGTGCTGCCTCTGGGTATAGAACATATGCCGACCCGGCTGGCGGCCTTTGATACGGTTTTCTCTATGGGCATTCTCTACCACCGCCGCTCGCCTATGGACCACTTGCGTGAACTTAGAGAACTGCTGCGCCCCGGTGGCCAGCTGGTGCTGGAAACATTGGTGATTGAGGGCCCAGAGGGCATGACTCTGGTGCCCGAGGGGCGCTATGCCAAGATGCCCAATGTCTGGTATCTGCCGACGGTGGACACCCTACTGAGCTGGATGCGCAAAAATGGTTTTAAGAACCCCCGTCTGGTGGATCTGAGTACCACTAGCATTGAGGAACAGCGCAGCACTGACTGGATGACCTTTGAGTCTCTGCAGGACTTTCTGGATCCGGATGACCACAGCAAAACCATTGAGGGGCACCCTGCTCCGGTTAGAGCGGTGATTTTGGCGGAGGCTCCTTTTTAGAACAGCTGAGGGCTCCTTTTTAGAACAGCTGAGGGCTCCTTTTTAGAACAGCTGAGGGCTCCTTTTTAGAAGAGCTGAGGGCTCCACAATAGAAACCTGGAGGCTGAAATATCGGCAAAAAAAACCACCGCGGGTAAGCGGTGGTTTTTGGACCTGACATTAACGGCTGGGTTATGCCTTTAATGCCTCATCTGCTGCTACATACTGATATTCCAGAGCATCAGCTACTGCCTTGTAGGTCACTTTGCCTTTGTGAATATTAAGGCCATTTTGCAAGTTCTTATCCCTGAACAGACTGCTAATGGGGTCATCAGCCAGCGCCAGCGCGTAGGGCAATGTGGCATTGTTCAGTGCGATGGTGGCCGTGCGTGCAACACCGCCGGGCATATTGGCGACGCAGTAGTGCACAACATCATCAACCACATAGGTCGGCTGTTCATGGGTGGTGGCTTTGGAGGTTTCAAAACAACCGCCCTGATCAATGGCAACATCCACCACCACTGAGCCTTTTTTCATACGCCCGATCAGGTCTCGGGATAGCAGCTTGGGGGCAGCGGCACCGGGAATCAATACAGCGCCAATAACCAGATCCGCTTCCAGAGCGTAGTCCTCAATGGCGGCATTAGTGGAGTAGACACAGCGTGCGCGGCCCTCGTATTTGGCATCGAGCTCACGCAAACGGGGAATCGAGCGATCCAGAATGGTCACATCCGCCCCCATGCCAACAGACATTGCCGCGGCATTGTCGCCCACTACACCGCCGCCAATTACCAGCACCTTGGCCGGCGCAACACCGGGCACACCGCCCAACAGCACTCCGCGACCGCCCTGGGCCTTCTCCAGATGATGGGCTCCAGCCTGCACGGACATGCGGCCAGCAACCTCGGACATGGGCGCCAGCAAAGGCAGCCCGGCCTGATTGTCTGTGACTGTTTCATAGGCGACACAGGTTGCACCAGACTCAACCAATAATTTGGTTTGCTGTGGATCAGGAGCCAGATGCAGGTAGGTATATAAGATCTGCCCTTCCCGCAGCATCTTGCACTCAGCGGGCTGAGGCTCTTTGACCTTGACGATCATATCAGCGCGGGAAAATACCTCGCCAGCGGAATCAACCATCTCGGCACCAGCCTGACTATATTCTGCATCGGTAAAGTCAATCGCCAGACCTGCCATACGCTCGACAATCACTTTGTGGCCACGCTTGACCAGCTCATTGACCGATGATGGCGTGAGGCCAACCCGATATTCGTGATTCTTAATTTCCTTAGGTACACCAATCAACATTTGTCATCCCTCTTTATTTACTATTGTCCAAAAGCATTAATGCGCTCATCAAGTTATCTGGTTATTCTATAATTCAGTAATAATATTTATTTGTTAAATTGGGTATAATCCAGAGTATTTTTATATTTTTGGCGATTAAACAGGATATTTTATTTATGGTCTCACCAGCAGAAACCACCGATAAACTGGGCAAAATCGACCGCAATATACTGCGGCTACTGCAGAAAGACGGACGCATAAGCTACACAGATCTGGCCCGGGAAGTGGGCCTCTCGGTGACCCCCTGCATCGAGCGTGTTAAACGGCTCGAGCGCAATGGCTATATTCTTGGCTACTCGGCTCAGGTATGCCCGAACAAACTCAATGCCAGCCTGGTGGTGTTTGTGCAGATAAGGCTCAACCACACCTCACAGAAAAACTTCGAGGAGTTCCACCGCTCGGTGATGGATCTGGAAAATGTGCAGAGCTGCTTTTTGGTCTCCGGCAACTATGACTACCTGCTCAAAGCCAGAGTCGCAGATATGGCAGCCTACAGAGAACTGCTCGGACACCGAATACTCAAGCTCCCCGCCGTTCAGGAATCAACCAGCTATGTGGTGATGGAAGAGCTAAAAGAAACCATGGCGGTGCCAGTGCCTTACAGCCGCAAATAAGCACTAAAAACCAGTGATTATCCCCAGCTTAAGGTTGACTCAAATCCTCTGCTCACCTATAGTGCGCTACCTCAGAAATGAGTCCCAAACGCACTCGTAGCTCAGCTGGATAGAGTACCCGGCTACGAACCGGGCGGTCGAAGGTTCGAATCCTTCCGAGTGCGCCATTTTCTTAGTTGTGATGTTCATAACGCTTTAAAGCCTGTCTTCTTAGACGGGCTTTTTTGTAGCGATTCAATAATAAAGGCTGCCCTAGGCTCGCTTAAGTATTTTTACTAATTCAGCGATTTTAATATCGATCTGATTCTGGCTATGCAGGGAATCCCTGACACATTCTTCAATATGCTTTTCCAGTATCTTTGCCTCAACTGTGGCTATGGCTGATTTGGCGGCTTTAAGCTGATTGAGGATATCTATGCAGTACTGGCCCTCATCAATCATTTTGCCAATACCATTAATTTGCCCGGAAATGCGGTTGATATTGGGAATCAATTTTTTGTGGCAGGAATGTGTCATGGCCTCTCCTTAGATAAGTTGCGGCACTATGTAAGTGAAAATGCTGGCGCAGATAAAGACGCCTATGGATGCGGTGTAAATCCTTCGGGAACGCTGCCTCATCTGCAAGCAGGCGCGACCCAGCTCCGGGTCAGCAGGGCATGGCATTCTGGCTGTTTTATAGTTGACCACACCGGCTACCACAATCATTATCAGGGCAAACAGGCTAATGGCTATTTTGTATTGGGACAGCACAATCAAAAAGGGGAATACGCCCAGCAGACTGGCAAAGCTGGCCCCAGCGCCCAGGACGACAAAAAGTGCGGGCAGCGCGCAGCAGATCAATGTCGAAGTAGAGGCGAATAGTGAAAAGAAATTGGCCGCTCTGTCTTGCATATTATTTGCCTACCAACTGGATGGCCGTGGTGTTAAGGCCGTTGTTAAGAATATTTTGCTCAATGCCAGCGCGGTTTATTTCTGTCTCTGGGGCGTAGGCCAGCAGGACTTTTCCTGAGGCCAGATCTACATCTATTTTGGTCACAGCGCTGTCTTTGCCAAAGGTCTTTTCAATACCGCGGGCACAGAAGTCACAGACCATGCCCTGAACACTGATCACCACTACTTGATCCCCGGGAACGGCGTTAACAAAGTTATCGAAACGCTCGGCATCCACGCTGAGCTTTTGGCCATCGACAATGGTGTCGTGCACATGGCCTTTGTGGGAATGCATATGTCCCATTTCATGGTGGGCGGCCTGAGTTGCTACCGCGGTGAGCAATAATGTTGCCAGTAAGAATTTATTCATAATGGTCCATCCTTTATCAGAATCTATACATCAGGTGAATATCCCAGTCGGTTTTTTTGTGATAGCTGAATTCAATCAAGCCACCACCTTTAAAAAACCGCAGCACAGGGTAAGTGATGCGTTTGTTGTCCAAGTCATTTTTTTTGCTCTCAATCATCAACCAGGTATGCAGGTCGCCGTAGGCACCCAGATAGGGGGCTACCCCCAGTTTTACTCTCTGCTCAAAAAGGTCATAGCCAATGCCTGAGACCTGTTTGGCGGAGAAACCGCCGAACAGGCGCCGAGTCTCCCAGTCACCACTGAGGGAATAAAAGTGGTTGTCACTACTGTCGAGCCCAAAGCCGGTTTTTACGTATAGGTTGCGCTGAGAGGTAGCGGTATTCTTGCGGTTGATCAGATAGGTCAATCTGGCTGAGGGAAATGCCTCACCACTGATTTTATCTTTTTGGTAATCCAAGCCTAATGAGTACTTGATGCTGGGCGTGTAGTGCCAGTAGATATTATCTGACTCTGCCCCGGAGTTGGCCATTAAGGTATGGCCTCCCACATAGGAGATGGGTCGGCTCATTGCGATTGGGGCGACCAGCAGGGAGATAATAATGATCAGCGCTTTCATACCCCCATAGGGTATATGAAATTAAGCTGCTGTCAATGTGTGCAGAGAAACTGGTTACGCGGCTGGAGAGATAAGGTTCGAATCCTTCCGTTCGATTAGTTGAACCTAAGGAGCAATTTGGACCAAGCCGCAACGCACAACATTATGGACAAAGACGACGATGTAATTATATTGCCATCGCCGGATGCCAAATTGAGATTTAAGTTGGCCACAGACCCCTACTTTTCAGTATGGTTACGCCTTCAATTATTAAGTTAAGTCAGGAACACTGATCATGGTTTTCAAAGATAGTCATAACATTGCCCTATATAACTGGCGCCTTCGCTCTGAGAAATGCGGTAACAGCCCCGAAGTCAGACTGGAATCAGCTAAACAAGAGCTGAATATGCGCCTAGAGGAGATTAAACGGCGAAAGAAGCTGCAAAAGAAGCTGTTAATGGCGGTATATGTGATTGCGGCAGTTTTTTCTTTCTTTCAGGGCATGGGCTTTGTTGCCGTGCTGTTAATGCATTTTGCTGCATTTGCCTACGGCAAATACTGCTTTATCGATAAGTGTGAAATGTACGCTTATGAGACAGCCTTGCAGCATTGGGAAGCCGAAGGCAGGCCGACCGGGTGGCCAATCACCTGATACTGGCAGAGTTTAGCCTGATCCAAATGTTTTTCTTAGGCGTAGGTTATTAGGAATACTCGAAAAAAATAATAGATTGAATCAATTCAACAGAGTAAAGGGTAACCTTATGAAAACTAAACTGGCATTTCTCTGGTTCTATGACTGCTACAACATGGTTATGGATCACAACAAAAACCCGTTGCGCAATATTCCCGATCCCGTGTCACGCATGTGGATAATGACTGTGCTTGCCTGGATGTGGTCGGTGGTATTTGGCGCCTACCTGGGAAGCGTTATCTATATGGGCATTAGCATTGCGTCCCACTTTATACTGATATTTATGGTCGCCTTCACTGCCGCTGTCTTCTACGATGCGGAAAAACGCCATGATAGCTGGCTGTTACAGCTGCGTGCTTTGCAACAGCAGTAAACCCTGATCCACAAAAAACCCGCTGTTTGCAGCGGGTTTGTGTTTTCTGCAAATCGCCTCGCCCTAGCGTATAAAACCTTCCACTGGGGTTCTGTTATCCGATGTAAATGCGGCTACGGATTTCATTAGTTCCGGGCTGGCATTGCCTGCAACCACAAATGACCTAATGTTGATCGAGGCAAGAAACTCTGCTCCAAATGGACTGACGGCAAAGGCTGTCATATGGAATAGCGCAGCGTCGCTGTTGGGATAGACTTCAATCAGCGTGAGTTTTTTATTGTCTGGGCTCATAAAGTACTGATAGCGATCTGTGTCCGGCTCTGAGGCCTTTACCGCTGGTACCATGTCCTTGAGAAGTGCTTTGAAGGATTCCGCTTTGCCCTCCACGATATCTGCATTAATCGCAAAGATAATCTGATTCTCAGTGGCCTCATGGTGACCGGCAAATGAAATTGGAGCCCAGAGTACAAGCAGGGCAAGCATGATATTTTTCATTGTGGTTTCCTTCTTTTTAGTCATTATCAGGCAAGTTCGCGGTCTGTTATCACAGTAACATCAGCAGCTTTAGAACCTCCCCCCAGACTGTTAGACTACCGACTAATCAACCTGAATGAAACCTCTGACATCATGACCCAATTATCTGACCACACCGAAATTGAGGCCGCTGCCTTCCGCCGCCTGCTGCAACATCTGGACGATCATAAAGACGTACAGAATATTGATCTTATGATTCTTGCGGATTTCTGTCGCAACTGCCTGAGCAAATGGTATGCCGCTGCGGCGGAGGAAAGGGATATCCCTATGGACTACGAGCAGGCGCGGGAAATTATCTATGGCATGCCCTACAGTGAGTGGAAGGATAAACACCAACCCCCTGCCACTGCAGAGCAACTTGAGGCCTTTGCGGCGCGCCAGAAATAGATTATTCGTTAAGGTGGAATCCCGGAGTTGACTGGGACAGGGCCAGTTCTGCCTCATTCATATCTTCACCCACGTCCTCGAACAATGGTGATGACAGGTAGCGCTCGCCAGTATCCGGCAACATGCAGAGAATAACGGTACCTGGCTCTGCCGTCTTGGCTATATCCAGCGCCACGGAGAATGTTGAGCCTCCGGATATGCCGGTAAAGATGCCTTCTTTTTGCGCCAGCAACTTCGATGCTTCTATGCCGTCCTGGGCATCTATGGGAACCAGCTGATCGAAGCGGTTTTGATCAATGGATTCCTGCAGTACCGCTGGAATAAAGTCCGGGGTCCAGCCCTGAATCATGTGGGGTTCGAAGGCTGGATGGCTGCCTGCCGGTGAGCCGTCAGCTGTGCGCTGCTGGGCCTGACCACTCTGGATAAGCTGGGCATTTGCCGGCTCACTTAGTACTATTTTGGTCTCTGGCCGCTCTTGTCTGAGCACTTTGGCGACACCGGAAAAAGTACCCCCTGTGCCGTAACCTGTTACCCAGTAGTCGAGTCGATCGCCGGCAAAGTCTGCAAGTATTTCGCGGGCTGTGGTGTTTTCATGGATTTTGGCATTGGCATCGGTTTCAAACTGTCGCGCCAGAAACCAGCCATTGGCGTCGGCAAGCTCAACGGCTTTTAGGTAGCAGCCCATAGCTTTATCGGCTTTTGGCGTAAGAATGACCTGAGCGCCTAGGAAGCGCATCAACTTGCGTCGCTCTATGGACACGCTGGTGGGCATGGTGGCTATAAAGGGATAACCTTTGGCCGCACACACCATTGCCAGTCCAACACCTGTATTGCCGCTGGTGGCTTCAATAACGGTCTGGCCCGGCTTGAGCTGACCGTTGCGCTCTGCCTCTTCAATAATACTGATCGCTAACCGGTCTTTGACTGACCCGGCGGGATTAAAGAATTCGGCTTTGACGTAGAGCCGCACATTGTCCGGCACCTGAGTTTTGACCTGCACACAGGGTGTGTCGCCAATGGTGTCTAAGATGCTGCTGTATAGTGTGCCACGCCCTTCGGTGCGCCTTGAGTCCGCCATGGGAATTGCTCCTTGTCATTTGATTAGCTAAAGACACAAGCATAGAGCAAAGCGAGTTAATCGTAAAAGCCGATTTCAGCCACATCAATCTCGGCCTGGTAATCACTGCCAAAGGCTACTACTGCAATGCTGCGAATGGAGTCGGGTTTGACCGAAGATTTCAACCATGAACTGGACCGGGAAAAATCAGCAAGGGGCAGTTTTATCACTTGCCAGTCATCGGTTGGTGTAAAGCTGGCCTGGTAATACTGCCAGGGCAGCAAGGTGCCTGCAGTGCGCAAATGTACAAAATAGCCTTCTGCGTTACCCCGCACCCGGAGGTAGACCCCAAGAGCTGATTCAGTGGTACCTCTGGCTATCTTTTTACGAAACTGGATAAAGCCGCCATTATTGTCGGTGCTGACCTGCCCTGTCATACGAGCGTACAACTCGTCGCCCTGCTGCTCAAACTGCAGCTGCCCCTGGGATACGCCACCCATTACCTGATCGCTGATATAGGTCCATCGCTTTTGGGGATCTGCTTCGAATTTATCGGCCTGCATGGTTTCGCCTAGAGTCAGGGGCGCAATGGCAGAGATTGCGCCGACCAATATGCTGAGGGTTATTGTGCCAAAGAGCTTGTTCAAGACAGGCCTCCATAGGAACTTATCGTTTGTATTGGGTTGGACAGTAGCCCCGACTCACATCCGGGGAGCGAAGAGAGAGATGCTTGGTTTTGCGGCTGGTTACACGCTTGCGCCACAGGCGAAATGATCTGGGCTTTAGCTGCCCTCGCATTAGATTGATCACCGAAGACTCATTGAGACCAAAATTAAACTCTATGGCTTCAAATGGTGTGCGATCTTCCCATGCCATTTCTACAATTCGCGATATCTCGCTGGCAGTAAACTCCAGAATGGGGTTGGGCCTGAGGGGCAGCGATGACATGATAAATGTTAACCTTGGGCGACAGACAATAGTTTAAATACGCAGAAAAGGGCCATTTGTATCAGCCTCAACAGGGCAGTAAAAGGCATGGGATGTCTATTATTTTGGCTAAAAAGTACTTATAGTCGTTGGACAAAAATAATAAAAGTCATCACTGCAAACTTGCAGACCAAAGAAATGACTGGAGGCCTACTATGATCACATATTCTATTGAAGATGCTCAAAAGGGACCTATCACTTACAGCGACAGGAAGCGCTATCTGTGGCTGATCTCAGTCATTATGCCGACCTTCCCTCTAATGGGCGTGTTTATCTTTTACCAGACTGGCCTGGAATGGACGCTGTGTCTGCCATTGATTATTAACTATACCATTCTCCCTGTGCTTGACTGGCTGGTCGGCAGTGATGAGAACAACCCGCCGGAAGAGCTTGTACCTCAGCTGGAAGCAGACACTTACTATCGCTTTTTAACCTATATTACCGTGCCACTGCACTTTGTGGTGTTGATCGCCTTGGCCTATGTGGTGGGCACCAATGATCTCAGCTGGTGGGCCATTCTGGTAACAGCCATTATCGCTGGTGGCTACAGCGGTCTGGGTATTAACACTGCCCATGAACTGGGCCACAAACAGACTGCCATTGAACAGCTGCTGGCCAAAATCACTCTGGCGGTGCCCGCCTATGGGCATTTCTGTGTCGAGCATAACGGTGGTCATCATGTATTGGTCGCAACGCCCGATGATCCTGCCAGCGCCCGTCTGGGTGAATCTATCTATGGGTTCACTCTGCGTGAGATTCCCGGGACCTTTGCCAGGGGCTGGAACCTGGAGAAGAGCAGACTGCAAAAGCAGGGTAAAAAAACCTGGTCTAGACACAACAATATTCTGCAATCCTATTGTTTGAGTGCCCTGTTACAGGGTGGTTTGATCTATAGCTTTGGCTGGGTAATGCTACCGTTCTTGGCTGTACACAACTTCTGGGCTTGGTTTCAGCTTACGTCGGCCAATTATATTGAGCACTATGGCCTGCTGCGTGAGAAACAGGAAAACGGCCGCTACGAGCGCTGCCAGCCCCATCATTCTTGGAATGCCAATTACATTATGAGCAACCTCGCTCTGTTTCATCTCGAACGCCATTCCGACCATCATGCCAACCCTATTCGCCGCTACCAGAGCCTGCGCAATTTTGCGGATATACCGGAACTGCCCAATGGCTATTACGGTATGTACATGTTGGCCTACTTCCCCTGGTTGTGGTATCGGGTTATGGACCACAGAGTACTAGCCCTGCCCCATATCAATGGCGATCTCTCCAAGGTCAATATAGCACCGCAAAAACGGGCCGAAATACTTGCTCGCTATGGTTCTGACTGAGGCTCCGGCCGATACTCTGACAAAGGCTCTGACAGAGCCTTCCCCATCCCCTTAAACCTCTGGCTGCTCCATCTTGTTTGGAGCAGTCAGGCCCCTAGTGCAAGTCAGGAAATGATGATCTCGAGCCTATATTAGTTCGAATAAATTGCATTCATCATAAAAATCGAGCGTTTAGTCGCAAACCGCTGAAAACTCTATATATACAGCTTGATATGGATTTCATTCATGCATAGAGTGGGCCGGTTTTTCTAGAGCTCGTTTAGACCGAGCTGTAGCTGAACTCACAATATCCTGAATCAAAAAGGTAACAACTCAACATCCGAGGGGAAAAATGAATTCTTTTCATTGCAAAAACATATGTCTTTCTGCTGCTATCGCAAGTGCGTTAACTACGGGAATGGCTCAAGCCGCTATTGACGAAATTATTGTCACAGCGAACAAGAGAGAACAATCACTGCAAGATGTACCTGTTAGCGTAACAGTGACCAGCGGTGAAACCATCCAGCGTGCTAGCATTGTCGATCTGGTCGACTTGCAGACGTCTGTACCATCACTGCGTGTAAACCAGCTGCAAAGTTCCGCACAGACCAACTTTACCATTCGTGGCTACGGTAACGGCGCTAATAACCCAGGGATTGAGCCTGCAGTAACCGTTTATATTGATGGCGTTGCCAGAACTCGGTCAGCTTCAGCGCTCGCCGATTTACCCACCGTACAGCGTATTGAGGTGCTTAGCGGCCCCCAGTCAACTCTGTTCGGTAAAAATGCATCTGCTGGTGTTATCAGCGTTACCACAATGCTTCCTGAAGACGAACTTGGTGGCATGATCGAAGCAACCACGGGCAACTATGGCACTCGCATCGTGAAAGGTACCGTCACCGGGCCAATCAGCGACACTGTGTCCTATAGAGTATCTGCCAGCGATAATTCATCAGACGGTTATGGCACCAACATCACTACTGGTGCTGGCGTTAACTCCAGAGATCGCAGTGCCATCCGCGCACAGCTATTGATCGACCCTGCCGACGACTTAACTATTCGAGTAATTGGTGATTACAACGAAATTGATGAAATATGTTGCTCTGCAAGCTCTTTGACCTATGGTGGCGCCTCAGCAGTTGCCTCTATGATCGCCGCAGGTAATGGTTTTGCTACTACGCCAGTAGATCCATGGGCACGAGATCTAAACATGAGCTTTGACCCGTCGAACAAGTTGGTGGGCAAAGGCTTGTCAATTCAAATTGACAAAGACTACGATTTTGCGACTTTGACATCTATTACTTCTGTTAGAGACCAGTCTTTGAGATCTAATTTTGATGCGGACTTCAGTGCAGCAGATATTTTGGGCGAGAATCGCGTCGATTATGATTTCGAGAACTTTACCCAAGAGATTCGCTTAACGTCCGATGGAGATGGCGACCTGCAATGGATGGTTGGTTTGTTCCACTCAGACGAGCAAGTAGAAAGCTTCCGTACCCTTAAATACGGCAATGATGTTTTCCCATTTGCTGACTTCTTAATTGGTTCGGCACTAGCGCCAGAAGGTACTGCACCAGCAGATATCACTGGCGGTTTAGCACCAGTAGCTACGATCCTCACCCTAGTGGGAGCTGCCGAGCAGACAGCGCTAGCTGGAGATCTAGCTGGAGCAGCGGCTATCGGCGCTTTAGCAGCACCGGGTACAGACCCCACTGTGATAGATGCTTTCCTTGTCGATGCTGGACTCGCCGCTGTACCTGGCCAAATGGTTGGTACCTGGTTTGTCCCTGGCACTGGTTTAATAGCTGAGGGATTCGATTTGGATGCAGTAGCCACGTCGATCTTCACGCAGCTCGATTACAATGTTTCAGACAACCTCAGGGTCACTCTTGGCCTAAACTACACTGAAGACGAAAAAACAGTTGTTTCAGCGGTAGAAATTGTTGATCCATTTGCAGAGCTACCACTCGCAGGCACAGCACTCGATGACCTTACAGGCTTGCAGCTGATTCCTCCATTCCCTGCATATGGTGGCGATGCGGATGAGACAGGTCGGTTTAAATCAGATGATTTGACTCATACATTCCGTGTGGCTTACAACATGAATGATTCAGTTACTGTTTATGGCAGCCACTCAACGGGTTTCAAAGCAACTTCTATCAACATGTCTGTCGATGGTCGCACGCCTGGTAACCGCACAGCGGATCCCGAGGAAGCAACTAATATTGAAATTGGTTTAAAAGCCGTTTTTGATAATGGCTATGTCAATATTGCATTGTTCGAGCAGTCAATTGAAGGATTCCAGTCCAATGTCTTTGGCGGAACCGGGTTTAATCTGGAAAATGCCGGTAAAGAAACCCACGAGGGCCTAGAACTAGACGGTATGTATGCCCTGTCTGATGATCTGGTTATTGGATTTTCTGCAATGTACATAGATGCAGTATATGACGAATTCCTCAATGGAACCTGCGACGCTACTGGTCTGTCTGATCCTGAGTTTGCGTGCCCAACTGGTGCATCAACTATTGATCTAAGCGGCAATTCACCTGCTGGCATTCACGAACTAAGCTATAACGTAAACGCTACGTATAGCTTTTCAATGCCTCGCGGTGGCAATGGTTTCTTCAGAGTTGAGTATCTCCATGAGAAAGACGTTAAGCTTGCTGATCTGATCCCTTTCAGCATTGCCAAGCGTGGCTCTGACAACCTCAATGCCAGTCTGGGCTTTACCAGCGCTGATGGGGAATGGGATGCGATGCTGTGGGGTCGCAACCTGACCGATCACGAGAGCTTGATCTCTGCGTTCCCAACGCCTGCGCAACCAGGTAGCTTCAGCGGATATCCAAATGCTCCGCGCACCTATGGTTTCACCCTGCGCAAGAATTTCTAAGGCGCGGTAAAAGCAGTACCCAAAAGGGCAACTCATTTGAGTTGCCCTTTTTTTGGCTGTTGAATTTAATCTACAGTGACAGTTTATTCTTAACTCTAGCAAAGGCCTGCAGGGCAAGCTCCAGATCATCCTGACTGAGGGCCGCCGACATCTGAGTGCGGATGCGCGCACTGCCCTTGGGAACCACAGGAAAAGAAAACGCTACCACATAGATACCCTGCTCGAGCATAGCTGCTGCAAACTGGCTGGCCAGTGCCGCGTCGTCCAACATAATTGGTACGATGGGGTGCTCGCCTTCCAAAAGCTTAAAACCCAGCTTTTGTAATCCCTCTCGGAAAAATGCCGTGTTGGCCGCGAGTTTATCCCGCAGCTCAGTTGATTCAGATACCAGCTCGAGGGCTTTAATGGCTCCTGCCACAACAGGAGGCGCCACTGTATTTGAAAACAGGTAAGGCCTTGAGCGTTGCCTCAGCAATTCAATCACCTCTGACCTGGCACTAGTGTAACCACCACTGCCACCACCCAGAGCTTTGCCCAGGGTGCCGGTGATAATATCGACCCGGTCCATGCAGCCGCGCAACTCATGGGTACCGCGACCATTGGCACCGACAAAGCCGGTGGCATGGCAGTCATCAAAATGCACCATGGCCTGATATCTGTCCGCCAGATCACAGATCTCATCCAGCCGCGCTATGCTGCCATCCATGGAGAACACGCCATCTGTGGTGATCAGTTTAAAACGTGCGCCGGCCGCCTCAGCGGTTTGCAGCTGGAGCTCTAAATCAGCCATATCATTATTGCGGTATCTGTAGCGCTGGGCTTTGCACAGACGCACACCATCAATAATGCTGGCGTGATTTAAGGCATCACTGATCACCGCATCCTCTGCACCCAAAAGCGTTTCAAATAGACCACCATTGGCGTCAAAACAGGAGGGATAGAGAATCGTGTCCTGTGTACCGACAAATTGACTGAGTCTGGATTCCAGCTGCTTATGCAAGGTCTGGGTGCCACAGATAAAACGTACGGAGGCCAGACCATAGCCCCATTCGTCAAGTCCAGCTCTAGCCGCGGCATTAACCTCGGGATGCTGAGCCAGGCCTAAATAATTGTTAGCGCAGAGATTAATAAGCTCGGCACTGCCCTCAACCCCTACTCTGGCACCCTGAGGTGTAGTGATCTCGCGCTCAGTCTTGTACAGCCCGGCTTGTCGTATTGCCTTTAACTCTGCCGCCAGATGATGTTGAAATTGTGCATACATGGTTGCTGCTCCCTATTGCCAGTTAAGGATGACTTTGCTGGCTTGCCCTGCATTCATCGCATCAAAACCGGTCTGAAAATCTTTATAGCCCAAGCGATGGGTAATCACCGCAGAAATATCTAGACCGGACTCAATCATCACTGACATTTTGTACCAGGTTTCGTACATCTCGCGGCCGTAAATCCCCTTTAAAGTAAGCATATTAAAAATCACCTGACTCCAATCAATTGCCAGCTCACCACTGGGTATACCCAGTATCGCCACCTTGCCGCCATGGCACATATTGGCCAACAAATCTGCAAAACCCGCGGGGTTACCTGACATTTCCAGACCTACATCAAAGCCTTCGCTCATACCCAGGGCAGACTGAATATTCGTTAATTTTTCTGTGCGTACATCAACAGTGCAGCTGGCGCCCAATGTTCGAGCCATCTCCAGACGTTGGGGGTTAATATCTGTAACCACCACATGTCTGGCACCCGCATGTTTGCACACCGCTGCGGCCATAGCGCCGATGGGTCCTGCGCCAGTGATCAATACGTCCTCACCTAGAAGGTCATATTGCAATGCTGTGTGCACTGCATTGCCGAGGGGATCAAATAATGCGGCAATATCTAAATCAATACCCGGGCTGTGCTCCCACACATTAGACATGGGCAGAGCCACATATTCGGCAAAGGCCCCAGGTCGGTCCACACCTACCCCACTGGTCTGGGCGCAGAGATGACGCCGCCCGGCCAGACAGTTGCGACAGCGCCCGCAGACCACATGGCCTTCGCCAGAGACAACCTGCCCCTCGCGGAAATCGTTAACATTGGAGCCCACCTCAACAATCTCACCAACAAACTCGTGACCCACCACCATGGGTACAGGTATGGTTGACTGGGCCCAGGCATCCCAGTTGTAGATATGCATATCCGTACCGCAAATGGCCGTGCGATTGATTTTTATAAGTACATCATTAATACCAATCTCTGGGTCGGGCACATCTTCCAGCCAGAGCCCTTTCTGTGCATGCTTTTTAACCAGTGCTTTCATGTTAGCTTTTACCTTGGCTTTTACTTGACAGTTGTCTAATATAGGAGAAATTATTCTATTATCGTAGACAGTGTATTTCCTTTATGCAAGATTAATATCTTATATAACGGATGCAATTAGGAGCCACCCATGGCAACACCAGCAGACAATCAGCCTGATAACACCAGCCTTACCCTTGGCAACCGGGTTATAGAGCTGCGCAAAAAACATCACCTGACATTAGACCAGCTGTCTTCCGCCTCTGGCGTCAGTAGATCTATGCTCAGTCAGATTGAGCGGGGACAGGCCAATCCCACCTTGACGGTGACTTTCAGAATTGCCCAGGCTTTTGGTATGAATATTGGCGAATTGATTGACCAGCCCTGGGCCTCATCCAATATTGAGATTGTTCACGGGGAAGATAAGAGCAACCTGTTCCGCTCGGATAAAGAATGCCAGATAAAAACCCTGTCACCGCTGCATATTGAAAAATCTGTGGAGTTTTATGAGCTGAGAATCGCGCCCAGAGCCAGCCTGACTAGCGCCCCTCATTTTGAGGGCACCAAAGAACTGCTCACTGTGACCAGCGGCTGTGCAAAAGTAATTTCCGGAGAGAGTATCTGCGAACTGCGGGATGGGGATTCAGCTCATTATCGGGCAGACCTTAGCCACAGTATCGAGAATTGCGGTGATTGCGAGTTAATATGTTATCTGGTGGTGACCAGCCCCTAGGCGGGCCTATCGGTCAACCTGCTCAGCTATTGGCTCGATATCTGGGAAATTTCCAAGGGGCGATGGCTCCTCTAGTGACTCCTCTAACGGCTGCACGTTCGGCGCCAGTCTCGGTCTCAGCGTTGGCTCAAGGTTTAATCCAACATCAAAATAAGCCAACCTGTCTCCCATAAATGTACCAACAATAACCTGATTCAGGGTTTCCGTTTGAAACGGCATCGCCACCGAAGGCAAACCAAAAGGCTGCTGGGTAAATGACCAATGCTCAATCTCAGTGAGACTATTGGCATCTAATTTGGTAACGGTAAATGGCAATGGGCAGAGACTATTTTCCTCACAGACCAACACATCGAGGACGGCATGATCCAGGGAGGTCAACCACAGATTGCCCTGATCCAATACCAGATTATCCAACGCGTCGGCATAAAAACTGTGCAGCACCTGCCCGGTAATTACGTCGATAGCACTGAGTTTGTCGGCAATATTAAAGGCCACATAGAGAATATTACTGGCCTCATCAAACACTAGGCCATTGGGCTGCGACCCCTCTGTACCAGGCACCTGGCTAAAGCCGGTGTGATCATCCCAGTGCAACACATAGCCAGTATCCTGCTTGGCGATCAGCTGATACAAAAAGTCTGCCGTGGTAAATTTATGGGAGTACATATGGCTGACAAAAAAACTGCCGTCACTGAGCAGGCTGACATCATTGATAAAGTTCTCTTCTGGCGCTACAACACAGCCGCGCCAAACCAGCCCCCACCTGGTTAGCCTCGGAGCATTATCTTGCGCAGCAGAATCCACGGCCACCAGCTCAAACATTTCAATCGACTCACCGCCCATATGATTAACCACAGCCAGCTGGTGACGACCATCAGTGCGCTCCACCAGATCGATACCATGGGGACCAAAAGGGCTATCGGCAGTTTTGACGCACTGGCCATCACCCCAGGTATTGTCCGAGTAGATAATCGCCAGAGGCACAGGCAACTTGGTCTGTGCATCCACCAATGCCAAATTGCCCGGCCCTGCTTCATTTAAGGGGCCGGAGCCACCAAACTCAGACAGCAGAATAAAGCGGTTATCTGGTGTAATCACCATATCTTCGGGATTACTGACCACACAGGATACCGACAGTGTTGAGCCAGACTTACAGCTGGAGACATCGGGAATCGGCCCAATATAGGAGCGGGCAAGAATAAAAATTGATAGCAGTAGACAGATCAACGACATTGGAATGGCGATAAGGTAGTAATGCTTAGCCATAAAGCGCAGCAGTTTTTGCAGCGGCGCTGCATCTACCATAAGAATATAAAGCCCTTCCCCCATAAGCAGCAGACCAATAACAAACAGGGCAATACGAGCGCTGTAAAAATACCAATCAGCAATTCCAGCACCCCATATCAGCAACGGCAGAGCAAGCAAAATCCCACCAACTGCAATCAACCGCCAGGAAGCGAGAGACAGCAACCAAGCAGCACATCTGAGCGCCAGAGGCTTAAATGGCAGAAGCAGAGCAACAACTAGAAAACCAACAGCAACAGCAATATTCAAGACAGCCTCAGATCAACGGGGGTAATTGCGCAGAGCATAACATAGAGTGGTGGCGACTGAAGACTGCAGTGCCCTGCCCTGATATGTCACAACCAGTCCCGGTTTATGTTTGACTAGATACTGCCGAATTTTTAAAACTTCTTCTTGTCAGCGGCGCTTTTCAACCTGATACTCATGCTAAGTAATGCCGAGACAGGTCGGTTCGAGGACTTTAATTGTTATGCAAAATAAAAGTATAGACTTTAGCAGTGGCGATGCCGGAACCATGCACTACCACCAGTGGATGCCAGAGCAACCTGTAGGCTGGCTGCATATTATGCACGGTATGGCCGAGCATAGCGCCCGATACGCTGGTTTGGCGACATTTCTTAACCAGCATGGAATTATGGTCACCGCTGGAGATCATCGCGGCCACGGCATGACCGGAAGTTCTGCTGACAGTCTCTATCATTTTACCGACCATAATGGCTGGAATCAGATGGTCGATGATCAGTGGCAGCTTATCAGCCATATCGCCAGACAGCAGCAGTTGCCCCTAATCATTCTGGGCCACAGTATGGGCTCCTTTATGGCCACTCGTTTCTGCCAGCTCTATGGCCAGCGACTGCAGCAGGAATGCAATCAGAGCCTAGGTGGCCTGGTGCTCTCAGGTTCCAACTACATTCCACCTGCAGCATGCAAAATTATCGCTGGCGTGGCCTGGGTAGAACGCGCCCGGGTGGGTGGTCGCAATGTCAGTAATATTCTTGAGCAACTATCATTTGGTACCTTTAATCGCGCCTTTGCCCCGGTTCGTACGGAAAAGGACTGGCTGTCCAGAGATCACAAGACTGTTGACCGCTATATCGAGGACCCTTGGTGTGGTGGTGCTATAAGCACCCAGTCCTGGTTGGATTTTATTCAGGGGCTGGCTGATCTTTTCGACTCCAAGGCTCTGAGTAGAATCAATAGTAAACTGCCGATACTTCTGTTTTCAGGTAACTTGGATCCTGTTGGGGGTCAGGGAAAGGGAGTTATTAAACTGCAACAAGCGCTGCTCAGCGCTGGCGTAGAGCAAGTGGATATGACGTTATACAAGGAAGGCCGACACGAAATGCTCAATGAAACCAACCGGGAAGAGGTGTATCAGGATCTGCTCAACTGGATACAAGTATTGCAGTAACAGTGCCTAGGAATTTGGCGTCTCGGCAATCTGCTGGGTCAACAAGAATCGCTCAGTAGAACCAGAGCCATCGCCAAGGGTTTCTCGTTTTACTGCCACTTTTTCACCGTAATAGGCAGCACAACCCAGAATCAAACCCTCGGCCACATCTCCCATACAACGGGGCGACTGATACAGAAGCTCGATGGTTTTATCGCTGGTTCTTTTGACATCAAATTTTGGCGGTCTGGCACCGGGATAGAGTTTTTTGACCTCTGCATGGATAAAGCTATCTATCTTCTCCAACAGTTCAAAGGACGAGTGCAGATCTTTAAACAGCTGAGGATAAGCGGCAATAAACTCGGCAAAATGATACATACCAAAGCTCTTGGTCAAATTGGAGACTGACACATTACTGCGCTCGCTCAAGGCTACGATTAAATCAATCAGTTCTCTGTGGGAGTACTCGCCACTGGTGGTATAAATACCCTCACTGGGTGCACCAGCATCAGAGATAATGCTTTCAAGAACGTCAGGCCCATACTGAGCCTCAACTAAACCCAAAAACGACTGGAATAACATCGCTTTCATATTACACCCTCTTAATTTTTTATTTTATACAAAGAAGCATATTATAAATCTGACAGAGTGCGGGCAAAATAGTTTTGTTTATGGATATCAGTAATTTTGTGGGTTTTGCGAATGACTTGGAAGACCGAGGTGCCGTTGGTGGAGCAGGATTTGATAGTAATAGCCTTTGGGCTATTACTACCCCGGCGGAGCTGCGTCGCTGCGCTCCTTGTCCAGATTCCGCCGTAGGCGTAATTTGTGAACCTGGCGCTTTACGCTCAAATCCGCCGTTCCGGCGGTTAAATAAAAAAGGCCATCTTTTGCGGATGACTTGGAAGACCGAGGTGCCTTTGGTGGGGCAGGATTTGATAGTAATAGCCTTTGGGCTATTACTACCCCGGCGGGGCTGCGTCGCTGCGCTCCTTGTCCAAATTCCGCCGTAGGCGTAATTTGTGAACCTGGCGCTTTACGCTCGAATCCGCCGTTCCGGCGGTTAAATAAAAAAGGCCATCTATTAGGTACTTGGCAAAACCGAGGTTGGTGGCGGATTGGCAGGATTTGATGCTAATAGCCTCTGGGCTATTAGCACCCCTTCGGGGCATCGTCTCTTCGTTCCTCGTCCAGATTGCGCCGCAGGCTCAATCTGTGAACCTGGCGCTTTACGCTCGAATCCGCCGTTCCGGCGGTTAAATAAAAAAGGCCATCTATTTATAGATGGCCTTTTTTATTTAATTGGTCGGGACGGCAGGATTTGAACCTGCGACCACTACACCCCCAGTGTAGTGCGCTACCAGGCTGCGCTACGCCCCGATTTGAGAGCCGCAATGATACAGGCTAGGCATGTTATTGCAACAAATTTGGTGAGTTTCAGACGACGGTTTGCTGTTAGCTCAGAGCCTCTAGAATATCTTCCAACTCGACAATGGTCTGCTCAAGAAGTTGGTTGTACGGAGTTTGCTCTTGTTTGGCGGATTCACCGTCCAGGCGCTGACGGGCACCGCCAATGGTAAACCCATGCTCATAGAGTAAGGAACGGATCTGGCGAATCAGTACTACATCTTGACGCTGATAATAGCGGCGATTGCCGCGGCGCTTTACAGGATTTAAGCTCGGAAATTCCTGCTCCCAATAACGCAGCACATGGGGCTTCACCGCACAGAGTTCGCTGACCTCACCAATGGTGAAGTAGCGTTTGCCCGGAATGGTGGGAAGTTCGTTGTTGTTACTTGGTTCCAGCATAGTTCTCTACTCGAGCCTTTAGCTTCTGCCCGGGCTTAAAGGTCACTACCCGCCGTGCAGAAATAGGAATGTCTTCGCCGGTTTTAGGGTTTCTGCCTGGTCGGCTGCTTTTATCGCGCAACTCAAAATTGCCAAACCCGGACAACTTAACCTGATCATTGCTCTCTAATGCCGCACAGATTTCACTGTAAAACATTTCAACAATCTCTTTGGCCTCTCGCTTGTTAAGACCGAGTTCATCAAATAGCATTTCCGCCAGATCAGCTTTGGTTAAAGCACCCATTGTTCGATTACCTAAATTCAGACTCTAGGTTAGATCTGCGACAGATCAGCCCCTGAGTTCAGCCTTAAATTTAATTCCCAATTCATTTACTACACGATCTACTGACGCGTTTATTTCTTCGTCAGTAAGCGTGCGTGAACTATGCTGGAACGTCAAGCCTAGCGCAATACTTTTTCCTTTGTTTTCAACATCTTTGCTGTGATAGACGTCAAACAACTTTAAATTGGTCAACTGATCACCGGCTACTGCCCTGGCTGCATCCATCAGGCCGGATGCCTGCACGGAAATGTCGACAAAAAACGCTAAATCACGGCGAACTTCGGGGAACTTGCTAACTTCTTCAAATTTTGGCAGCCTGCTTGGGGCAATTTTATCTACCTCAACCTGAAACAGATAAACTGCAGTGCCAATACCCAGATCCGCCTGAATTTTCGGGTGCAATTGCCCAATCCAGCCCACCTGCTCGCCACCACGCACAAGGGCTGCAGCCTGGCCGGGGTGCAGGGCACTGTGCTGTTTGGCCTCAAACTGGAACTCTGCTGCCAGACCTGTAGAGTCGAGCAGTGCTTCAAGGTCACCTTTAATATCGTAGAAATCGACTTTGTCTTTCCCTGCGGTCCAGCCGCTGGGCGTGCGTGTGCCACAAATCAGTCCTGCCAGAACCATATTCTGGGTCAGCCCTAAAACCGAATCTGCGTCCGCGTTCTCTGCTGGCAGAAAACACTGGCCGGCTTCAAAAATCCGCACGCGGCTCTGCTGGCGATTAAGGTTATGTACAGCTGTACTTAATAACCCTGGCCACAGGCTGGTGCGCATCACAGCCATATCCGCTGAAATCGGATTAGCCAGAGCCACCGGCGTAATCTCTGGGTCGATCAGCTTCTGCAGATCCGGATCAACAAAACTGTAGGTCACGGCTTCCTGATAACCCCGGGCGACCAGATGGCTTCTAAAGGCTGGCAATCCCTGAATGGTTTCCGGGTTTACTTCCAACTCAAGGGCCATTGAAGGGGTTGAAGTGGGCAGATTGTTGTAGCCATAGATGCGCGCTACCTCTTCCACCAGGTCCTGCTCAATCTCAAGATCAAAACGCCAGCTGGGAGCTACCCAGGAGGATCCCTGCTCGTTGCGCTCAATCTGAGACAGGCCGAGACGCACTAGCATATCGTCCACATCAGCAGCGGCAATGGGTACGCCCAGCTGCTGAGCCAGTCTTGCATCGCGCAATCTAATGGTCGCTGATACTGGCAGGTGCTCAGCAGACTCTGTCACTGACACAGGCCCTGCACTGCCCCCACAAATCTCTAGCATCAGTGCTGTCGCTCGCTCAATGGCAGCCACTTGCAGACCGCCATCGACGCCGCGCTCGAAGCGGTGAGAGGAGTCTGTATGCTTGCCATAGTTGCGTGCCTTGCCGGCAATTGCCAGAGGGTTAAACCAGGCGCTTTCAAATAATATATCGGCGGTGTTGTCGGCTACGGCAGACTCATCGCCGCCCATAATGCCGGCCATGGCCAGAGCTTTACTCTGATCGGCAATCACCAATGTCTCTGTATCAACAGTAACCTCAGAGTCATCCAGCAACTTTAGCTTTTCATCCTGACCCATGCGTACAACTATCTCGCCATCGATCTTGGTTAGGTCAAAGGCATGCATTGGCTGACCTAACTCCAGCAATACATAGTTAGTAATATCGACGGCAGGACCCAGGCTGCGTACACCACTGCGACGCAGTTTTTCCTGCATCCACTGGGGCGTGGGCTGACTGAGGTCAACACCGCGGATAACACGGCTCACATAGCGGGCACAGCCCTCTGGCGCATCCAGTGTAACCTTGACAGTATCATCGATTGTCGCCGCCACAGGGGCACAGGCTTGCTCTGATACCTGGGCTTGATTCAGCACTCCTACTTCGCGAGCCAGACCCCGAATACTCAGGCAATCACCGCGATTTGGAGTGAGATCTACTTCGATAATGTTGTCGTTAAGATCCAGATACTCAATCAGGTCGGTACCTACCGCAGCATCCGCGGGAAGCTCCCACAGCCCGTCATCGTCATCACCCAGTTCCAATTCGGTCTGGGCACAGAGCATGCCAAAGGACTCAACACCACGCAGTTTGGCTCTCTTAATCTTAAAGTCACCGGGCAATTTCGCACCCACCGTGGCAAATGGCACTTTTATACCAGCGCGGGCATTGGGTGCGCCGCAAACCACCTGAGCAGTTTCGCCGCCGCCAGCGACCTGACAGACGCGTAACTTGTCTGCATCGGGATGCTGCTCTACGGCAAGTATTTCACCGACAACCACGCCAGAAATCTGAGGGGCAGCGGGATCAACTGCGTCCACTTCAAGACCTGCCATAGTGATCTGAGCCACCAGATCTTCTGTGGATATCGATGGATTGACTGATTCTCGCAACCAGGATTCACTAAATTTCATAAGTCACCCAGCCTAAAACTGTTTAAGGAAGCGCAGATCGTTTTCAAAAAACAATCGCAAATCATTGACGCCGTAGCGCAGCATCGCCAGACGCTCCACCCCCATACCAAAGGCAAAGCCCGAGTACTGATCTGTATCCACACCGCAGCTCTCAAAGACATTGGGGTGCACCATGCCGCAACCCATAACTTCCAGCCAGCCAGTTTGGCTGCACACCCGGCAGCCTTCACCGCCACAGTTGGTGCACTGAATATCGACTTCAGCAGATGGCTCGGTAAAGGGAAAGTAGGACGGCCTGAAACGCACCGGCAGATCTGCTTCAAAGAAGGCTTTAAGGAACTGATCAATCACACCTTTAAGGTCAGCAAAGCTGATGTCTCTGTCGACCACCAACCCCTCTACCTGGTGAAACATAGGGGTGTGGGTTAAGTCAGAATCACAGCGATACACTCGGCCAGGGCAAATAATGCGGATCGGCGGTTGCTGGTTTTCCATGGTGCGAACTTGCACTGGCGACGTGTGGGTGCGCAGTACAGTGCTTGGATCTATATAAAAAGTATCGTGCATGGCACGAGCCGGGTGGTGCCCGGGAATATTTAACGCCTCAAAGTTGTGGTAGTCATCTTCGATTTCTGGACCAGTCTCCACATCGTAGCCAATGCGAGCAAAGAAGGCTTCGATACGCTCCATAGTGCGAGTTACCGGATGCAGGCCACCGATCTCTTCGCCGCGACCAGGAAGGGTGACATCAATGGTCTCCCCTGCCAGTTGGGCATTGAGTGCCGCTGACTCCAGTTCAGATTTTTTGTTGTTAATCTGCTCCTGAAGCGCCTGCTTTACTTCGTTAATCCTGGCACCAGCCGCTGGGCGCTCTTCATTTGAGAGCGCACCCAGGCCTTTTAGCAGCCCGGTCAGCCGACCTTTTTTGCCCAGATAATCGACTCGCAGGTCATCCAGCGCCGACAAGTCCGCAGCCGCTTCAATAGCAGCTCCAGCTTCGTTGGCAATCTGTTCCAGTTCAATCATTATGATTCACCACATAAATCAGGTTGTGTATCTTATTACTGATAAAAAAATAGGGAAAGAGCGATAGCCCCTTCCCTATTCGATTAGCTTTTTAACAGCCTGCACAGAGGCAGGAGGTTTAAGCTTTAAACTAAGCTTGTATCTTAAGCTAGGGCGGCTTTGGCTTGGTTTACTACCGCGCCAAAAGCTGCTTTGTCATGTACAGCCAAATCGGCCAGTACTCGACGGTCCAGTGCAATACCAGCTTTGCTCAGGCCGTTGATCAGACGGCTGTAGGACAAACCTTCAACACGAGACTGAGCATTAATACGGGCAATCCACAGTCTGCGGAATGTGCGCTTCTTAACACGACGGTCACGGTACGCATATTGACCCGCTTTAGTCACTGCCTGAACTGCTACACGATAGACGCGGCTGCGCGCTCCGTAATAACCTTTCGCTTGCTTTAAGATTTTCTTGTGTCGACGACCAGCTTCAACACCACGTTTTACTCTAGGCATATTATTCTCCTACCAAAAATTAGTTAGTGACTTAAACGTTGCGCAACATGCGATCGACGCGAGGCTTATCTGCAGCATTGAGAATGCTGGTGCCACGCAACTGACGCTTACGCTTGGTAGTCATTTTGGTGAGGATATGGCTTTTGTGCTGATGCTTGTGCTTATAGCCCGCAGCCGTCTTTTTGAAGCGTTTTGCAGCTCCACTATGTACTTTAGCTTTTGGCATTTCTGTTCTCCAATGTGAGAGGTTTATAAAATCAACAAGAGACGCCCGGACAGCCTGCCAAAAAATGTGGCTGAGCGCGGGTCGCGCTAATTACTTCCTGTTGCTACTGCTGTTGCGCTTGCGCGCGGTGTTACAAATTCGATACTACTTTTAAACTGTCTATTTCTTCTTGCTGCGCGGCGCCAACACCATAATCATCTGCCGACCTTCCATCTTTGGATACTGCTCTACCTGAGCCAGTTCTTCCAAGTCCGCTTCTACGCGCTTCATCATTTCCATGCCCAGATCCTGGTGAGCCATCTCGCGGCCACGGAAACGCAATGTCACTTTGGCTTTGTCGCCATTTTCCAAAAACCTGACCAGATTGCGCAACTTGATATCGTAGTCGCCCTGATCCGTGCCAGGTCTAAATTTCATTTCTTTTACCTGGGTCTGCTTCTGCTTTTTCTTCTGCAGGGCAACTTTTTTCTTTGCGTCAAAGACATGTTTGCCGTAGTCCATGATTTTGCACACAGGAGGCTTGGCATCCGGGGAAATCTCCACCAGGTCCAATGACTCTTTTTGTGCTGCTTCGATCGCTTCAGCCAGACTGACAACGCCTACCTGACCACCATCGGAACCAACCAATCTAACTTCGGGGGCATTAATATCCTCATTGAGGCGTGCCCGCTTACTGTCTTTTTTAATACGCTCTACTCCGTTTTGCCATCAAAAGTGCGCCCGCGTTGTGCTGATTCCTCAGCAAACATGGCAATTACCTCGTCGAGAGGCAAGCTGCCAAGGTCATTTCCATCTCTGGTTCTGACCGCCACAGTGCGCGATTCTTTCTCTTTATCACCCACAACGAGAAGGTAAGGTATCCGTTGCATAGAATGACCGCGGATTTTAAAGCCGATCTTCTCGTTTCTCAAGTCACAAATGACCCTAAATCCCTTATTTTGCAATGATTTAGCGACTTCTTGAGCATAATCAGCCTGAGAATCGGTAATATTCATTACCGCGGCCTGTTCTGGCGCCAACCAGAACGGAAATGCCCCCTCATATTGTTCGATCAAAATACCGATAAATCGCTCAAAGGAACCCAACAGCGCCCGGTGCAACATCACCGGCACTTTGCGTGAGCCATCCTCGGCCACATACTGAGCATCCAGGCGGCCAGGCATAGAGAAATCTACCTGCATGGTGCCGCACTGCCAGACGCGGCCAATGCAATCTTTCAAGGAAAACTCAATCTTGGGGCCATAAAAGGCACCCTCTCCCGGCAGCTCTTGCCAAGGCAACCCCTTTGCATCCAGAGCTTGGCCCAGTGCCTCTTCGGCACGATCCCAGTCTTCATCAGAACCCACGCGCTGTTCTGGACGCGTAGACAGCCGATAGATAATTTCGCTAAAGCCAAAATCAGCGTAGACCTCATGGAGGAAGTCGATAAACTCAGACACCTCAGACTGAATCTGATCCTCTGTACAGAAAATGTGGCCATCGTCCTGGGTAAATGAGCGCACCCTCATAATGCCGTGCAACGAGCCCGACGGCTCATTCCTGTGGCAGGAGCCAAACTCAGCCAATCTTAAGGGCAAGTCTCTGTAGCTTTTCAAACCCTGATTAAACACCTGCACATGGCAGGGACAGTTCATGGGTTTAATGGCGTAATTGCGGTCTTCGGTGGTGACGGTAAACATGTCGTCGCCAAACTTATCCGCATGGCCAGACTTTTCCCACAGGCTAAAGTCCACCACCTGGGGAGTTTTAATTTCCTGGTAACCGCGCTCAATCTGCTTATCGCGCATAAAGCCTTCAACGGCCTTGTACACAGACCAGCCCTTGGGGTGCCAGAACACCGAGCCAGGGGCCTCTTCCTGCATATGGTAGAGATCCAGTTTTTTACCAATCTTGCGATGGTCGCGCTTTTCAGCTTCCGCCAGGCGGTTGATATAGGCTTTTAGCTCTTTCTTGTTGGTCCAGGCAGTGCCATAGATGCGCTGCAACATTTCGTTGTTACTGTCGCCACGCCAGTAGGCGCCTGCTACCTTGGTTAGTTTAAAGGCAGGTAATTTTGCGGTGGAAGGCACATGGGGGCCGCGGCAGAGATCAATAAAATCACCCTGACGGTACAGGCCAATGGGCTCGCCAGCGGGAATACTGGCAATAATCTCGGCTTTGTACTCCTCGCCCATTTCTCTAAAAAATGCCACAGCCTCGTCGCGGTCCCATTCTTCACGGCAAATACTATGGTCAGCCTGGACCAACTCAGTCATGCGCGCTTCAATCGCCTCCAGGTCTTCCGGAGTAAAGGTGCGCTCAAAGGCAAAGTCATAATAAAAGCCATCTTCAATTACAGGGCCGATGGTTACCTGAGCCGACGGGAACAGCTGCTTCACCGCCATGGCCAGCAAGTGGGCCGAGGAGTGGCGAATAATATCCAGCGCTTCATCGGAGCGATCGGTAACAATCGCCAGACTGGCGTCTTCGCTCATCAAAAAGGAGGAATCAACAACCTCGCCGTTGACCACACCAGCAAGGGTGGCTTTGGCCAGTCCAGCGCCAATATCAGCGGCCACATCGGCAACAGAAACAGGGTTATCGAAAACGCGTTGGGAACCATCAGGCAGGGTAATTGCGGGCATAGTGCTTTCCTTTTCAGTGGTGACCCATACCAGAGGCCACATGAGTTAAATAATAAAGCGCGCATTTTACCCTGTATCGCCCTAGATACAAGCCTATTCCGGCGATGAGTTAGGTTACAATGGGGCTCGTCATTGCACTTAAGTTTAGTGATCTTATGAAAATCTATGTCGACGCCGACGCCTGCCCCACGGTTATCAAAGATATTCTCTACCGCGTCTCTCAGCGCACTGGCATTGAGGTGATACTGGTGGCCAACCAGGCACTGGTCACACCGCGCATTCCCACAGTGCGCAGCATCCAAGTCAGCCAAGGCTTTGATGTGGCAGACGACCATATAGTTGAGCTGGTAGAGGCAGATGACCTGGTAATTACCGCAGATATTCCGCTGGCCGCCGAAGTAATTGATAAGGGTGGCAAGGCGCTAAACCCGAGAGGCGAGCTCTATTCCAAGGCCAATATTAAGGCTCGGCTAAATATGCGGGATTTTATGGACAGTATGCGCAACAGCGGTGTGCAGGTGGGTGGCGGGCCTCCTCCCCTGTCTCAGCGAGACCGTATGGAATTTGCCAATGCGCTAGATAAGTATTTGGCACAGTTTGGTTAAAAAGCCCAAAGTGAGGCTTGCTCCAGTTCAAATTCCATTGCCTGACAAAACCAATGAGCGTTTTCATAGTTGTTTCTAGGCATACAAACTTTCGTCTTAACTGGGTCGGACCTGCACAAGTAATTGTCGTCTTAACTGGGTCGGACCTGCACAAGTAATTGAAAAATTGACAAAAGCATCTTGTAAATGCACTTTTTTAGCGCCTTCGTGGCCGACTATCTACCATCAAATCATCCAATTTAGATTGCGCCTTATCAAAGTCCTCTAAATCTTTAATCTCAATCATCTCGCATTCATCGCGAATCATCTCCGTAATATTGCTTGGGTAGTGCCTGCAGTCTTCAGGCCTGCTAAGGTAAATAGAGCATGTATATTTCTCGTTGCCCTGCCCAGGCTCAACTTCAAGAAAAGGGCAGCGGGTCAGCTGCACACCGGTAGCCGGATCAAACCAGATATTATTGTCTTTTACATATTGGTAAATATGCGGCTCAAACAGCTCCCACATATCGATTTCGGCCGCTGTTGCAGACAGTGCGCCATCACCGTATTTGAGGCAGCACTTGCCACATTGGTTACAGTCTTTCATATGTAGAATGGTTTCACTGCCGGTAGTAGGGAGAAAGTGTATCACTGACAGTCCACCCAGAGGGTGGGTTTAACGTAAGAACGGGGTTGGGCCTATGAACGGCCTATCGCCGAAGAAACATAACGCCCACATAAACGGCGAGTGCTTTTTGCGAGTCCAGCCCATGCCTTTTGTAGGCAATTTTTAATATGTTTATTAGGCAGTCCAAGTATAAAAACAAAGCTTATTTCTGTCTAAATCCCTGACGTAAGCGGAGTAATTAGAACTATCACGTTGGTCTGGTTTACCCTCGCATGTACCACCTAATTCAAGTACCTTGTTGTAAAGCCTTTTCACTTCATCTACTGACTCCACGTTTATTCCAATCATTGTTCCATTTCCATTTGTTGCAGGCTCTTTATCAAAAGGTATAGCTACCGAGAATACAAAGTGCTCGCAGTGCCAAAATGTCATTCTATCTGTTTCTCGCACCTTAGTGAGTTCCGTTTTCTCAAATAATGAATCATAGAAATTAACTGATGCTTCCAGGTCATTAGTACCGACCACAAGGTAGTTTGCTTTCATTTTATTTCCCGAATTACGTAACGCCTCTGATGCTCTTGTTAGGCGAATTTGTGCTCATTGGTTCTTATTTTTCTGAGATGCAGGATGCTTCATCTTCATATAGATTCCGCCCACTTCGAGCTCATTCAGCATCTGGGCCAGCCTCTTTATTTTAGTTTCTTCTCTTTTCGCCTTTTCAATCCAACCGATGTAATCGTTTTGCTGATATGCTGGCCGATTATGATAATCACCCATTAATCCACTATCGTTTAGTGCTTTCCGCACGAAATCAGGCATAGGATGTTTCGATCGTTTCAATTTCGAAAAGTCGACGCCCATTTCTAAATCCATGTCTTCGCCTAACGCTTGCCAAGCACTGCGCTTTAGCGCGCCCAGTGCAAGCCGCTTGGGGCCGGAACCATGCATCAGCAGCTTGTTATGCTTTTTGTAAAGTCTGACTTTCCATTTGGCCCAACAACTTATAGCTAACCATTGGTTTGGGCTATAAGAATTACTAACCCGCCAAGTAAGACAGTTTAATAGGAGAAATCCCCACCTCTGATATGAATATTGGCAGGTGATTGGATTGGGAACTGAGCCTAGACAGGGCTATTTGATCATTAAAAACATGGGCTTACCGCCCCAAGAGCACATTAATTTTCTGAGTTAAAAGGTTTAAGCCACGAAATAGCTAAACATCCAACAACCGCCCAATCTGAGCCGCTGTGAAAGGCCAGCCCTTTTCGCTGCCATCCGGCAGAGCCACCACTGGAATACGAATACCATAGCGTTGCTTTAGGTCTTCGCTCTCTTGGATATTTACTTCCACCAGCTCCCAGCCCTGCTGAGACATTAGCGGATAGAGAATGGTTTTGGCCTGCTCGCAGAGATGGCAGCTGGGGCCCGTATACAATGTTAGCTGCTTAACCAAAACTGCTGCGCCTGGTGATTTTCCAGACATTGTGAATACGCGGGTTGCGCTCAAAATCCATATCCAATGTTTGGGGCGTGATATTTTGGCAATCAAACTGGCGCAAGGTCAGCTCGTCCATTTTAAATTTGCGGAAGTTATTGGAGAAAATCAGTACGCCATTGGGGGCCAGTTTGGCCATGGCGTTGCGGATCATATCGCCGTGATCTCGCTGAATATCCAACACCGAATCCATTTTCTTGGAGTTGGAGAAAGTCGGCGGGTCAAGGAATATAACATCGTACAGCTCCCCCTCTTCTTCTAGCCATTTCAAGCAGTCGGCGCGCAGCAGTTGATGCTTACTGGCGCTCATACTATTTAATTCAAAGTTGCGCCCAGCCCAATCCAGGTAGGTGTTGGACATATCAATGCTCAGTGAGCTTTTGGCGCCGGCCAGAGCCGCCTGCACTGAGGCAGCGGCGGTATAACAAAATAGGTTGAGAAAGCTCTTGCCCTGCACCAGCTCGCCCATCATGGCACGCACTGGGCGATGATCGAGAAATAACCCGGTATCCAAATAGTCAGAGAGATTAACCTCAAACCGACCGCGGCCCTCGGTTACCTCAATAATATCGCTGGCCCCCTCGGTTGCGCGCTGATACTGGCTGTCACCCTTTTGGCGGCGGCGCTCTTTGTAATGGGTTTTGCCGCGGTAATGGGCAGAGAATGCTTTAACTGCCTGCTTAACCTCGGCAAAGCGCTCGCGGGCCACCTTCTCGGAGATGGTCGCCGGCGGGGCATATTCCTGCACATAAACAGACTGATCGTAGATATCCACGGCCACGGCATATTCGGGGATATCGGCATCGTAGAGTCGGTAGCAGCTGATATTGGATTTCTTGCGCCAACCATCCAAGCGGCGCTGATTTTTCTTTAACCGATTGAGCACCATGCGCGCACCCTCGGTCAGCTCTTGGGCTGGTGCCGGCGTGCTTAACCGCTCGGCAATGCGAGCGGACTTGGAGGTCATATCGGTAAACACCAGCAACTTACAGGGAATGGTGCCGTTAAATAAACTGTACTGTTTGGTGGGGCTTAGGTCAGTTTCACGACCCAGATCCACATTGCCGGTAAAGATAGCGGCCTTCCAGCCGGTAAAGTTCTTTTGCAACACGGTGCCCAGTTTTTGGTACAGGGGAATCAACTCATCAATCTCGCCCAGACGCTCGCCATAGGGAGGGTTGGTCAATAGCAGGCCAGTCTCCGCTGTGGGCTTGCCAAACTGATCTATGGGTTTGTGGGCCAGGCGGATATGCTCATCCAGACCGGCGTTTTCAATATTTTGCGTGGTAAATTCTAATACCCGAGGGTTGGCATCGTAGCCGCGAATATCCAGCTCGAGCTTTTCCAGTCCGGCGGCCTTGCGCTCCTGAGCTTCGACTACCAACGAATCCCACAGGGCCTGGTCGTGTTGTAGCCAGTAGTGGAAACCATAATGACCGCGCAGAATGCCCGGGGCTATATCGGCGGCCATCATGGCGCCTTCAATTACTAATGTGCCGCTGCCGCACATGGGGTCCAGCAAAGCACCGCCATTGGCAGCGATCTCTGGCCAGCCGGCGCGCAGCAACAGGGCCACTGCGAGGTTTTCTTTAATCGGTGCACTGCCCTGGCCTGTTCTGTAGCCTCTGCGGTGCAGACTTTCGCCGGAGATATCCAGGGATACTGTTACCCGGCCCTTGTGCTGGCGCACCTGAATGCGAATATCCGGATTTTTGGGATCTACATTGGGGCGTTCACCCTCAACCCGGCGAATGCGATCCACCACCGCATCTTTGACACGCTGGGACCCATACATGGTGTTGTCAATGTGGCGCGAGGTTCCTATAAAGTCGATTGCGATACTCTGTGCTGCCGTAAAGTGGCTCTCCCAGGCAATATCGTTGCATTGTTGATATAGATCATCTGCACTATTGAGCATAAAGCTGTGCAGCGGCAGCAAAATGCGATTGGCCAGCCTTGACCACAGGCATGCGCGATAGGCCAGCTCCACAGAGCCCTCAAAGTGCACGGCGGCCACGGTCTCCTTGACGCCGGTGGCTCCCAGCTCTTGCAGTTCGTTAGCCAGCAAAAGCTCCAATCCCTTGGGACAGGTAGCCAGCCATGACTGATGATCTAACCCAACACTCACAAATATGATCCTTTCATTACTTCTAGGAATAAAGCGCTCTCTGTATAGACAAACAAAATCTTCGACAGGGCCGATGAAATTTGGTCAACTGGAGTTAGCGCAAAAAGGCGCTCATTCTATCGCTCTTTACACAATTTTGTTTGATAAAAACTGCTCTCAGCAGATTTTACCGGCTGAAAGGCAGTTTCCTAAATGAACCATTAGGAGATGATGTGAAAAAACATAAAAGAGATCAGGACCATCGTTCATACGTAAAAGGCTATCAGGCCGCGATTCAGGATCGTTCATTGGCTGCATGCCCCTACCAACCTAACTCGGTAATGGCATATCACTGGTCAAGAGGTTGGCGCGAAGGACGCGAGGATTATTGGAATGGATTCAAACAGGCTTCGTTCCAACAAAAAGCCGCTAATTTATAGCATTCCACCTAACCAGTATGAGGGCTCTGCCCACCTAAAACTCAAGAGGAATCTCACGAGAAAAATCAAGAGAAACTGCAGCAAAAATAAACTTAAGCGGGAATTTATCCCGCTTGCGGCTCACACAATCAGATGAGCCACCAGAAAGGCCGCAACTCATGCGCAGTTGCGGCCTTTTCTTCGCCTAAAACAAAATTTAAATAGATTCACTATCCACCGATGTCTGCACCAAATCAGACAGTTCTCGGAGAGCCACAGAGATCATGGCAAAGTCCGGCGCAGGGCCAAGGCGCAGATCCTGCACCATGGATTGCCAGCGATCAATCAATGGCTGCTGCTGGATTCGCCAATTCTCAATCAACAGGGGAATATCGCCCAGATCTGCATGGAGCAAGCATGCCGTCAGTCGACGACGCTGACTTTCAAGATCATCCACATAGGACTCTCGAGCCAAATCCTGCCAGCGGTTATCCGGTTGCAGCGCAACGATTTGGGCCATAAACCAGTCCAGTGACAGATATTCGCCGAGGGTAAAGTACAGCTGCGCTGTCTGCTCTATGGGTTTTTGCTGCTTGATAGCAGTATCCACAATCCCCAGACTCAGGAAGGTACTATCGGAAGCGGCCAATCTGGCGGCCAGTTCTGGCTCGACCTGCCGGGCCACTAGCTCGGCTCTCTCTGCAACCCAAAGCTCTACCCATTCGGCCTGGATACGCTTTGGCAAATGTCTGATTACCGCCAGCATAGGCTCGGCAAACTGCTCAATAATAACCGTGCAGTCAAGGCTCAGACGCCGGTTGCGCAGGAACCAACGAGTTGTGCGGCGAGCCAATCGTATTAGCATATGCAACAGATCCAACTGCACATCAGCAGTCAGATTTGTATCCGCCTCAATGCTCTGCCACAGCTCATCAATGCCCAGAATATTGATCACCTGGGTGTAGGCGCGAACCACTTCGCCAGCTGAGGCACCGGTGGATTCCATCTGTCGAAAGAAAAAACTAAAACCCATTCGGTCAACCAGATCATTGGCCAGCTGGGTAGCTACAATCTCGTGGCGCAACTGATGTTCTGCAACAGCATCGCTGTAGCGCTCTACCAACTCAAGGGGGAAGGCATTGTTCACTGATCTAGCCAACCAGGGTTCAGAGAGCAAGTCCGCCTGCAACAGTACCTCTTTGAGCATTACTTTTGCATAACAGATTAATACCGACAGCTCAGGCCTTGTCCACACAGGCTGGTTGCGATTGATCCGTTCGTTAAGCTGGTCATCTGTGGGCAGAAATTCCAGCTCTCGATCCAGACGCCCGGTCTCCTCCAGCCATGCCATAAAGCGCTGATACTCCGCATGCTGCTGGTCGCTGCGATGCAGAGCCAGACTGATGGCCTGAGTTTGGCGGGCATTGTTGTGCAATACAAGCTCAGCTACAGCATCTGTCATCGAGGCCAAAAACTGATTGCGCTCGTCCATGCCAAGCTGGCCGGACATCACCTGTTTATTTAACAAAATTTTGATATTGACCTCATGGTCCGAGCAGTCAACACCAGCGGCATTATCAATAAAGTCGGTATTACACAGGCCGCCGCCCAGGCAGAACTCAATCCGTCCACGCTGGGTCATACCCAGATTGCCCCCCTCTCCAAACACACGACAACGCAGTTCCTTGCCATTGACCCGCAGGCCATCATTGGCACGGTCGCCTACCTCGGCATTATTTTCTCCGGAGGATTTTACATAGGTGCCAATGCCGCCATTCCAGATAAGATCCACCTTAGATTTAAGCAGCGCAGTCATCAATTCGGAGGGAGTCACTTCGGTTTTATCAATATCAAACCGGGCTTTTATCTCTGGTGTCAGTTTTAAAGATTTGGCCGCGCGGGAATACAGGGCGCTGCCCTTGGACATTAGAGATTTATCAAAGTCGTCCCAGGTGCTGCGGGGAGTCTCAAACAGTCGTTTGCGCTCAGCAAAGGTCGCCGCAGAATCCGGGTTGGGGTCAACAAAGATATGCAGATGGTTAAAGGCGGCCACTAGCTGAATATGCTCAGACAGCAGCATGCCATTGCCAAAAACATCACCGCCCATATCGCCAACACCCACCACAGTGAAATCCTGCTTTTGGATATCCATGCCTATTTCACGGAAATGTCGCTGCACTGCCACCCAGGCACCGCGAGCGGTAATACCCATACCTTTGTGATCGTAGCCATTGCCACCACCGGAGGCGAAAGCATCACCCAGCCAGAAGTTGTTAGCTTCGGAGATTTCATTGGCGATATCAGAGAAGGTAGCCGTACCTTTGTCCGCAGCCACTACTAGATAGGGGTCATCGGTATCCCGGCGCACCACATCAGTGGGCGGCACCACTTCGCCATCAATCAGATTGTCACTGATATCCAAAAGAGCCTGAATATACAGCATATAACTGGCTATACCCTCTTGCAGCCAGGCATCCCGGCCAGCGGCCATGGTCGCCTGTTTGGCGACAAAGCCGCCCTTGGCACCAGTGGGCACAATCACGGCATTTTTGACCTGTTGAGCTTTTACCAGGCCCAGTACTTCGGTGCGATAGTCCTCCAGACGATCGGACCAGCGCAGACCTCCGCGAGCCACTTTGCCACCGCGCAGATGCACACCCTCAACTCTTGGTGAGTAGACAAAAATCTCAAAGGCAGGCCTTGGCTTGGGCGCCAGACTGATTGCCCCAGTCTCAAGTTTGACTGAGATATAGGATTTGTACGTACCATCGGCAAACGTCTGAAAAAAGTTGGTGCGCAATGTTGCCTGAATCACTTCCAGATAACTGCGAATCACATTGTCTTCACTGATATTGTCGACATTATCCAATGCAGCAATCACGTTATTGACCAGACCGTCGGAGCGCTCGGTGCGATTATCTCCCGCATAGCGGGGATCAAAATAGCTCTTAAACAGGGCGACCAGATTGCGGGTAATATCCAGATAGCGGGACAATGTGTCGGCAATGAAGTCCTGACTGTAGGAAATACCCAGCTGCTTGAGGTAGCGGGCATAGAGTCGCAACATGGCCACCGCCCGCCAATCCAGACGCGCACCCACAACCAGGCGGTTGAAGCTGTCATTCTCCGCATCGCCCTTCCACACTCGGCCCAGTGCCTCTTTAAAACTGCTCTGCACCGCAGAGACATCCACATTCACATCGAGGGAAAATGACAGGTTAAATTCCTGCATCCATACCTGGGTTTCGCCATCCGGCTGAATCAAATAGGGGTGCTCCATAACCACTCGAAAGCCCAGATTTTCCAGCATGGGAATCATATCTGACAGCTCCAGCGGCGCCTCGCGGTGGAACAGCGCCAGCTGTAGATCATTGTTGCCCGCTTGGTTCTGATGCTTTAAATCAATCGCCAGCTCACCGGAATCCTGCAGCTGGTCAAACAGTTGGATATGTTTAAGGGCCTGCTTAGGGTTGTAGAGTTCTCTGTAGGCAGAGGGAAAAGCCTGCTTAAAACGCCGGGCCAGAGCCAGTGCATCTATCTCGGCCATATCCTGCATCGCGGCTTCAGCAAAGCTGTCGGACCAGGTTCTAGTAATATCTTTAACCAGCTCTTCAAGCTCGGCGCTACCCACATCAGGCTGTATATTGTTGTCCAGCTGATACACCAGATAGATACGCACCAGTACCGACTCAGGCAGAAACTGGGTGCTGAACTCAGACTCCCTGGCACCCAGCCGCTCGCCAATAGCCAGACGGATTTTTTGCCGTGCCACAGTGCTAAAGGCTTCCCGCGGAATATAGACAATGCAGCTGACAAATTTATTAAACGGATCCGGGTGCACAAACACTTTGGTCACGCGCCGCTCATATATCTGCCAGATACCTATGGCTGTATCGGCCAGCGCCTCGCGACTGACATGAAACAACTCATCCCGCGGGTGAAAATCCAGAATCGCCTGCAGCGCTTTGCCATCGTGACTGTTGGGACTAAACCCTGAGTTATCCACCACCCAGCTAACTTTTTTACGCAGCACAGGAATGCGCCGCGGACTGTAGGAATAAAACTGTGAGGTATACAAACCGAGAAATCGCACCTCTCCAATGGCTTGCCCCTGATCGTTAAAGCGTTTAACCACCAGGTAGTCGGAGTACACATCCCGATGCACCCGGGAGCGCTGGGACGATTTGGTAACCGTTAATATTTCGCCACTTTTATAGAGTGCCTGCACACCTGGGCTAAGTTCGGTCATCGACTGCTGACGGGCATCCCGTCCGTATTTCTTAAACAGCCCCCGGCGGCTATCGGCCACCTCCACCAGAAACTGCTTGCCCCCATTCTCTTGCAGAGCAAACTCAACGCAGCCGGTAAAGGTGAAGTACCCATTGTAAATCCAGCGCAAAAACTCAAGAGATTCCTGAGTCTCCTCAGACTCAGGGGCATTGCTTTGCAGCTCGGTGATCAGTTCCTCAACACGCCCGCGCATTGATTCAAAACTGTCTACCACCACCTGCACATCATCCAGCACCGCCATCAACTCCCGGTGCAAATCAACCAATTCAGATTCAGTATGACGGTCTACCTCAATACTGATCAGGGCTTCCCGCTGAGCGCCCTCTTTGTAATCAGAACTGGTAGCCTGCAAAATACCCCTGTCGTTGCGCAGCGCCCAGATTGGGTTGCTATGCAATGTGTAGATGTTGAGGCCCCGGCGGTTGAGTACAATGCGCAATGAATCAACCAAAAACGGCATATCAATCTGGTTGATGTAAATGCAGGTGTAGCGGTTATGCCAGCCCCCTGCCTCTGTATCCGGGTTAAATACCCGCACCGAGGCACTGCATCCATTGACCGGCTCAGCGGCGGCACTGCCGAAAACTAGCAATTCCCAGAGACTATTGAATATTACTTCCGGTGGGCGATTGAGATACTCAGTATCCGGATGAAAATGCACAGCACTGGTAATAAATTGTTGGAATTGCTCAAGCTGGGATTTGTCGAGTTTTTTCTTGGCGATAGCGCTTAGCGCCTGCAGCATTTCGCTACGCTGAGTATTATTTTTTGCATCCATGAGCGGGTTTTGCAACCTTTAAGTAATTTACAAGTCTGTAACTTGGTTTTATAAAATTCCTGTGGCTAATGTAACAAAAGATATTCAACCTTGGGTAGTAAAAACCCAATAATTTTTATCTACTAAAGGACACTATAGGAGAGAACCAAAAAACATAATTGAGACTTGCTGCCATAGGCAATAGAATCATCGTCCGCCTTATTAACTGAATCAATGTAGGGGTTACTTTTGCACCAGAATATCAACCAAATCAAGCAGTGGCTGGCGAGCAAAATTGTCGGTCAGGAACATCTTGTAGAGCGTCTGATTATTGCCCTGCTCGCCGACGGCCACCTGCTGGTGGAAGGAGCACCGGGGCTGGCAAAAACCAAAGCCATCAAAACATTATCTGAAGGGCTTGAAGCGGACTTCCACCGCGTTCAGTTTACCCCTGACCTGTTGCCTGCAGATATTACCGGCAGTGATATCTACCGCCCGCAACAGGGAACCTTCGAATTTCAGGCCGGCCCCTTGTTCCACAACCTGGTACTGGCGGATGAAATCAACCGCGCACCGGCCAAGGTACAGTCAGCTCTGCTGGAAGCCATGGCTGAACGACAGATATCCGTAGGTAAAAATACCTACCAGCTGCCAGAGCTGTTTCTGGTGATGGCCACGCAAAACCCCATTGAGCAAGAGGGAACCTATCCACTGCCGGAAGCCCAGATGGATCGCTTCCTGATGCATATTATGGTCGACTATCCTGCACCGGAAACCGAGCGCGCCATCCTGGCCCTGTCGCGACAGGAAGCCAAGGCACAGCCTCTGGATACTGTTAAACCATTGCCCCAGAAAACATTGTTTGCCGCCCGCAGTGAAGTCCTGGACGTTCATATGAGTGAATCGGTGGAAGAATATTTAGTGCAATTGATTCTGGCCACCAGAAATACCCAGGCCTACGGCGGCGATCTGGCCCTGTGGCTGGACTATGGTGCCAGCCCCAGAGCGACCATTGCCCTAGATCGCTGCAGCCGGGCACTGGCCTGGCTTGAGGGCCGAGACTTTGTCACCCCGGACGATATTCGTGCCGTTGCCCATGATGTATTGCGTCATCGTCTGATTCTGAGTTTTGAGGCAGAGGCCGCAGGCATCACTGCCAATCAGGTTATCGACAAACTGCTGGAGACCGTGCCATCCGCATGAGTGAACCAGTGGACCCAACAGCTAACAGCGAAAACCCCGCGGTCGCCAGTCTGGCGCAGATGATCAAACTGCGCTATGGCGCCCGTGAGCTGACTGGCTTCCCAAAAATTCAGGCCAGACAGATGCTGGCTGGCGGCCATAAATCACGCTTTCGCGGGCGCGGCATGGACTTTGATCAGGTGCGTATCTATCAGCCCGGCGACGATGTGCGCAGCATTGACTGGCGAGTAACTGCCCGCACCCAGGTGCCCCACACCAAGATCTTTAGCGAAGAGCGCGAGCGCCCCATATTAGTGATTAGCGATCTGCGCGGGCCAATGTTTTTTGGCAGCCAGCGTCTTAAATCGGTGGTCGCCTGCGAAATTTCTGCAGCCCTGGCCTGGGCCGGACTGGCCGCCAATGATCGCGCTGGCGGTCTGGTCTTTGGCCCACAGCAGCAGGTCGATATTAAATCTCGTCGCAGCCATCATGCGGTACTGCAATTTATCCATGCCCTCCATGAGTACAGCAGCCAGCTGTTAGAGCCGCAACCAGATCACTTCAGCCTTCGGGATATTCTTGAGGAATCCCGACGTTTTATTTTGCCAGGCAGCACAGTATTTATTGTTAGTGACTTCCATGATTTGGACAGCGGCTGCGAGCGCCACCTGTTTGAACTGGCCCGCCACGGCAATCTCAATTTCTGCCATGTCTATGACAACATTGAAACCGAGCTGCCACCACCCTCTCTCTATGCGGTCACAGATGGTCAGCAGCGCACCATGCTCGACAGCAGCAATAAGCAACTGCGCCAACAATTTGTCGATGCCTTTAATGAGCGCAGCCAACATTTGCGCAAACTCAGCGAGCAGCTGTCCGCAGGATTACTGCCCTTTAACAGTGCCGACAATGTGATGTCCGTGCTGGCACGAGCCTACGGCAAGCGGCGCAATGCTGCACGCTCCAGAGGTCAGGCAAAATAATGATGGTGTGCCGATGAACCCCAGCGACCCTCTGGCCCAATTGCGGGATATCCATCTGCCGGCAGATATCTCACACTGGCCGCTGGCACCAGGCTGGTGGCTGCTTGTTATCGTCGCTGCCAGCCTGCTTGGCTGGCTCAGCTGGTTGCTGGTAAAACGCTACAGGGCAAGACTCTATCGCCGTCAGGCCATGTTAAAAATCACCCAGCTGCAACAGGATCCGGGTGCGGATCTGCTGCCAGCGCTGTTTGCCACATTAAAACAGACTGCCAACAGCGCCTACCCAGAGCGACATTTCAGCAGCCTGAGTATCAACGACTTTATCGCCTTTATGCAGAGTAGCTGCGACCAACCACTGTTCGAGAACCTGCCCTCCAATCTGGATAATATGCTCTATGCCGAGCAGCCGGAAATTGATAGCGCTATGGCAGAGCAGCTTGTTAGCAGCGCCATTATCTGGATCAAACAGCATCAGACCAGGGTTGCGCCAGCATGTTAAATCTACTCTGGCCCTGGGCACTGGTTCTGTTACCCCTGCCGTTTATTTACCGCCGTTTGCGCGCCCCTGCAGATATTAATATCCGTGCCCTGCGCGCGCCAATACTGGCCAGTGCAGCCCAGGGTACTGAACTGTCAATCAATGCCAGCAACTGGCGCAAAAACCTGGTGCTGTTGTTACTAACATTATCCTGGGTGGCCGCCGTACTGGCTCTGGCGCGACCTGTCTGGATAGGTGAGCCTGTCGCAGTGCCCACCAATGGTCGGGATATTTTGCTGGCGGTGGATATCTCTGGCAGCATGGAGCGGGAAGATATGCAATTGCGCGGCCGCGACGTCAATCGGCTGGTGGCGGTAAAAGCCGTGGTCAGTGACTTTGTTATCAAGCGCGAAGGTGACCGTCTGGGGCTGGTTCTATTTGGTGAAAAAGCCTATCTGCAAACCCCTCTAACCTTTGATCGCAAGACCATGGAGACATTATTAAATGAAGCCCAAATTGGTTTTGCTGGCAATAATGGCACGGCTATAGGTGATGCCATTGGCTTGGCGGTCAAGCGCCTGCAAGACCGCCCGGAAAACCATCGGGTGGTAATCTTACTGACCGACGGCGCTAACAATGCCGGTGAACTGGAGCCTTTAAAAGCAGCAGATCTGGCCCGCCGCGCCAAGGTAAAAATCTACACCATTGGCATAGGTGCTGATGTTCAGGAGACCTGGGGGCTATTTGGCAAACGGGTCACCAACCCCAGCGCTGATCTCGATGAAGCCACATTAACTGGCATAGCCGAGGCCACTGGCGGGCTGTTTTTCCGCGCCCGCAATCCACAGGAGCTAGCCGCTATCTATGCCGAACTCAATAGACTGGAACCCATTGAGCAAGAGGCAGAAACCATTCGCCCTGTGGCCAGTCTGTTTTACTGGCCTCTGGCTGTGGCCTTTATGCTAAGCCTTTTGGTCGCTGTCATTAACAGTCGCAGAGGTGCCCATGTCTGATTGGCTGCAAGGCATAGAGCAGCTGCATTTTCTCAGACCCTGGTGGTTTGTAGGGCTGCTACCCTGTGTTGTGATAATCGCATTTTATCAATGGCGCAAACGCAGTGCAGGCAACTGGGAAAATATTATTAACCCGGAATTGCTGCCGTTTTTAATGCAGGGGGACAGTGGCAAAAAAGGACGCGCCAGTGGTCAGGTTCTCGGCTGGGTTGCCGCGGCCTGGTTACTCTGTTGCGCCGCCCTCGCCGGGCCAACATGGCAGCAGCTGCCCCAACCGGTGCACAAGCAAGATAGCGCCCTGGTCATTATTTTTGATTTATCCCCCAGCATGCTGGCTCAGGATATTGCGCCCAGCCGACTGGTGCGGGCCAGATTTAAACTGATCGATATTCTTAAACAGCAGGATGAAGGCTTTAATGGGCTGGTAGTCTATGGCGGCGAAGCCCACACAGTGTCGCCTCTGACCGAAGATAGCAACACCATCATCAGTCTGGTGCCAGTGCTGCACCCCAGTCTTCTGGCCGAGTACGGCAGCAACACTGAGGATGCCATAGAGATGGCCATTAATCTGGCCACCAACGGGGGCTATACCCAAGCCGATCTGTTGCTGATCACCGATGGGGTCGCCAGATCTGCATTTAGTACCATTCAGGCCATGCTGGCACAGTCGGGCAACTTTCGCCTGTCGATACTTGGTGTTGGCACCGCTCAGGGGGCACCAATTCCCTATGGTAATGGCAGCTTTGTCAAAGATAGCAGCGGCGCTATTTTAATCCCCAAACTGGATTCATCTTCATTGCAGATGCTGGCCGGTTACAGCGGCGGCATCTACCGCCAGCTCAGTGCCGACGACTCGGATATTGAGCAACTGCTGGCCAGTACAGAGCTGCTGTTCCCGGATGCCACCAGAGAACTGGATCGCTCCTTTGACCTGTGGGACGACCAGGGCTTCTGGCTGATCATATTATTATTGCCAGTATTGCTGCTTAGCTTCCGCAAAAATATTGTGGCTATGGTGCTGATAGCTCCATTATTAATCCAGCCACAGACTGCAGATGCCTCAGTCTGGCAGGATCTGTGGCAAACCCCTGATCAACAGGCGGCTGAAGCATTGGCCGCTGGAGATGCAGCCACAGCTCAGGCACTTTTTGAGGACAGCCAGTGGCGCGCCAGCGCCGCCTACAGATCTGGCGATTACAGTGCGGCCATTGATGACTTTGCCAGTTCCGACAGTGCCGATGCCCATTACAATCGCGGCAATGCCCTGGCCAAAGCCGGAGATCTAGAGACCGCTATTGAAGCCTACAATGAAGCTCTGGAGAGACAGCCAGAGATGGAAGATGCTATCGCCAATCGCGATCTGCTGGAACAGCTAAAACAGCAGCAAGAGCAAAAACAGGAACAGCAGCAAGACTCATCCGATCAACAGCAAGATGATCAGCAGCAGAACCAAGAGCAGAATCAGCAGCAGTCTTCCAATAATGAGGACAGTCAGCAACAGCAAAACCAAGATCAATCACAACAGGATCCGCAACAAAATAACCAGCAGCATCAAGAGCAAAAGCAGGAGCAAAGCCAGGAACAGGACAGCGAGGACAAGTCCGAACAGGAACAGCAACAATCTGAGCAAGAATCCAAGCAAAAGCCTGAGCAAGAGCAGCAGGCGCAGGCCCAAGAGGCAGAGCTTACTGAGGAAGAAAAACAAAACCAGCAAGAGATTGAACAGATGCTGCGCCGGGTACCAGATGATCCCGGCGGTCTGCTGCGGCAAAAATTTCGCTATCAGTCGCGACAGCGCGCACTGGAGCAACGACAACCCAAACCACCCAATGAGCAAGAGCGCTGGTAAATGAATGTATCCATGGTAAAAAACCTTCTCCCATTGTTGCTGTTGGCAGTTTCCACATTGAGCTGGGCTGCGCTAACCGCCACTGTTGATCGTAGCGTTATAGACAGCAATGAAACCCTGCAGTTGGTGATCAGATACGATGGCCAGGTCATGACTGGGCAGCCGGATTTTAGCCCTTTGGAAAACGACTTTGAGATTCTGTCCAACAACCGCCAACAGCAGTACAGCTGGGTCAATGGCCAGTCTGAATCCTATACCGACTGGACCATGGTGCTAATGCCAAAACGCACAGGGTTGGTATTAATCCCCTCCCTGAACTTTAAAAAGAATGTCAGCAATGCAGTGGAAATCAGAGTGCGCAGTGCCAGCGCCGCAGCCGCTGGTGCAGGCAAACAGCCTATTTATACCGAAACTCTGGTGGATAAAGAGTCTGTCTATATTCAGGAGCAGCTGGTGCTTACCCATCGCCTTTACACCTCAGTGCAATTATCAGATTTGAGTCTCTCTGACCTCAATGTGCCCGATGTGATATTGCAAAAAATTGGCGACAATCAATATCAAAAAACCATCAATGGCAGAAACTATCTGATTGTCGAAATAAAGTACGCATTGTTCCCCCAGGTGGCAGGCAAACTTGTTATTCCCGCTCTGCGTTTTGGTGCTTACGAAAGTAATGGCCGCAGCCAGTTCGGCGGCTTTACCAATCGAGGCACGCGCATCTTTCGCAGCACCGAGAGCAAGATTGTCGACGTTAATGCAAGACCTGCTCATATAGCAGCAGATCAATGGATGCCAAGTTCTGAAGTCCAGCTTGCTGAGCAGTGGAGCACTGACCTAAATAATCTGACGGTGGGCGAACCAGTCACCAGAGCCATTGCCATTAGTGCCGCGGGATTAACCGGCGCCCAGATAACCCCAATCCAGATCATTGAGAGCGACGACTATAAAATCTACCCGGATCAGCCCCAGCTCCAGGAACAGGCAAAAGACTCGACCATAGTAGGTACCCGCACTGAAACCCTGGCCATGGTGCCCGGTCGGGCCGGTGAGATTACCTTCCCCGCAATCAATGTGCGATGGTGGGATACGGTCAATCAGCGCATGCAAACCGCAAGTCTGGCCGCCAAAACAGTACAGGTCAGACCCGGCACAGCATTGGCTATTAGCCCAGCTACTGTTCAGCCACAAGCTATGGAGTCGCTTGCTATTGGGGCTAGTGAAAAGCCCTCTGAGCTGTCCCTGCTGACTAACTTATCCCTGGCATTCAACGCGCTGTTGATTGCCGCTCTGGCCTTGCTGCTATTAAAAAGACCCAGATCGGGATTAGCTGGACGAACCAGCGCCGAGCCAGCCACACCGGCATTGTTGAGCCTTAAACAAAAATTTAAGGCCATTGAAATCCAGGCGGATAAAAATAATATGATGGGCATGCGCGATGCTATTTTGGTCTGGGGCCGGCAACTGTTCGCCGAGACGCCACCTACAACATTAAAAGACCTCAGCTTGTTATTGGCTGATCTGGAGTTGCAGCAACAATTTACCCAGCTTGATCGACAGCTTTATAAAGATAATGCCAGTGGCGATCAGCTTGATATTCAACTGCTGTTACAACGTCTTAAGCAGCAGTCCAGCTTCTCCCGCAAAAGCACAGCCACGCGAGGGCAAGAATTACAGTCACTGTATCCTGAGTAAGCGGCTTATTTCACTGGCCCTTTAACCGGGTAAACAGGAACTAGCAGTTTGAGATTAATATAAAAATTAATAACCACAGGAAGCAAACCCAATGTCACAGCAGCCTTATCGCCACGCGGCTGAAAACCCCAGCCCCCACGATCACAATGACAAAAAAAACATAACCGAGAAAAATGCTACAGACTATTGGCGCGCCAATTTACGCTTATTGGCAACGCTTTTGGTGGTCTGGTTTACGGTTTCTTTTGGTTGTGGAATTCTTCTGGTGGACTGGCTCGATCAGTTTACATTTTTTGGTTTTAAACTTGGTTTCTGGTTTGCTCAACAGGGAGCTATCTATGTATTTGTTGCGCTGATATTTATTTACGCTTGGCGAATACAAATTATTGAACGTCAATTTGGCGTCGATGATGATGCTGAGGAGGAGTCCCTGTGAGCACTCAACTACTGACGTATTTATTTGTCGGAGCCTCTTTTGCGCTCTATATAGGTATTGCTATCTGGTCCCGCGCAGGCTCGACCAAAGATTTCTATGTGGCCGGCGGGGGCGTAAATCCTGTGGTCAATGGTATGGCCACCGCTGCCGACTGGATGAGTGCAGCTTCATTTATTTCCATGGCGGGTATTATTTCCTTTATGGGCCGAGATGGCTCTGTATACCTATTAGGCTGGACCGGTGGTTATGTGCTGTTGGCACTGTTACTGGCTCCTTATCTGCGCAAGTTTGGCCGCTTTACCGTGCCCGACTTTATCGGTGAGCGCTACTATTCCAAAACAGCTCGCATAGTCGCTGTTATATGTCTGATCTTTGTGTCATTCACCTATGTAGCGGGCCAGATGCGCGGTGTCGGTATTGTATTTTCCCGGTTTCTCGAGGTGGATGTAGAGACCGGCGTAATTATCGGCATGGCCGTCGTATTTATGTATGCAGTTCTCGGTGGCATGAAAGGCATTACCTATACACAGGTAGCCCAGTACTGCGTGCTGATTTTTGCCTATATGGTACCGGCTATTTTTATCTCCATTATGATCACAGGCAATCCTATTCCCCAACTGGGGTTTGGTGCTGAGGTAGCCGATGGCTCCGGGATCTCTGTGTTAGAAAAACTCGATACCGTGCTAATCGACCTCGGATTTGGCGCCTATACGGAGGGCAGTAAATCAACCATAGATGTCTTTGCTATCACCGCAGCTCTGATGTTTGGCACTGCCGGTCTGCCCCATGTGCTGGTACGTTTTTTCACTGTACCTAAAGTCTCTGACGCACGAAAATCTGCTGGCTATGCTCTGGCCTTTATCGCCATTCTTTACACCACTGCACCTGCCGTCGCCTCCTTTGCCCGCCTCAATCTCGTAGACACTGTGCACAACACTAGCTATGAACAGGCTCCTCAGTGGTTTAGCAACTGGGAGAATACTGGCCTGGTAGAATGGCAGGACAAAAATAATGATGCTGTGATGCAGTACAGCGCAGGGATAGACAATGAAGTAACAATTGACCGGGATATTATAGTGCTGGCCAATCCAGAAATTGCCGATCTTCCCGGCTGGGTAATTGCCCTGGTGGCTGCCGGCGGTGTGGCTGCCGCTCTATCAACGGCTGCCGGCTTGCTACTGGTAATATCCAGTTCGGTGTCCCATGATTTGCTCAAACAAACTCTGATGCCCGCCATCACAGAGAAACAGGAACTACTATTCGCCAGAATTGCCGCCGCTGTGGCCGTCTGTATTGCCGGTCTATTCGGCATATACCCACCTGCCTTTGTGGCTCAGGTAGTTGCTTTTGCCTTTGGTCTGGCGGCCGCTTCATTATTTCCCGCCATTGTGATGGGGATCTTTAGCAAACGCATCAACAAACAGGGTGCCATCGCCGGTATGCTGTCGGGATTAATCTTTACTTTTTTCTATATTCTGTATTTTAAATTTGTCTCGCCGCAGCTTAATAACGCCGAACACTGGTGGTTAGGTATTTCACCCGAGGGTATTGGCTTTATAGGGATGTTGCTCAATATAGGGGTCGCGTTTGTCGTCAGCCACCTCTCACCACCACCTCCCGCCGAAGTACAGGATCTGGTGGATGGTATTCGTATTCCCAGTGGTGCGGCGGTGGCTCACAGTCACTAAAGAGGCCAATGATCTGCGGTAAAAAACTGCCATAAAAAAGGAGGCTTAAAAAGCCTCCCAAGTTCAGGGTTACATACTGTTCAGACGGAACGTGCTAACCGTAATTAGCACTCCAGGTTGCCCTGGTCGTCTGAACATCAGCTCAGATCGTGCAAGATCGGGAAGCTGATACTAAAAGACTAGTCCATAGTTTCATGGTCTGCCAAAACTTCGTCCAATATGCCTATCATCGCCCAATTAAAGGGACTTTGTGACGATTTCCTGCAGATCTTTTACCAGATTTTCCTGTTTACCAATATTTTGCAGTGCATCCCGCATCAATTGTCTGTTGGGCTCGGGGAATTTCTTCCATCTGGTCAATGGGGTCACCAGTCGCGCAGCCACCTGGGGATTAACCGAATTCAGGGCACAGATTTGCTCCTGCAAAAACTTATAGCCGCTGCCATCAGCACTGTGGAAATTAATCAGGTTAGCCGAACAAAATGCACCGATCAGACTGCGAATTTTATTTGGGTTGGTCATATTAAACGCCGAATGCTGCAACAGCGCCTGCACCCGCTGCAACCCACCGGGCTGACTGTTAGTCGCCTGAATCTGTAGCCACAGATTCATTACTAGGGCTTCATCACGATACTGCTGTTCAAACTGCTGCAGTGCCTTCTCTGCATAGGCAGCTGCCCAAGAGCAGTTCACCAGAGCCGACAGCGCTGCGGCCTGATCAGTCATATTGTCGGCATGGTTAAACTGCTGCCAGGCCAGCTCCGGGCCAATATTATCCACCAGCATCAGATAACTCAGAGCGGCATTTTTAAGCCCCCTACGGCCGATCTGATCTGCCACTGGGGCATAGACCTGTTGGATATTATGGCGGTTATAGGTCGCAACCAGCTGCTCTTGCAATGCCTGTGCAATCTGTTGACGGGCAAATTGGCGAGCCTGATAAATGGCCTGCACATAAATCTCGGCGGCCTGCTCATGGAGCTGGGCTTCGCCGGGGAGCTGCAGCATTAACTGCACCATGGCCGGATCCAAACTCTGATCCTCAAGCAGCAGAGCAAAGGCTTCAATAAGCTGGCTGTCCATGACCATGGGTCGCTGGGCAATACAATCCTCTACCAGCTGCTGCAGCACCGAAAAAGACAATGTCTGGCAGGCGTCCCAGCGATTAAAGCCATCTGTATCTCTGGCCATTAAAAAGGCCAGCTGCTCGGGGCTGTAGTTATAATCCAGCTTCACCGGGGCAGACAGGCCGCGCAACAATGAGGGCACTGGCTGCTCGGCAATATTCTCAAATACCACCTGCTGTTTGGCTTCCGTCAGCTCAACGACCGTTTCACAGTCGCCAGCCTGGTTGAGGGGTATTTCGCCGCTCTCCCCCAACAGGCCGAGCTTGACTGGAATAACAAAAGGTAGCTTCTCTGCCTGCCCAGGTGTTGCTGGGCAGCTTTGTTCAAACTCCAGGCTATAGGTCTGAGCTTCGGCATTGTAGTCAGTGCGCACACTCAGCACTGGCGTGCCCGCCTGCTTATACCAGCGCCGGAACTGGGTGAGGTCGCGGCCACTGACATCTTCCATGGCCCGGACAAACTCTTCGATAGTAACCGCCTCACCATCATGGCGATCAAAATACAGATCTGTGGCTTGTCGATACAGATCCTGCCCCAGCAATGTGTGATACATGCCGACAATCTCGGCGCCTTTTTCATACACGGTCAATGTGTAGAAATTATTAATCTCCATGTAGGAGTCCGGCTGCACTGAATGGGACATGGGGCCGCCATCTTCAGTAAACTGAAAACTGCGCAAATAGTTAACATCTTCAATGCGTTTAACCGTTGGCGAGTTCATATCTGCTGAAAACTGTGAGTCACGATAAACGGTAAAACCTTCTTTTAAACTGAGCTGAAACCAGTCCCGCAGATTGACTCGGTTGCCCGACCAGTTGTGGAAATATTCATGGGCAACAATTGCCTCCACCCGCTGGAATGCTGCATCGGTGGTGGTTTTTGGATTGGCCAATACCGCAGAGGTATTAAAAATGTTCAGACCTTTGTTTTCCATGGCCCCCATATTGAAATCATCCACCGCCACAATCATAAAAATATCCAGATCATATTCGCGGCCATAGACCTGTTCATCCCAGGCCATGGAGTTTTTCAGAGACAGCATGGCATGGTCACATTTATCCAGATCTTTCTCTTCGACAAATATCTGCAGGGGAATCTCTCGACCTGACATGGTGGTAAAGCTGTCTTCGACCACAGCCAGAGTGCCGGCCACTAGGGCAAATAAGTGGGAGGGTTTTTTAAATGGATCATGCCAGGTGACAAAGTGACGGCCAGCATCCAGGTCACCCCGCTCTGTGGCGTTGCCATTGGACAGCAGCACCGGATAAGTAGCTTTATCGGCAATTATCTTAACGGTAAATACGGACATAATATCCGGGCGATCAGGGTAGAAGGTGATGCGGCGAAAACCCTCGGCTTCACATTGGGTACAGTACATGGTGCGCGAGCGGTACAGCCCCATCATCGACGTGTTAAGTTGCGGCTGAATCAGCACCTCGGTTTTAACCTGGCAGCTGGCTGGCAGATTGTGCACTGACAGCAGGTCATCGGTGAGACTGTATTCGGCCTGCTCAAGGCGCCTGCCATCCACCTCAATCCATTGCAGTTCAACATCGCCTTTGCGATTTAATTCAAAGGAACCGGTTTGATCATCGCTGGCGCTATTGCGCCTTACTGCTAGGTTGGTGGTCACTTTTGTCTGGGTATCTCCCAGTTCAAACACCAGATCTGTGCTGTCCACCAAAAAGGCAGAGACTTTGTAGTCTTTCAAATAAATGGTTTGGGGTAATCCATCTTTCACGTTACTGGTCCTTTTTAGCTCGCTGAAAACCTGACATTGTAGCCAGTGTATTTGCGGATATTGATAACCCCGCTATCAAGAATAAGGTACTGGCCCTTAATCCCTTTTAACAAACCCTCCACCAGTGGCTGCTTATCGAGATTAAAGCTCTTCACTTTTTCCGGAAACTCCCTGACCGGAAAATTGATCTCGGTGGTGGTTTCGCTGTAGAGGCGCTGCAGTGCCTGCAGACCGAATTCCTGCTCCAGTAGCTCCAGCCCGGACTCTGACTTTGCCATCAGCTCATCGCGAATAGTTGCCAGCTCTACCGGCTCTGCATCGCCCTTAAGCATTTTCTGCCAGCTGGTTTTGTCAGCCACATGCTCACGGATACAGTCTTCAATCAGCCCGGCCTGATACCTGGTCTGCACTCTAAAGATCGGCAGCCCCTGAGTGGCCCCCTGATCAATCCAGCGAGTCGGCAACTGGGTGCCCCGGGTAATGCCAACTTTGACACCGGAGCTATTGGCCAAATAGACAAAATGATCAGTAAAACAGTACTTCTCACCCCATTCCGGGTCCCGGCAAGTGCCATGGTGAAAATGGCATCGCTCCGGACTCATAATGCAGGTATCGCACTGGGGCAATTTGGTAAAACAGGGGTAGCAATAGCCCTGGCTAAAACTTTTTTTAGAGCGGCGGCCACAGTGAATACAGTGAATATCGCCCACATGTTCGATAGCAATATTGCTGCCAATCAAATCGTTTAAAGGAATTCTCTGGTCGTCCAGTGGCAGTTGATACTGCACTAACTCCGCTAGCTGCACATCCATTTTGGCCAGATGGCCTGAAGCTTGTATCGACATTATTCTTTCCACTGAATAGGTTGAGGCTGCTCATCTTCAGGAGATGGAGGTTCACAGGCAGTGGTTTTTGGCGGCACATAACCGGTGCGCTGGTCTACGGGCTTGCGGGCATCATAGGCAATAACAGCCTGTATACAGAGCTCTTTCTGCCCGGAGCCAAGCACTCGACCATCGGGCCATTTACCCAGCTCAATGGCTCGCTTAAGGCTCTCATAAATCTCTGGGGTAATACTGTCCAACAACTGCTTTAAATCCACAAATACTCCCTAAATGCCGACGACTAAAATCCTCAGGATCGCTTAGCCGCCGATAACAAACCAAACACCAGACCCAGCAACAGGCCAATGGCAAAACCGCCAAAATGGGCGCCATTGGCAATGCCCACACCAAGTATCACTTCCATCACCCCGGACATGCCGACCAGTAACCAGATCAGCATAAAGCCCAATACTCCAGGCGGCAGCTGCAGGGCAGGTTCGGGGACAAATCTGCCCTTGACCCAAATATAACCCAGCAGTGCATAGACAACACCCGACATGCCACCAAACATGGCTGAGCCGCCCCAGCCAGACTGAATCATATTGGAAAAAACACCGCTGACAACTACCACCATCAGCAGATGCACAGACCCTGACAGCTGCTCAATGCGAGAGCCCAGTATGGCCAGCCACAAAACATTAAATGCCAGGTGGGCCAGACCAAAGTGTAAAAATATAGGGGTTAACAGACGCCAGAACTCACCCTGTTGCAGGCCCCCAAACAGCAGGGAGTTCATCAGTGGTCCGCCGACACTGGCAATGCCTGCCCCCAAAATACTGGCTACAGCCAAAATGGATACGGCGGGGTTGCGCTTGGCAGCGGTCCGCCATTGAAAACGTTGCTTCATGAATCCTAGGTTTCCTGATCAGATTCTTTCTTTACGCCCAAACGACTGCCCCAGCCCAGTTTAGAGCGACAGACTCCATAAAAATTATTGTCTTTGGGGTGGATTAGCAAAATATCGTTACTGTGTTTTTTGACGGTAATAATATCTCCTGGCTCAGTGCCAAAGTCATTGTGACCATCGCAGGTAATCAGCGGATGCAATTCATTTCTGGAGCTTACTCTGATCTCAATCTGGGCGCTGCCATTGAGTACAACAGGCCTGCTGCTCAGGGTGTGGGGGTTTAATGGAACCACGACTATGGCATCGAGTTCAGGAAACAGCAGCGGCCCGCCAGCTGACAGCGCATAGGCAGTTGACCCTGTTGGCGTAGCAACAATTAAACCATCGGAGCGCTGGCTGTAGACAAACTGGCCATCCACATACAACTCAAAGGTCATCATGCGCACAGACATGCCCGGATGGAGCACAACATCATTGACCGCAGTGCCTTTGCCGATCTCAACACCATTGCGGGTAACCGTGGTTTCCAGCAGAAAACGCTTGGTCTGTTTGTACTCGCCCTGCAGTACCGGCAGCACACGCTGTTCAATTTCATCAGGGGAAATATCGGTCAAAAAACCCAGACGACCGCGGTTGATACCCAACAGGGGAATGCCACAGGCGGCCATTTTGCGGCAGGCGCTAAGCATGCTGCCATCACCCCCGACCACAATACCCAGATCAACAGTGCCGGAAAACTCCTCAATGGGCAGCACGTTATCAGGCGTCCAGTCGATCAGGTTTGCGGCCTGCTGCTCATAGACCACGTCGCGGCCCTGGGCCTTGAGAAAGGATTCCAACTTGTGCAGAGACTCCACCACCTCAGGTACATCGAGGCTGCCAAGTAATCCAATACGCTGAAAATGAGACATATTCTGTATCTTGTAAAAGTGTGGGGTCGATTATACAGACTGTGGCGTGAATTCAAGCAATTTCAGGCATAATGCCGGCATTGTTATCTGCGTCCAATTTAGCTAATGTCGCGGCATAGGCACGAGGAGAAATCATATCGACAAGCAAGCGGTAGTACTTATTGGCATGCCCGGCGCAGGAAAGAGCACTATAGGGATTCTCCTTGCCAAAGAGCTGGGGCTGGACTTTCTGGATACGGATATCAGTATTCAGGTTCAGCAGGGCAAGACCCTGCAGCAGATCAGCGACCAATCAGGCTACATGGCATTGCGCCAATACGAAGAACAGGTGCTTCTCAGTGAGGATATCGCCGGCAAAGTGGTCTCCACCGGTGGCAGCGCGGTTTATTCAAAGGCTGGTATGGCGCGCTTAAAAGACAGCGCCACAGTGGTATTTCTCGATGTGTCTTTGTCCGAACTGGAACGACGAATGAACAACTTTGCCAGTCGCGGCATTGCCCGGCGACCGGATCAAAGCTTTGCCGACCTGTTCGCCGAACGCCAGGTGCTGTACCAGCAGTATGCGGATATCAGTATTGACTGCAGCAACCTCAGTATCGATGAGGTGCTGCAGGCAGTAATGGCCGAGTTGGCCCGATAGGTTATTTCAGTACTGAAATAATCGAATCGCTGAGATAGTCGATATTGCTGGAGTTAATGCCAGCCAGATTGACCCGGCTCGACGACACAATATAGATACCAAACTCGTCCCGCAGTTGATCCAGCTGAGCTGTATTCAGCCCCAGAAACGAGAACATGCCCTTCTGCTGCTTGATATGACTAAAGTCTATCCCCGCCGCATTTTGCTGAATATTATCCGCCAGCAGGCTGCGCATAGATTGAATTCTGGTACGCACCTCGGTCAATTCCGCTTCCCAGTTAGCACGCAACTGCTTATCACCAAGAATAAGTGACACCAGCAAAGCACCATGGGCCGGTGGCATAGAGTATATCTGTCGCGCCACAGACATAGCCTGAGCCGCAACAATATCCGCCTGCTCCGGGGTTTCAGTGATAAAAGTAATTGACCCAGTACGCTCGCGATAGAGGCCAAAGTTCTTCGAACAGGATGACGCAATAACCAGCTCCGGCAGTCTGTCTGCCATCATGCGCACTCCATAGGCATCTTCGTCGAGACCATCACCCAGTCCCTGATAGGCAGTGTCTATGTAGGGAATAAAGCCGCGTTCAAGGGCGAGATCAGCAATCTGATCCCATTGTTGATTGCTCAGGTCTGCACCGGTGGGATTATGGCAGCAGCCGTGGAGCAACACCATATCGCCCGCTGGTACCTGACGCAGGGCATCCATCATGGCGTCAGTGTCAATTTGATGGCTGTTGAGGTTGTAATAGGGATATTCAACAATCTCAAAGCCAGCACCCCCCAACAGCGGAATATGATTTGGCCAGGTGGGCACACCAACCCATAGCTTGGCACCAGGTCGAGCGCGCTGAATCACTTCCGCGCCTACCCGCAGTGCACCTGAGCCACCTGGAGCCTGGATAGTCTTGATGCGACCAGAGTCGAGAATGCTATGCCCGGCACCAAACAGAAGCTGCAAAATACGCTGATTATATTCTGGATCACCGGCAATACCCTGATAGGATTTGGTTGTTTCCAACTCCATCAACTGGGCCTCTGCCTCTTTAACCGACGCCATTACTGGCGTGCGACCACGGTCATCTTGATAGACCCCGACACCCAGATCAATTTTGGTGGCGCGGATATCCGCCCTGAATGCAGCCATCAATCCTAAAATGGGATCCATGCCAACAGGCTTTAAACTCTCAAACATTTTGCTTTCCTGAAAATAGGTTAGGGTACAAATAAAGTTGCGGGATGAATTCTACTATATATTGGTGAGATTGTTCACTGATGTGCGCTGAGAAACTCAATTACCAGATGATTAAATTCCTCGGGTTTCTCGGCATGCAACCAGTGACCAGCGCCGAGAATCATCTGAACCTCGGAAGCGGGAAAAAGTTGCGCAATCAGCGGGCGGTGTTTTTCCTGAATATAGGCGGACGTCTCACCTTTAATAAACAATGTCGGCCCGGAAAATGGTTCACCCGAGGGGGCATCTACCAGACTGTTGCTGTAATTTGCCACAATGGACTTAACATTCAGCTTGAGGCTAAAGCCGCCATCATTGTCCCGCTGCAGATTCTTTAGAATAAAACCTCTGGTGACCTTATCGGCAATCAATTCAGAGATTGCCTGATCCGCATCCCGACGGCTGGCAATCGCCTGGGTGTCGAGAATAGACAGCGCCTCAACCACATTATTATTGCTCTGGGGATAATTGACCGGAGCAATATCCGCCACCAGCAAACTGCTGACCCGGTCTGGATGATGCAGGGCCACATGCATACCCAGCTTTCCACCCAGAGAATGTCCCACCAGGTGGGCCTGAGCCAACTCCAGATCATCCATCAGTTCAACAATATCATCCGCCATCAAAGGAATACTCATGGCATCTTCATGGGGAGAGTCCCCATGGTTGCGCAGATCCACTGAAATGACCCGATACTGGCCAATCAAATCCCGAGCCAGATTGCCCAGGTTACTCAAGGAGCCAAACATACCATGCATCAAAATAACCGCGGGCCCCTGCCCCTGCTCGATGTAATTTAACTTCATGGTAAGTGACTACTCCTTAACTTCACTGCTGGGCAGCGCGATTGCGGTATTTGTCTTTGTTTTTCCGCCCGAGCTCATACAGTTTGGGACGCAAACCGCGACGCAATGAGGGAAACAGGTAACTCAGAGTAGTTAACTTGCCGCTTATCGCTGGCAGGCTGATCTCGACTTGTTTGCCCTGGGCAATCTCGACCACCGCATCAGCTACCTGAGCCGCAGAGCTCATAGGCTGGGAGAAGACAATATCTTCCACCTGATCAATTTCATCCATAATAAAGCCTGTATCAACGGGCCCTGGCGAGACCACACCCACATTGATATTGGCATCTTTTAATTCGTCGGCCAGACCATAGGCAAAGGCCCGCAGACCAGCTTTGGTTCCCGAATAGGTCACAGCACCCTGCAGCGGCGCTCGGCCTGCCAGGGAGCCAATCATAACAATGGCACCGGAGCCAGCTTTACGCAAAAATGGAATAGCGGCACAGGACAGCACCATAGGGGCACGCAGATTAATATCTACCATCGCGGCCACATCAGCCGGATCAATCTTTTCCAGATCGCCCCGGGCATGCATACCTGCATTATTGATTAGCACATGTACCTGACCAAACTTAGCCTCGGCCTTCTTTAACAGCTTAAGGCACTGCTCTGTATTGGCGACATCCATCACCTGGGTCAAGACCTCACATTGCTCACGCAACTCTTTGGCAATCTTGTTTAGTCCGGCGCGTCCACGAGCAACCAGTACCAGCTTGGCATTTTGAGCCGCAAATGCCCTTGCACAGGCAGCTCCGACTCCTGCAGACGCCCCTGTGATAATCACAGTTTTACCGCAAAAATTTTCAATCATATCTCCACCCTCTTTTATTTTTTATTGGCTAATAGATTGCTCAGCGCCTGTTGCAGCAGAGGATACTGGAAGTTAAATCCACTGTCTTGCACTTTGCGCGGAATTACCTGCCGCCCCTGCAGTAACAGTTCTTCACCCATCTGGCCGAAGAGTATTTTAACCATCAGTGCAGGCATTGCCAGTAGAGCCGGTCTGCGCAATACCACACCCAAGGTTCTGGAAAACTCAGCATTACTGACCGGGTTGGGTGCCGTGGCATTGACTGGGCCAGAAATATTATCGCAGCTTAGGCAGTGCATAATCAGAGCGACCATATCCTCAATATGAATCCAGGGCATCCATTGCTGACCATCACCAATGGGTCCACCAAGCGCCAATTTAAACGGCGGCAGCATTTTCTCCAAGGCACCCCCATGCCCCAGCACTATGCCAGTGCGCAGGTAAACAAGCCGCGCACCCAACGCCTCAAATGCCGCAGCACTCTGCTCCCAACTGCTGCACAGCTGATGGGAAAAGTTATCTACCACAGGAGAGGATTCGTCCACTGGCTTGTTGTCGCCATTGCTGTCGCCGGTGCCGCCGCCATAGAAACCAATAGCAGAACCGCTTATCACTACCTTGGGGCGCTGGGTCCTGGCCGAGAAGAATGCGCACAGCTGTTCTGTAGTACCAATGCGGCTGGTATAGAACTTCTCCTTACGCGCCGCCGTCCAGCGCCCCTTGGCCAGCGGCTCTCCGGCCAGATTAATCAGCCCATCTATCACCAGCTCAGGTTCCAGTTGATCCAGACTTTCAATCAGCCGCACTTTGTGACGAACATCATCTGGCAACTGCCGAGTCCCAGCCTTGCTACTGCGGGTCAAGACAATAACCTGCCAGTTCTCCGCGACGAGTTGCTGGCATAGATGACGGCCAATAAAGCCAGTGCCGCCGGTGATTAAAACTGTTGCCATAAACATAGCCTCCGTGATGATTTATTACGCATCAAAGCCCCATACTGGTCACAATATTTATTTTGCTCCCCGGTATATGAGTTGATATTATAGGATCCTTCTGAAGCCACAACCTTATCCAATTAAACACAACCCTCTGGACATTCATTATGAGTCTTGCTGACAAAGTATTGGCGGTAAATAACGATCTTCCCATTCGCACAGATAATAATGTACACAGCGGCAAAGTGCGCTCTGTCTACTGGCTGACTGAAGCCGATAGCCGCCGCTTGATCGTCGAAAATAACTATAATGTTGCCGCTGATGCACCATTGGCAATTATGGTTATCAGTGACCGAATCTCAGCCTTTGAATGTATCTGGCACGGCGAAGGTGGGATGAACGGTATTCCTGGCAAAGGTGCCGCGCTGAATGCCATCTCAAACCAGTGGTTTAAACTATTTCGCGAAAAGGGGCTGGCCGACAGCCATATTCTCGACGTACCCCACCCTTTGGTATGGATTGTACAAAAAGCTCGCCCGGTGATGATTGAAGCCATCTGTCGACAATATATTACCGGCTCTATGTGGCGCTCTTACGCCAAAGGTGAGCGCGACTTCTGCGGTATCCAGATCGCCGAAGGTTTGGAGCGAGACCAAAAGCTGCCAGAACTGCTGATCACGCCCTCTACCAAAGGTATTCTCACCGGTATTCCAGGCGTGCCAGAAGTAGATGATGTCAATGTATCCCGGGGCGATATTGAAAACAACTATCAGAGCTTCCAGTTTAATTCTGTAGATGACATTGATGTCTATGAGAAATTACTGGGCGAAGGCTTTGATGTCATAAGCGACGAACTGGCCAAACTGGACCAGATTTTTGTCGATACCAAATTTGAGTTTGGCTATGTCACCGATGCCAGCGGCAACGAAAAACTGATCTACATGGATGAGGTGGGTACACCGGATTCCTCCCGCATCTGGGATGGCCCCAACTACAGAGAAGGCAAAGTGGTAGAAAACTCTAAAGAAGGGTTCCGCCAGCTATTGCTCAACCATTTCCCTGACCCGGATATCCTACTCGACAAAAACCGTATGGACGAACGCAGAGCTCTGGCCACTGACAATGCGCTGCCAGAATCAGTGATGATGGCAGTCTCTGAGACCTATGTCAGCATGGCGGAAAAAATCACCGGGCAGCCTCTGGTGATTTCCGATAACCCCAAAGCTGAGATTATTCAGATCCTTAAAGACCAGTACGGTCTTATCGACTAGCATTCAATAATATTGACTGGCACCTCAAGGACGTGGGTTGCCAGTCCGCCCCGGGCAGTTTCTTTGTAGCGCTTGTGCATATCCTCACCGGTTTTGCGCATGGTGCGAATCACCTTATCCAGAGATACAAAGTGGGAGCCATCCCCCCGCAGCGCCATGCGCGCCGCATGAATCGCTTTTACCGACGCCATGGCATTTCTCTCTATACAGGGTACCTGCACCAGGCCACCAATCGGATCGCAGGTTAGACCCAGATTGTGCTCCATACCAATTTCAGCCGCATTTTCCACCTGGGCCGGTGTGCCTCCCAACACTTCCGCCAAGGCACCAGCTGCCATTGAACAGGCCGAGCCAACCTCGCCCTGACAACCCACCTCGGCGCCGCTGATAGAGGCATTCTTTTTATACAGAATACCAATGGCAGCGGCCGTTAATAAAAACCGCACCACCATCTCATCGGAGGCGCTGGGCACAAAGCGCATATAATAGTGCAACACCGCAGGGATAATACCGGCGGCACCATTGGTCGGGGCCGTTACCACTCTGCCTCCGGCCGCATTTTCTTCATTTACTGCAAGAGCATAGAGGGTCACCCAATCTAATACTGACAGGGGATCAGAGAGCGCTGCTTCAGGCCTTCTCAACAGTTGCTGGTGCAGTTCCCGGGCACGCCTGGGCACATTGAGGCCGCCAGGCAATACGCCGCCATTGCTAATACCGTTGCTGACGCAGGACTGCATTACTGACCACAGATGCAGCAGTCCTTGCCGAGTCTCCTCCTCTGGCCGCCAGGCCTTTTCATTTTCCAGCATCAGTTCGGAAATACTCAGACTATGCTGCTCACAGAGTTGCAGCAACTCCTCCGCCGAATCAAAAGCATAGGGTAACTGGTGATCGTCCTCGACAATATACGAGCTTTCAGTGGCAGAGTCGTCCACCACAAAACCACCGCCCACAGAAAAATAGGTGCGCTTGCTTAACAATACACCTGCATTGTCAAAGGCGCTGAAAATCATGCCATTGGGATGGAATGGCAATGCTTTGCGCCGGTGCAGGGTAAAGTCGGAGTCATGGTTGTAATCGATGGTATGTTCAGCCCCAAGACAGAGGCGGCCATTGTCACGAATTGCCGCCACGCGACCTGCAATTGTCGGCACATCGACCAGATCGGGGAGTTCTCCTTCAAGACCCAGCAGCACCGCCTTGGGGGTACCATGGCCTTTGCCTGTAGCACCCAGAGACCCATACATCTCAGCGCTGACTCTGGTCACCTGAAATAACAGCCCCTCGGACTTTAAAGTCTCGACAAACTGATAGCCCGCCAGCATAGGACCCACAGTATGTGAGCTGGACGGCCCTATACCCACTTTAAATAAATCAAATGCACTAATTGCCATGCACAAAAACTCTTTATTAATGTAACTGCCAGTCAATATTCCGGCATTTATAACCGGGTCCCATAACGTTTAAAAATAGACCACAACAAGCAACTTATCTATGGCCATAATTAATAAGCTGGACATGGTATGCCTCTAAACTCTATTGGGTGATAACAAAAGCGACCAGACTATGGTTATGGCCGCCACCACAGATAAAAACTACTCTCCAACTATTACATTTGCAGGATGTTTGAGTTAGAGTCATAGCTTTAATTTCAACAATGTGATGGCAGATGACTGAACAACAAACTATCGATATAGATACCCGCAAACTATTCAATATGGGCGCCAATTTACTGGTCGCCGGCTTTATCAATCAAAAGCCAGATGCGGCAAAAAAATTATTCAAAGAACTCAAGCAGGGCGTCAGTGTAAAATCTGGCCAATTGACCTCTGAAAAGAACAACATGGTCATTCCCATCAAACTTGAGCTTGAGCGCAGTGAATATCGCGGTCAGTTTAACTTCCCAAACTTTGAGGCTTCACTGAAGGCGCTGCTGCAAAAATTTGAGACAGAGGTGCGCAAAGATAAAGAATTAAAGGACCTGCGTACTTTGACCAATGAGGCTACAGGTGGAGTATTATTTAATCTTCCCAGCGGTGTTCAGATTGGCGACGATCTGAATGTTTTGATGATGGCGGTCGAACCTCTGAACGACTGTCTGATCGTGCGCCTTATGTTTATGGAACCAGGGCAGTTTCAAAGCTAACTCTGGTGCCTAAGGCTTTGTCATGAGCAGTCAATTACGCATTTTCAGCCGTCAACTCGCTGCCATACTTCCGGAGCTTGGCAGCGATCGTTTGCCTTCTCTGCTGCTGAGCATGATCAAAAGTCTGGTACCTTTTAGCAACGCGGTCATTCTGCACTATATCAAGGGCGAAGTACCCAGAGTTCACTACAATGATATCCCTCCCAGAGAGCGTGAGTCCCAGATAGGTGCTTTTGTGACTGGTGCTTTTCTACTCGATCCTTTTTATCGTGCTGCTGTGGATAATAAAAAATCTGGTCTGTTCCGGCTCAGCGATTTGGCGCCGGAGGGATTTGAAAAAACCGAGTACTACCGCAGTTACTTTAAGTACACCCAGATCAAAGATGAAGCGGGCTATATTTTTCATCTGCCTGGGGATCAGTTTCTCAATATCTCTCTCAGTCGCTTGGCATTTAGTAAGCGTTTTGATCGTACTCAGATGGCTATTCTCGCTGATATCACTGAGGTAATGGAGTCTATTTGTATAGCCCAGTGGGGAGGAGAGGTGAAAAAACTGCAGGCTGAGTCTGGCAACCAGTTGCCTGTGCAGCTGGATAATGCGCTTAAACATTTTGGCACTGCCTATCTGACCGAACGAGAATCTCAGGTGGTGCATCTGTTTCTGCATGGGCATTCAACCAAGTCAATTGCGGAGCGTCTGGGGATTTCTCCAGAGACGGTGAAGCTTCACCGTAAAAATAGCTACGCCAAGTTGGATGTTTCTTCCCAGGCCGAGTTGTTTTATTTGTTTATCGATTCCCTAGCTAGTTTGAGTAATTATTCTGGTGGTGATCCGCTGGTTGGGTATTTATAGATCGTTTGAGCCTCCGAGTAAGGAGTGGCTGCAACCGCCTCGCATTATCGCAGTACAATCAAAACCAACTATGAACTTCGGTGACAACTTGAAGCCTGGGTGCAAGAGCTCCCTTTCAAGACCGTGGCCAGCAGGGATGTATTTACGTCGTGTTTTGAAAGGGAGCTCTTGCACCCAGGCCTGCTCCCCCCCCATCGCACAGAGTCAAGAAAACACAACCTCACCAGCATCAAGATCACCAGAAATTGCATCCCCAGGCGCAAACTTACCCGCCAAAATACTCTCAGCCAGAGGATTCTCAATCAACCGCTGAATAGTCCGCTTCAGCGGCCGTGCCCCATAAACAGGATCAAACCCAACCTCCAATAACTTATCCATCACCCCAGCACTAAGCACCAAATTAAGATCATGCTCAGCCAACCGGCGATTGAGCAACTCAAGCTGAATACCAGCAATACCCGCCAATTCATTTTTGGCCAGCGGATGGAATACCACAGTCTCATCAACCCGATTAATAAACTCCGGCCGGAAATGGGCACCCACCACATCCATCACTGCCGACTTCATGGTCTCATAATTCTCCTCACCCGCCAGCATCTGAATCACATCAGAGCCCAGATTCGAAGTCATCACAATCACCGTATTTTTAAAATCAACCGTACGCCCCTGACCATCAGTCAAACGGCCATCGTCCAGCACCTGTAACAGAATATTGAACACATCCGGGTGAGCCTTCTCCACCTCATCCAACAGCAACACCGAATAGGGGCGGCGGCGTACAGCCTCGGTAATATAGCCGCCCTCCTCATAACCCACATAACCAGGAGGTGCGCCAATTAACCTTGCTACAGAATGTTTCTCCATAAACTCCGACATATCGATGCGCACCATGGCATCCTCACTGTCGAACAAAAACTCCGCCAGAGACTTACATAATTCAGTTTTACCCACACCAGTGGGGCCCAAAAATAAAAACGAACCATTGGGACGGTTGGGGTCAGCCAGACCAGCTCGGGAACGACGCACCGCATTGGATACAGCGACCACGGCCTCATTCTGGCCCATCACACGATTGTGCAGAGACTCCTCCATGCGCAGCAACTTATCGCGCTCGCCCTCCAGCATCTTAGACACTGGTATACCAGTCCATTTAGAGACCACCTCAGCAATTTCCTCCTCAGTGACCTTGTTTCTCAGCAACTGCTTCTCCGCCTGCTCCTCAGCCCCGGCACTGGCCAACTGCTTCTCGAGCTCCGGAATAATGCTGTACTGAATCTGCGCCATCTGCTCAAGATCACCGGAGCGATGAGCCGCTTCCAGATTAACCCTCGCCTGCTCAAGCTCAGCCTTAATATGAGTGGCCCCTTGCATAGAAGCTTTTTCCGCCTTCCAAATTTCCTCTAAATCGGCAAACTCCCTCTCCAGCTCCGCTATATCATCCTCAAGTTTCTTCTGCCGCTTCTTCGCCGCAGCATCCTTATCCTTCTTTACCGCTTCGCGCTCAATTTTTAACTGAATCAAACGGCGCTCCAGACGGTCCATCTCCTCCGGTTTGGAATCAATCTCCATGCGAATACGACTGCCCGCCTCATCAATCAGATCAATCGCCTTATCCGGCAACTGGCGATCAGTGATATAGCGCTGTGAGAGTTTAGCCGCAGACACAATCGCACTGTCAGTGATCTCAACTCCATGGTGCACCTCATAGCGCTCCTTCAAGCCACGAAGAATCGCAATAGTGTCCTCCTCAGTAGGCTCCTCCACCAATACCTTTTGAAAACGTCGCTCCAGAGCAGCATCCTTCTCAATATTCTGGCGATACTCATCCAGAGTAGTAGCACCTACGCAGTGCAATTCACCCCGGGCAAGAGCAGGTTTTAACATGTTGCCCGCATCCAGCGAACCCTCAGCCTTGCCCGCACCCACCATGGTATGAATTTCATCAATAAACAGAATAATCTGCCCCTCCTGTTTGGACAGATCTTTAAGTACCGCCTTCAAGCGCTCTTCAAAGTCACCGCGAAATTTAGCACCCGCCAACAGAGCACCCAGATCCAGAGTCAAAACCCGCTTGCTCTTGAGGCCCTCAGGCACTTCACCATTGACAATCCGCTGGGCCAGACCCTCAACAATTGCGGTTTTACCCACACCGGGCTCACCGATTAATACCGGATTATTTTTAGTGCGGCGCTGCAACACCTGAATAGTGCGGCGAATCTCATCGTCTCGACCAATCACCGGATCCAGCTTGCCCTGCTCCGCTCTCTCGGTCAGATCAATCGTGTATTTATCCAGAGCCTCACGCTGACCTTCCGCATCAGCATCAGTCACAGCCTCACCCCCTCGAACAGTTTCAATCGCCACCTTGGCTTTATTTATATCACCAAACTTGGCAAGGGTTTTACCCAGCAAACCAGAGTCTTCAAGAGCAGCCCAAAGTATCATCTCACTGGAGATAAACTGATCACCTTTTTGTTGAGCCGCACGGTCAGCCATATTCATCAGTCGGCCCAGATCCTGAGACAGATTGGCATCGCCCGTGGGTGTGGTCACCTTGGCTAACTTATCAAGCTGACTGTTTAACGCTTCCTGCAAACCATTGGCATCGAAGCCCGCACGGTTGAGAATCGGCCGTACCGAGCCACCCTGCTGATTCAGCAGAGCCAAGAGTAGATGGGCGGGCTCAATAGCAGAATGATCATTGCCCACGGCAATTGACTGAGCTTCAGCAAGCGCATTTTGCAGTTGGTTAGTTAACTTATCGATTCGCATGGGATACCCCGGTTAAAATTAATGCCTGTTTTATAAGTTGGGGATAGAAACCAGACTTTTCAATAGGGTCACGCAACAGAGTTGATCAAAATCAATGAACATAAAAAAACCCCGCAACTGAACAGTTGCAGGGTTTTTTGAATAGCAGAAAAAATTACTTCTTCGGCAACCAGATTGAACCCAATTGCATAACCAGTAAAGAGGCAATAAATACGCCCTGGGCAAGATTAGGCACTAGATTGAATGCAGCACCTGGATCCATATTCTCAACAAAGCTCTGGGCAACGGGACTAATAGCCACATCTGTTGACTGAAGATAAGCCAGACCAGCAGCAATGCTGTTGTTATTCCACTCATACCAGCCAGTGTTTATAGCAATAAAGTAAGCCACTGAAAGACAGAAACCAGTTCCCGCCAGTTTCAGCAAAAGGTTGGAATCTTCAGTATTTCTGATACTGAGTGCCACTCGAAGTGCTACCCAAGCCAGAAATGCCACTGCAATAAACTGCGCACCAGCAGCAGTTTGACCCATATTATACGTTTGCCAGATATCTAATTCAGTCATTTTATACCCCTCTAGAAAGTAATTATTATTTTTTAGTTGCCTGTAAAAATCAGCTTTTTCCGACACCTCAATTTACCAGCGATTCTACTATGTAGGGATTTATGCAAAAACGCAAACCCATGGCCTGGGCAGTGCAATAGATAAAACAAAGGCGACAGCCAAAAAAAACCCGCTAAAAGCGGGTTTTTTTTGCTCGGTGATTCAGTTATTTAAGCCTGGTTGAGCGCCGTCGTCATCTCAATCACCGCTTTCTTGCCATCGCCATAGACCATCAATGTGTGGTCCATTGCGAATAGAGGATTAGGCAATCCGGCAAAGCCAGGACTCAGTGATCGCTTGATCACCACCACATTTTTGGCCTTATCCACATTCAGAATTGGCATACCATAGATTGGGCTGCCCTCGGACTCGCGGGCCATTGGGTTGGTCACATCATTGGCACCGATAATAATCACCACATCGGTATCTTCAAAAGTGGGATTGATTCTATCCATCTCCACGAGCTTGTCGTAGGGAACCTCAGCCTCGGCTAACAGCACATTCATATGGCCAGGCATACGCCCGGCTACCGGGTGAATACCATACTCGACCTCTGTGCCCTTGGCCTCCATCGCATCGGCTAGTTCCCGCACCGCGTGCTGGGCCTGAGCCATCGCCATACCATAGCCGGGCACAATCACCACACGCTCGGCCATTTCCAGCATCAAAGCCACTTCATCTGGCTGGGCGCTGGTGACCTTACCGGCATAGATTTCATCCGCATCTACGGTTTCGCCACCGGCCGCCATCTTGCCAAACAACACATTGGCCAGTGAACGGTTCATGGCCACACACATAATCTGGGTCAAAATCAGACCTGAGGTACCCACCAGAGAACCGGCGACAATCAGTACCGTATTGCCCAGGATAAAGCCCGCCAGTGCCGCAGCTATACCAGAGTAGGAGTTAAGCAGAGCAATCACCACCGGCATATCCGCGCCACCAATAGGCATCACTAGGAACAGACCCAGCATCAGAGCCAGACCCACAATACTGACCATAGCCACTGTATTGCCTGGATTCATAACTAGAGAAACCACCGCAGCCAATGCAGCGATCAGGAAGATAGCATTACCAATGGGGCCTCCGGGCAAGCCGTAGCTCTTTTTCATCAGCTCTTGCAACTTGGCAAAGGCGACAAAGCTACCGGTCAGGGTCACTGCACCAATCAGTACTGTCAGGCCAATGGATATCAGCGCAATAGTGCCCTCGGCACCCTGCCCAAAGGCACTGGTACTGATTGCTATAGGAGTAAGAATATCGGCAAAAGACGTAGGCGCCTGACCCAGCTTGGAATAGTATTCCGCCAGAGCGATCGTCAGTGAAGCACCACCACCAAAGCCATTGAGCAGTGCCACCATTTGCGGCATGGAGGTCATCTGGATTCTCAGGGCCATGGTTGCACCCACAATACCGCCCACCAACACACCGGCAATAATATAGCTGAAGTTAACAATGCTGCTATCGAGCAATGTCACCACCACCGCAATTAACATACCCAGCGCAGATAATGTATTTCCGCGCACAGCAGTCTTGGGTTTGGTCAGACCTTTAATACCGAGAATAAACAGAATACCGGCAACCAGATAAACGAAACTAACAATAGTAGGATTCATCGCTTACTTCCTCTTAAACATGGCAAGCATGCGATTAGTAACCAAATAACCACCAACTACATTGATCGTCGCCAGTGTCACAGCAATAAAGCCCAGAACATTGACCAGAATCGGAGAGCTGTCAGACCCAGCTGCCAGCAGCGCACCAACCAATGTAATACCGGAGACAGCATTGGTACCGGACATTAAAGGCGTGTGCAATGTAGGGGGTACCTTGGTGATCAGCTCGACGCCAAGAAATAGCGACAGCACAAATAGCGCTAATAATAGAATTAGAATTTCCATGGTTTATGCTCCTTCCGGCTGAGTTTGTGACGCTAGCTCTGGCAGATTGAGTAACTTGCGCATATGGGGATGAGGAATCTCACCCTCATGGGCAACAACAGTGCCCGCGACAATCTCGTCATTAAAGTCGAGGTTGAGATTACCTGCCTCGTCGACAATTAACTCAAGCAGGGTCTGCATATTTTTGCCCAGCATCTGACTGGCGTGAAAAGCCAGATCCGAGGGCACATTTTCTGGCCCCAAAATAGTCACATCATGGGCAACAACTGTCTCCCCTTGCTTGGTGAGATCACAGTTGCCACCCCGCTCAGCAGCCAGATCTACAATCACGGCACCTGGCTTCATGGCTTTAACCATATCCTCTGTCACCAGAATCGGCGACTTGGCACCGGGAATAGCCGCCGTGGTAATAATAATATCCTGCTGGGCCACTACTTCAGTCATCAGCTCCCGCTGGCGACGCAAAAAGTCTTCGCCCTGCTCTTTGGCGTAGCCACCGGCGCCTTCAGACTCACCGGTATCCAGATCCAGTTCCACAGGTTTGGCGCCTACCGAGAGTATCTGCTCGCGGGCAGCGGGACGCACATCGTAGGCCTCTACCACAGCACCGAGGCGCTTGGCGGTGGCACAGGCCTGCAAGCCAGCAACACCCACACCCATAATTAACACCCGCGCTGGCTGCAGTGTGCCTGCGGCAGTCATCAACATAGGGAAAATTCTCGGCGCGGCAGAGGCGCCCATAAGCACCGCTTTGTAGCCAGCCAATGTGGCCATGGATGAAAGTACATCCATACTCTGGGCGCGACTGATGCGCGGCACCAGTTCAAGGGCAATAGCAGTTGCACCGGTCTTGGCCACCGCCTGAGCGGCCTGGGGTGAGGCCAGTGGATCCATCATGCCGATAACCAATTGCCCGCTGCGTAGCAGGGCAAGATCACCGTCACTGTTGTCATTGTTTGAGCCAAAGCTCTGGACTTGCAAAATAATATCTGCACTGGCAAAGATCTCTGCGCGGTCTGCTGTCACTGTTGCTCCTGCAGCGGTGTATTCTGCATCCGGGTAGCCTGCTGCACTACCTGCGTCTGCCTGAATAAGTACCTTGGCACTTTTGTCCGTGAGAGACTGGACATTGGCAGGGGACATGGCGACACGTTTTTCACCGGCTTTGATTTCCGAGGGAATTCCGATAATCACTCAATTCTCCTTTTTATTGGCTTTTCGTTAGTTATGGAAAAATACATTTCTATAAGCTACGTGAATGCTAACAAATAAAGTCACTTTCGCGTAATCGAATTAGGAATAATAGCTATTACAAATTAATGATAGTCCTAAAGCCCCAATGGTTGCGGGGCTTTGCGCAGGCTGTGCAGTGAATCAAAAAATGGGAGCTGGAGGTTAATCAGCCTTAATTAAGGCGGGAAACAGAAAAGTCGGCCAGATCGACAAGCTGGGTTTTAAATGTGCTCTCTGGCAGGTCATTGAGCGCCTGCTTGGCCAGCAGTGCTTCCTGGCGGGCACAATCCATGCTGTAATCGATGCCGCCAGAGCCCTGAACCAGACTGAGAATCTCGGCAAAACTTTCGGCACTCTTATTATTGATAGTCTCGGCAATCAACAAGCGCTGGGCACTGTCACCATTATCACGAGCATAGATAAGTGGCATGGTCATCTTGCCCTCAGCCAAATCATCACCGACATTTTTGCCAATCAGCGCAACATCACCCAGATAGTCCAGCACATCATCGGCAATCTGGAAGGCCATACCCAGGTGTTTGCCATAGCTGGCCATCGCAGCACGATCACCGCCAGTCAACACAGCACCAGCTTCAGCGGCTGCTTCAAACAGTTTGGCGGTCTTGCGATAGATAACCTGCAGATAAATATCTTCGCTCACCTCAGCATTGCCCGCATTGGCCAGCTGCTGAACCTCGCCCTCGGAAATCACATTGGTGGCATCAGCCATCAGGCCCATAATCGCCAAATCACCAATCTCCACCAAAATCTGAAAAGCACGGGAGTAGATAAAGTCCCCCACCAGCACACTGGGTGCATTGCCCCACTGGGCATTGGCCGTTACCCGGCCCCGACGCAGTGTCGACACATCCACCACATCATCGTGCAACAGAGTTGCAGTGTGGATAAACTCGATCACTGCAGCCAGCTTAATATGCTTGTCCCCAGCATAGCTATTGGCCAGCGCACTGAGCAGAACTACCACAGGACGCAGCCTTTTACCGCCAGACTCGACGATATACTGACCAATATTCTCAACCAGACCAACGTCAGATTGCAGTTGATCCACAATCAGCTGATTGACAGCAGAGAAATCTTTTTCGACAGCGCGATGGAAAGAGAGCATAAATTTGGGGGACACGACTAATTGTTGTTCACGCGGCATGCTAGGCAGCCAGTGCCTGCCTGTCAACAAAAATCATGATCCATCACAACCCTCAAAACCCGCAGTTCACCGGTTAAAGAGTTGAAGCAGCGTGCAGAACTGGGTACGATGCGGCCCTTACCATAACCTTCAAGGCCCACATGTCTTTTACGCCCCAATCCTCCTACACAAAAGAACAACTCCTGGCCAGCAGCCGCGGTGAATTATTCGGTCCCGGCAACGCTAAGCTACCAGCTCCGAACATGTTGATGATCGACCGTATTGTTGAAATTAGCAACGATGGCGGCAAACATGGCCTGGGACAGATTATTGCCGAAATAGACATTACCCCCGACCTGTGGTTCTTTGATTGCCACTTTGAAGGCGATCCAGTAATGCCTGGTTGCCTGGGTCTCGACGCCCTGTGGCAGCTAGTCGGTTTCTTTTTGGTGTGGAATGGCAATTCTGGCCGTGGCCGCGCTCTGGGTGCTGGCAATGTTAAATTCTTTGGCCAGATCCTTCCCACCGCCAAAAAAGTGACTTACAAGCTTGATCTGACCCGACTGATTCAGCGCAAGCTGGTTATGGGCATTGCCGATGGTTCGGTTGAAGTCGATGGCCGCGAGATATACACCGCCAAAGACTTGAAAGTCGGGCTGTTCGAAAGCACAGATAATTTTTAGTTTTAAACGCCGTAACCTAAAACTATTCGCTTAAATCAATGAGAGGATGACCAATGAAACGCGCAGTTATTACAGGGCTTGGTATTGTTTCCTGCTTGGGAAACGATAGAGAGGCTGTAACTAAGTCCCTAAGAGAAGGAATTTCAGGCATTCGTCGCCGCGAGGATTTTGCGGAAATGGGGTTGCGTTGCAATGTTGGCGCCGTACTGGATATTGACCCCAAAGACCATATAGATCGCAAAATTCTGCGCTTTATGGGCCCTTCATCCGCCTATGCCTATATAGCCACAGACCGCGCCATCGCCGATGCAGGTCTCAGCGAAGAGCAGGTATCCAATCCTCGCACAGGGCTAGTAATGGGTTCCGGCGGTGTCTCCGGCGAGATGTTTGTCGAAAGTATTGATGTCATGCGCGAGCGCGGCATTAAACGCGCCGGCCCCTACAGAGTGACCCAGATTATGGCCAGTGCTGTTTCAGCCAACGTGGCCACGCCGTTTAAGATCAAAGGCGTCAACTATAGCTTGGCCTCAGCCTGTGCCACCAGTGCCCACTGTATTGGCCACGCGGTGGAACTGATTCAGCTGGGCAAACAGGATGTGCTGCTGGCTGGTGGCTCCGACGATATGCATTGGTCCATGGCCGGTATGTTTGACGCCATGGGTGCACTGACCAGCAAATACAATGACAGCCCGGAAATTGCCTCCCGCGCCTATGATGCAGACCGGGATGGGTTTGCTCCTGGTCTGGGTGCCGGGACAGTGGTTGTGGAAGAACTGGAACATGCATTGGCCCGCGGTGCCAATATTATCTGTGAAGTGACCGGCTACGGCGCTACCTCAGATGGTGCGGATATGGTATCGCCCTCAGGGGAAGGTGCAGAGCGCTGCATGAAAATGGCCATGGAGACTGCGCCAGGCCCTATCGACTATATCAATACCCATGGCACCAGCACCCCGGTAGGTGATATTGCCGAGCTGGGCGCTATTCGCAACACCTTTGGCAACAACTGCCCGGATATCAGTTCAACCAAATCACTCTCGGGTCACAGCCTGGGCGCGGCAGGTGTCCATGAAGCAATCTACTGCATGCTGATGATGCAGGGTGACTTTGTCGCTGGCTCTGCCAATATTGACAACCTCGATGAACATGCCGCAGGCCTGCCAATATTGCTTGAGACCAAAGATAAGCAGCTCAACCGTGTTATGAGCAACAGCTTTGGCTTTGGCGGCACCAACGCCACATTGGTAATGGAACGCTACAATGGCTAGTCCTAACCAGCTGTGAAAAAAGGCGACTTAGGTCGCCTTTTTTTATACGCCTTAAAAACCAACTCGCAAAAAACCAGGTCGTAACAAAATCAGGTCGTAAAAAAAGGGAACCAACAATTTGGCTCCCCTCTTCTCAACCCAACTGCAAAGATTACAGAGCAGCTAAAATCGCCTCGGCGCTGGAACCCTCAAGAGCTGACTCGTCTACATTCAGCAGAGTCACAACCCCGTCATCAACAACCATGGCAAAGCGTTTACTGCGCGCGCCCATACCAAAACCAGAGCCATCCAGTACCAGACCCAGAGCTTCGGTGAAAGTACCATTGCCATCCGCAAGCATCTGAATATGCTCGGCATTAGCTGACTGGCCCCAGGCATGCATAACAAACACATCATTCACCGACATACAGGCAACTGTATCTACGCCCTTGGCTTTAATATCGTCCACATGAACCACAAAGCCAGGCAGATGAGCTGCAGAGCAAGTGGGTGTAAATGCGCCAGGAACCGCAAACAGCACAACTTTTTTACCGGCAAAAAGATCGCCAGTGCTGAGGCCGGTGGGGCCCTCTGCTCCCATTACTGTAAACATCCCCTCAGGAATTTTATCGCCAACTTGAATCGTCATATCAACCTCTAATTGTTTATTGTTAGTTAGCGGCGCGAACTGTCGCGCCGTTTTACAAAGTCTGTAGCTGTGGCTTAAAACGGAATCTCATCATCATTGATAAAGCCGCCAGCTGGCGCCTGCTGCTGAGGTGCCTGCTGCTGTTGCTGTTGCTGAGGAGCCTGCTGTTGGGGAGCCTGGGGCGCAGACTGCTGGGAATAATCTCCCATACCACCACCCTGTTGGCCGCCACGGCTGTCCAGCATTTGCATTTCGCTGGCAACAATCTCGGTTGTGTAGCGGTCTTGACCATCCTGACCCTGCCATTTGCGAGTGCGCAGAGAACCCTCAACATAGAGCTTGGAGCCCTTTTTCACATATTCCCCGGCAATCTCTGCCAGACGATTAAAAAATACCACCCGGTGCCATTCAGTGCGCTCCTGCTGGTCACCAGTGTTTTTGTCCTTCCATGACTCAGATGTAGCGATACTGAGATTAGTCACGGCACCGCCAGACGGCATAAAACGCGTTTCCGGGTCCTGCCCACAGTTACCTACAATGATGACTTTATTGACTCCGCGTGCCATTTTGTTCCCCTGTTCTCTGCTAATTTACGTTCAGTTAAAATACGGTTTCAGACTTGGCATATCCACAGTCTGCTTGTCGACTTTGATATAGGCCAGCTGCTCGCCTTTGACAATCAGTATATCTTCAACACCAGTTATAGTTGAAATTATTTTTGCAAAATCCTCGTGCTCTCGATCACCTATTTGCAATACCAGGGTTTGCATTGGGCGCGGACTCTGTAGCCCCAGCGCCAACAGCCACCAACCCAGCAAAACAATACCCAGCACAATAAATAATCCATCGACACCAAACTGCTGCAGACTCCAGCCACCCAATGTGCCGCCAACAAAGGCACCAAAGAACTGGCAGGTAGAATAAATTCCCATAGCAGTGCCGCGACTGCCAGCGGGACAGGCCTTGCTCAGCCAGGAGGGCAATGAAGCCTCTAGCAGATTAAAAGCAGCAAAGAACAGCAGCAACATCAGCGGTGTTAACAATGCAGAGCGCTGCCAGCCAAGCACCAGCACAGACACAGCCAACAGAACCACGGCAGAGCAGAAACTGAGTTTTTGGCGCTGAAATTTTTCACCCAACACCATGGCAGGAATCATCAGCACAAAACCACCACCCAATAGCGCCAGATACACCCACCAGAGTTGATCGCCCCCCAACCCCAGTTCATTGGCCAGAATATCCGGTATCACCACAAAGGCCGCCATAAGCGCTAGATGCAGCGCAAAAACACCAAAGTTCAGACGCATCAATGCAGGCTCCCGCAGCAGGCTGCCAACCTGGCTGAGATCTGCCCGAGTTTCCCGGTTCCTGTGGCTGCTGACCACATTGGGAACAAAGCGCAAAAAGATCATTATCCCCGCCACACCCAACAGTGCTGTAAACCAGAAGATCCCCGACAGCCCCAACGCGGCCGCCACCAGCGGGCCGACAATCATAGCCAGAACAAAGGACAGACCTATACTGGCACCAATGCTGGCCATAGCCACAGTGCGCTTTTCCTCAGATGTCAGGTCCGTCACCATGGCCATCAATGTGCTGGCAATTGCTCCCATACCCTGGAGACCCCGACCTATCACCAGCCCAATCATAGTATCGGCCATTGCCGCCACCAGACTGCCGAGCACAAACATCAGCAAGCCAGCCACAATCACCGGTCGTCGGCCAATTTTGTCCGACAGCAGCCCCAGAGGAATTTGCAAGACAGCCTGGGTCAGGCCATAGATACCCAACGCCAGGCCAAGCAGCAGAGGGCTGGCATCGACATACTGATGTTGATAAAGCGCCAACACCGGCAGCACCATAAACAGACCGAGCATGCGAAAGCCATAGAGGCTGGCGAGAGAGGCCACGGCACGGCGCTCTATAGCCGAGAAAGGCTTGCTGGATTGGGGAGGTCGGCTCAAGGCGGTATCAAATCTGTCAGGTGGTCAACGGCTTATGTTAACAGCGCAGCGCAGTGGCGAAAATATTTATCACAATTATTTTTCAATAAGGGTCTGTCGCTGGGTCTGGGCCGTATTCTTTAGTCAGGCATCTAAATATTCATCAATTGATTTTGCCCAAGCTCGCAGATGAGCTCTATAATTATTGGTTTAACTCAGAGATAAGAAGCAGCAATGGATACCATTCAGGTTCGCGGCGCACGCACCCACAATCTTAAAAATATTGATCTTGATATTCCCCGTGACAAGCTCATTGTGATCACTGGCCTGTCGGGTTCAGGAAAATCATCTCTGGCATTTGACACATTGTATGCGGAGGGACAGCGCCGCTATGTAGAGTCGCTGTCCACCTATGCGCGGCAATTTCTATCGATGATGGAAAAACCCGATGTCGACCATGTGGAAGGACTGTCTCCGGCCATCTCCATTGAACAGAAGTCCACCTCCCACAACCCTCGCTCAACCGTGGGCACCATCACCGAAATCTATGATTATCTGCGACTGTTATTTGCCCGCGCCGGTGAGCCCCGCTGCCCGGACCATGGCCAGCCGCTCAATGCTCAGACTGTAAGCCAGATGGTCGACCAGGTTTTGGCCCTGCCCGAGGGCAGCAAGCTGATGCTGCTGGCGCCGGTAATTAAAGATCGCAAAGGCGAGCATCTGCATCTGTTTGACAGCCTGCGCCGACAGGGCTTTATCCGCGCCAGAATTGACGGGCTGGTCTGTGATCTGGACGAAGCCCCGGCACTGGATAAAAAGAAAAAACATACCATCGAAGTGGTGGTTGACCGCTTCAAGGTCAAAGCAGATATTGGTCTGCGCCTGGCGGAGTCCTTTGAAACTGCGCTGGCTCTGGCAGAGGGCCTGGCAATGATCAGCTATATGGACGGCGACCAGCCAGACCAGATTCTCAGCGCCAAGTTTGCCTGCCCGATCTGTAACTACAGTCTCAATGAGCTGGAACCCAGGCTTTTCTCGTTTAATAACCCGGCTGGCGCCTGCCCTACCTGTGACGGTCTGGGTGTGCATCAGTTCTTTGATATTGACCGGGTAATTCAGCATCCAGAGGCTTCTATCTCCGAGGGCGCCATTCGCGGCTGGGATCGCCGCACATTGTTTTATTACAATATGCTCACCAGCCTGGCCGAGCACTACGACTTTGATATAGAACAGCCCTGGGAAAAACTCTCAGCCATCCACCAGCAAAAAATTCTGTTTGGCAGCGATGACGAAGAAATTACCTTTAACTATGTCAATGATCGCGGCACCGTCTTCCGCCGCCAGCACAAGTTCGAAGGGGTGATCCACAACATGGAGCGCCGCTACCGGGAAACTGAATCCACCTCGGTGCGGGAAGAACTGACCAAATATATGGCCACCTCCAACTGCCCGGAATGCTCGGGCACCCGCCTGCGTAAATCAGCCCGCAATGTGTTTATCGACGATCGCCGTATTGAAGATATTGTGTGCATGCCCGTAGGTGACTGCAGTGACTATTTTGAAAATCTGGATCTACCCGGACGCCAGGGAGAGATTGCCGAGAAAATTATTAAAGAAATCCGCCAGCGCTTTAACTTCCTGGTTGATGTGGGACTGAATTATCTGTCACTAAACCGCAGTGCTGACACTCTGTCCGGTGGTGAGGCCCAACGAATTAGACTGGCCAGCCAGATCGGTGCCGGTCTGGTGGGGGTTATGTATATTCTCGACGAGCCCTCCATTGGCCTGCACCAGCGCGACAACGAGCGACTGCTTAAAACATTGATTCGCCTTCGGGATCTAGGCAATACAGTGATTGTGGTTGAACATGATGAAGACGCTATCGCCTCCGCCGACCATATTATCGATATAGGCCCCGGAGCCGGTATCCATGGTGGCGAGATCGTTGCCGAAGGTACCGCCAGGCAGATTAAAGCCAACAAAAACTCTATTACCGGACAGTTTATGTCCGGCAAGCGCGGCATTGTTATTCCCAAAGTGCGCAACAAAGGGAAGGGTAAAACATTAAAAATTACCGGCGCTACAGGTAATAACCTGCAAAAAATTGATCTGGAAATACCCCAGGGCGTGTTTACCTGTATTACTGGCGTCTCCGGCTCAGGCAAATCGACGCTGATCAATGAAACCCTGTACCCGGCAGCTGCAGTGGCCCTCAACAAAGCCACCACATTAAAGCCCGCGGCCCACAGCAAAATTACCGGCCTCAGCCATCTGGATAAATGCATCGACATCAACCAGAGTCCCATTGGCCGCACTCCGCGCTCCAACCCCGCCACCTACACCGGGATTTTTACTCCGGTGCGGGAGCTGTTCGCCGGCACCCAGGAAGCCCGTTCACGGGGCTACAACCCGGGGCGCTTTAGCTTTAATGTTAAGGGCGGTCGCTGTGAAGCCTGCCAGGGGGATGGTGTCACCAAGGTCGAGATGCACTTTTTGCCCGATGTCTATGTGCCCTGCGATGTGTGCAAAGGCAAGCGCTACAACCGCGAGACTCTGGATGTGCACTTTAAAGGCAAGAATATCCATCAGGTGCTGGAGATGACCATTGAAGATGCGCGGGAATTCTTTGACGCTATTCCAGCTATCGCCCGCAAACTGCAGACGTTAATTGATGTGGGTCTGTCCTATATCAGCCTCGGCCAGTCAGCCACTACCTTATCTGGCGGTGAAGCCCAGCGGGTCAAACTGTCCAAGGAACTCTCCAAACGGGATACAGGCAAGACCCTGTATATTCTCGACGAGCCAACCACCGGGCTGCACTTCCATGATATTGAGCAGCTGTTAGCCGTGCTTCATCGCCTGCGCGACCATGGCAACACAGTGGTGGTGATTGAGCATAATCTCGATGTGATCAAGACCGCAGACTGGATTGTCGACCTGGGTCCCGAGGGAGGTTCAGGGGGTGGTCAGATTGTCGCCAGCGGCACCCCGGAGGACGTCGCCAAAGTCAAAGGCTCCCACACCGGGCATTTCCTAAAGAGTATTTTGGCGGGCTGAGTACTCGGCAACCATGCTATCAACAGCGGCTTGCTGGTACTCCCGCAAGCCGCTAAGAATTAACGTCTTCACACCACAACCCAGGGTTTCACCCTTGTCCACAAGGCGGAACTGAAATTCTGCATCACCGCGCTTGCCATTAACCTCAAGGCTGGTACCAGCCAGCTCCACCGTTGGTGCAGTCAGGTCCAGAGAATCAAAGTGCAGAGACATAGACTCATAGATCACCAGCGGGCGCTGGGGATTAATCATCACCTGATGCTCAGCCATTAATGGCACCAGCAGATGGGGAAAATTCTGCCCGGAAAACACCACATAGTTTCTCACCAGCTGCTCTATTATTTGCTGGTTATTAACCGTCTCACCGCTGCGACTGACCTGCAAATAGGATTTATCCCGCCCATCAACAATCTCAAACTGATTACCGGGGGCCGAGGGAAACAGCAGGCCAGTATCTCTTGCCACCATGCCCGCAAAGCTAAATGACATATTCTGGCTCAGCCCGTAGCGCTGCAGCACCAGAGCAAAGAGTAAATCCCCGGGCACACAGAAGCGCTTGCTATCCGGATCATGGATCGGATTGAAGTCATTGCTGATAGTCTTAGCAAAGCTACTGCCCTGCTCGGCACTGATGGTTAACTCTGATTGATTCTGATTGTAAAAATTATCAAGAAACATAACTTGCCCGGCACTGTTTAGATAAGCCGCGCATACTAATGGGTTTGGGGCTCAGGTCAAGGGCGCGCTGACCCTGAAAGGTGCAAATAGTCAGCCAGATTAGACCAGAAGTTCAAGTGCCTAGCCTCCTAATCCAGCTCCGACTCAAACTCTTCAAGCAGATCCAGGGGCTCCATTTCCTGACCCTCAAGAGCTTCATTCCAGTTGACGCCTACCATTAATACATCTGTATGCATGCCCGGCAGCCAGTCATCGAGAAACTCCTCCAGCTCAATGGCCACAGGCCGATAAATATCCCAATCACCACTGCACAGGGCCTGAGCCAGCCGCTGGTCAGACCAGAACGGCATCACATCAATACTGTCATTCTCCGTTGAACCCACCAGCGCCCAGTTGTCGCTGGTATCCTGCAGACCCCAGACACAGCCATTTTCAAGACATTCCACAATCAGGCGATCGAGGTTTTCCTGCATATCATCGGAGACTGGATCCATAACTCACACTCAGTAGGCTTATTGCCCGCCATGGTAACTGCTTTGTCAGTCAGTCACCACTGCTACCACAGGCCAGATGCGACAATTTGTCACATTGATTAAACCCTTAATTACTTTAAGCTCCCGGCCTGAATTTTCCCTGCCAATAGGTTTTTAATCATGAGATCTGCATTTATTTGCGCCGCCAGCTTTTTACTGATTCACAGCACCATAGCGGACCACAGTCACAATATTAATGAAATTACAGTACAGGCCTATCCACCGGTATCCCAGATCTCCACAGTCTCTAATTCCGGCTCTAATAAAGGGCTATTTGCCAAGCCAGATTCCGCCGAACTGCTGCGCGCCATTCCCGGGGCCAGCTTTAACAGCAACGGCGCTATTACCGGTATAGCCCAGTACCGCGGCCTTTTTGGCGATCGTGTTGCAGTGTCGCTGGACAGCTCCCCGGCCCTGACCGGCGGCCCCAATGCCATGGATACACCATTGTCCTACGCCCCAGCTTCACTGCTTAAAGAGCTTTCAGTGCATCGAGGTATCGCCCCGGTTAGCGCCGCTCAAGAGAGCCTTGGCGGCCATATCAGCGCTCACTTTGACCGCGGCAGCTTTAACAATGGCCGACGTATGCAGCTGAGTGGTTTTGCCAATAGCCGCTACGGCGACAATGGCAACCAGTCTGCCTCCAACCTGCAGCTGGTAGCGGCCAACAAACAGCATAAAGTTGCATTGCTTGCCTCCTATGATGAGGGCGACAGCGGCGAAGCTGGCGATAACCTGCAGCTGACGGGAACCCAGTATCAGCGCAGCCGCACGGATCTTAGCTACGGGCTGCAGTCCGGCGTCACCAATGCCGACTTCCATATTGGCCAAATGGATATCAGTAACTCAGGCACCCCTGCACTGGCCATGGATATCACCAGCGTAGAAACTGATCTGGCCGGTTTTAATCTCAGCACCGAGATCAATGACATCAAGATATTTGCCGACCTGGCCTGGGCCGATGTGGTCCACAGCATGGACAATCACAGCCTGCGTCAGCCCCCTATGATGACCATGGGTTACAGAACCAATCTGGCCACGGCAGAGAATCTGTCATGGACCTTCAAAGCTGTACTGCCAATCGATCAGGCTAGCCTGACATTGGGTACTGACGGCAATCTGGCCGACCATAACTCAGTGATCAACAACCCAGAGAACGGCATGTTTGAACTGGTAAACTTTAATCAGATCGAGCGCGACAGCCTGGGTATCTTTGCCGAACTGAAAGGCCAGCTCCCCAACCGCTGGAACTATGAAGCTGGTCTGCGCTTTAATCAGATCGATCTACTTGCAGGCGAAGTCAGTGCCGCAGGTATGATGGGTAGCAACGCCAGCGATCTGGCAGCAGCCTTTAATACACAGGATCGGGATATCAGCCACAACAATACCGACCTGGTAATTAAACTGAGCCGCGCCCTCAATGCCAGCACATCATTCAATGTGGATCTGGGTATTAAAAACCGCGCCCCTTCTTATCAGGAACTGTTTTTGTGGCTGCCCTTGCCGATTACCGCCGGTCTGGCGGATGGTCGCAGCTATGTGGGCAACACCCAGCTGGACTCAGAGACAGCCAACGAGATTAATCTGGCGATCAGTCACAACAGTGGTAACTTCAGCATTGCACCGCAGATTTTCTATCGCCGCATCGATAACTATATTCAGGGCACCAGCACCATGAATATGACCGCCAATATGGTCAGCAATATGATGTCAGGGGCACCGGCACTGATGCACAACAATGTCGATGCCGAGATCTATGGGCTAGACGCCAACTGGAACTACAGCATCAACGACAGCTGGTCTGTGGATGGACTGTTTAGCTATGTCCGCGGCAAGCGCACAGATATTGACGACAACCTATACCGCATTGCACCAGCCAACAACCGCATCAGTCTGCACTATCGCCCCGCCAGCCTTGAGCAAAAGTTGCAGCTCAGCATTGAGTCGCAGATCTATGCCAAGCAGAGCAAAGTGGCCAGTTTTAATGGTGAGTCCGCAACTGCAGGCTACGGCATTATTAATCTTACTGGCCAGTGGTCAGTGAGCAAAACCCTGCAGATCCAGGCTGGCGTAGCCAACCTGTTTGACCGTCTGGTGGTCAACCATCTCAGCGGTCGCAACCGCGCCATGGGCAGTGATATTGCCCTGAGTGCAGGCATACCGGATACTGGCAGAAACCTTTATATCGCACTGCAAATCAACTGGTAAGGCGGGATTTCTGATACCATTTGCCCATGACAGAACATGGTATCTATCAAACCCATTTAACCGCCCGACAGAACCTTAACCGCCTCAGTATTATTCGCGGTGTGGCTCTGCTCGGGCAGTTGCTGGCGCTGGTCTTTTTTACCTCGATCAACCCTATAGGACTGCCCACAGAAGCCATTGCCCTGGTACTGGCAATCTATGCCTCAGTCACTGTGGCAGGCTGGTTGCGCAGCAGACTAAGCATTCCCATTACCCAGCGGGAATTCTTTATTCACCTGCTGGCGGATATCTTTTTCTTTTCCATGCTAATGTACTTTAGCGGCGGCGCCTCCAATCCGTTTATCTCCTACTATCTGATTCCCATCAGTATTGCCGCCATTACCCTGCCCCGCCACTACAGCATTCTTATCGGTCTCGCCGCATTGCTGAGCTACAGCCTGCTGCTCAACTATTTTGTCGCCATTGCCGCCATCGCCCCCAGCGGCCATGGGCATCATCAGGCCAGCAGCAATAATTTGCATATTCTCGGCATGTGGGCCAACTTTGCCATTAGCACATTAATTATTACCTACTTTATTAGCCGCATGGCCAATGCCTTAAAACGGCAGCAGCAACAGATTGCCGAGCAGCGGGAAGCCCAGTTGCGCGACGAACAGTTGCTGGCAGTCGGCACGTTGGCCGCAGGCACAGCCCATGAACTGGGCACACCATTAAATACCATGAAGCTGTTGGTGGATGAAATGACCGCCGAGGCCAAACATCCAGAGGCAGATCTGCAACTGCTTAACCAACAGCTGGAATTATGCAAAACCACTTTAAAACAGCTATTGATGACTGCCGAACAATCCCAGCATCACCAGCAGCAGACACAACTGTTGCAGGCCTATTTCTCCGGCTTGCTGCAGCGCTGGCTATTGATGCGGCCCAGAGCAAACGCCAATATCACCCTCGCCGACAGGGAGCAGAGCGCTAGCTTTCACCCCACCGTCGACCAGTCGATTATTAATCTGCTTAACAATGCTGCAGATGCCAGCCCCCACAATATGGATATCATCGTGGACTGGGACAATGACCAGGCCCGTATCAGTATTCGCGACTATGGCGCTGGTTTGGATGCAGACAAAGTAGATGATCTGGGCCAGGCATTTGTTACTGACAAAGCCGATGGGTTGGGGCTGGGATTGTTTTTATCCCGCGCCACCCTGACCAGATTTGGCGGCACAGTCAGTCTGCAAAATGCCCCAGAGGGCGGCACCATCACAGAGATAATACTGCCCCTAAATGACAAGTCAGCCCCAGGCAATGCCCAATGAATTATCTGCTGGTAGATGATGATGGCAGCTTTAGCGCCATTCTGGAGAGAGCCCTAACCCGCCGCGGCAATTCCGTTGCCTGCGCCAGCAACGGTGAACAGGCCGCAGTCCAATGCTCTGCTGCCAGCTTCGATCGGGTGATACTGGATCTAAAACTGGAGCAGGAATCCGGGCTATCAATACTTCAGCAGCTCAAGCAGCTGCAGCCACAGATGGATATTCTGATACTGACTGGTTACTCGAGTATTTCTACCGCAGTGGAAGCCATTAAACTCGGGGCCATCAACTATCTGTGCAAGCCAGCTTCAGCGGATGAAATTATTGCCGCCTTTGACAATACAGAGGCCAATGCTCAGGTGCCAATGGAGGATTCACCCCCCTCGGTAAATAGACTGGAATGGGAGCATATTCAGCGGGTGCTAAATGAGAATCAGGGAAATATTTCTGCCACCGCAAGAAGTCTGGGTATGCATCGCAGAACATTGCAGAGAAAACTACAAAAACGGCCAGTAAAAAACTGACCGCAGTATTAACCTAAACCTGTAATAGAGCCTCTTAATTAAGCACCCTATAGCCTCGACCTATCAGGCATCGTCGAACAATCCGGTCCTGCTCACGGCGACTGCGCTTATTGGATTTGACCCCGCCCAACACAGCACCGGCACCAGCGCTGCGCTCTGCAGTTTCATGATTACCCAGCACGGCACCTAGAACACCGCCAACCACTGCGCCTTCAACAGCGCCTTCAACCGTACGCTCGGTCACATTGATCTGGGCGGCATATTCTTCACAGTCCGCAAGATCGACCTGATACTCATAGGGGTCGACACCCAGAGTATCCACAATCACTTTCTCCGGCGCGCCATAGCGATGGCCATTGGCACAACCAGAGAGAAACAGGGCAACAACAACTGACAGACATAATTTGAGCATGGTATTTTCCTTGGCCATTAATAGATCTTGTTAACCAAACGCCTGTCAGCCAATTTGGTTGACCGCTAGTTTGATTTACAGTGACTTTGGCTTACAGTTACTTAGCGTTATTCATAATACCGCGCACTGCCGCTGGCAAGTCGGCAGGCAATACCACCAGCTTCGAATTGGGAGAGGTGGACATGGTCTTCATAGCCTCAATATATTGCTCACCCAACAGGTACATTGCCGGCAATTCTTTATCCTGAATCGCATCATTGACCTTGGTCAGTGCACTCTTGGTGGCTTCGGCCAGCACTACCTGAGCCTCAGCATCCCGGCGCGAAGCCTCCAGACGGCCATCGGCCTCAAGAATTGCCGCGGTTTTTTCGCCATCGGCACGCGTCACGGTGGCACGGCGCTGACGCTCTGCCGCCGCCTGCTCTTCCATAGCCTGCTGCATGGTGCCACTGGGATTAATATCCTGAATCTCTACAGTCTTCAGGGTAATACCCCAGTCGGCAATATCGTCTGAAATCGAATCTTTAAGCTTGGCCTTGATCTGGTCTCTGGAAGACAGCGCATCATCCAGGGCCATTTCACCCACAATAGAACGCAGTGAAGTCTGCACCAATGTGCGAATAGCCAGCTCATAGTCTTCAACACCGTAAACTGCCTTCTCAGGGCTGACAATATTGATATAGGCCACAGCATTGGCAATGATCACCACATTATCCAGAGTAATCACTTCCTGAGAGGGAATATCCAGAACAATATCTTTGGTGGTAATCTTGAATGTAACATCATCGATATAGGGGACAATAATATTGAGCCCAGGGTTCAGAGAGCCATGGTATTTACCCAACCGCTGCACCACCCATTTAGATCCCTGTGGCACCAGACGAATGCCTTTGTACAGAGTAATAATAACCAACAAGAAAACCGCAACAACAACAAACAAACCTTCCATCTTGTATCTCTCTCTTTTTATTTAATTAAGTTTGGTAACCAGCAAAACATTTTCTGAAATCTCTTTGATATGCAGGCGATCACCCAGAGCAACCTCGCTATCACAGGAAAACTCCCACTCCTCATAACCCAGTATCGGCGTGCTAAAACGCATTTTGCCATTGCTGGTATCCGTAGGCAGCTTGATCACCTGACCAGCTTCGCCAATCGCCGACTCACTGGCTAACCCCTGTTGATTGCGGTCAGCCAGTTTCGGTTTAATCAGCATAAACCAGACTAGGGTAAAACCCACAGACGAAAGGGTCCACAGCAGCACCTGCCAGTTAAAACTCATCTCCACCACCAGACTGACCAGCCCCACCAGAATGGCGCCCAGGCCAAACCACATAATGGTAAAGCTGGGG